>Ga0065721_10052042_pt1 | contig 12830 bp, 8 predicted proteins | sample Mesricmetagenome_FD_59108 | JGI IMG/M metagenome (GOLD analysis project Ga0065721, IMG submission 59108) | Mesophilic microbial community from rice straw/compost enrichment Sample: eDNA_1 v2 (version 2) | ecosystem: Engineered > Solid waste > Grass > Composting > Bioreactor | place: USA: Davis... | reverse complement strand
CGGCTGGTTCGACGGTGCGCAGGCGCGGCATTTTATTTCTGTTCCCAACAACGAAACCATCGGCTTTGACCCAACCCGGCCCTGGGATTTGCCGGTGGGTTCGGTGCTGGTCAAACACCTCAGTATTGCCACGGAAAATAATCCGCAGCAACCCTTTACGACCTCGGTGTTATTTCGCCAGGACAGCGGTTGGCAAGCCGCAAATTATTACTGGAATGCCGCCGGTACTGATGCCAATTTGGTAACGGAAACGATTAACGTAATGGACGGCGGAATCATTAATCGCGAACGCGCTGTGCAATCCGCCGCTGATTGTGGTTCCTGCCATGTGGGCAGCGGCAGTAAAGATCCGCTCGCGGTCAACACACGTCAATTTAATCGCACGTTTGATTATCAGGGTGTGAACGACAATCAACTGGCGGTGTTTAATCACATCGGTTTATTCAGTGAAGGTATCGACCATCCGGTGGCATACGAAGCGTTTGCAGCGCTCGATGACACTACGGCGGACCTCACGGCGCGGGTCAAAGCCTACGCCGACACCAACTGCGCCCACTGTCACAACAGCAGCTTTATGGATATGCAATACGACACGCCGCTGGCGGCGATGCGCTGGATCAACCAGGCTACCAGCGGCGGAAAATATCGCGTGCGACCCGGCAGCACCGACGACAGTGTGGTGTACATCTACCAGACCAGCGACGGCAACCGTATGCCCAAAGGTTCGCGCTACACCAACCCGGTGGCGGAAGCGGTGTTTGCGGAATGGATCAACGGCCTGGATACCAGCGGTAATTCATCAAGCACCAGTTCAGCCGGCAACAGTTCAAGTTCATCCAGTTCGTCAGTCGCTGCCCTTACCTCGATAGGGATCGCGCCAGCTACCGTCACGCTGGCGGATGAACAACAACTGGTGGCCTACGGTGTGCGCAACGACGGCACGCACGTGAATCTTTACGGGCAGGTGAGCTGGCAGATGCTAAGTGGTGCCGAGGTGGCATCGGTGAGCAGCAACGGGTTGCTCACGCGCCTGGCTGCCGGCACGGCAGAGGTTGAAGCCCATTACCAGGGAATGACCGCAACCCTGACCATTGCCGGCAGCGCGCCCGGTTTGCATCTTCGCTTCGATAACGCCGCCGGCTGGAGCAACGTGCGTATCTATTTGTGGACCGTCGTCAATGGCGCAAACCAGGTGGTAGCGCCCTGGCCCGGTGTGGCCATGAATGGCCCCGACGCCGAAGGCTGGTGGACTTACAGCGTGGAACCGCAATACCTGCATAACGGCGCCATCAATGTGATCTTCACCAACGGCTCCGGCGCGCAAACGCCGGACCTGAGCATCAACGCCTCCGCCAGTTACAGCTACGCCAGCAACAGCTGGACACCCTGGAACCCCGGCGGGTCCGGGGACAATACGCTGTATCGCCTGTCGGTGATCGGCGGCAGCACGCCGGACAACGAACGCGACTTCCGCGCCGGCACGGTGGTGACTATCGCCGCTGATGAAGCACCCTACGGCACCACCTTTGCTGGCTGGACCGGCGATGGTTTGCCCTATGTTTTTACCGATCCTACCCAGACCGAGGTGCAACTAGTGGTCCCGGCTCACGGCCTCTCGTTACAGGCGCTGTTTGAGGGCGACACCCACGGCCCCGCGCGGGATCTCTATGCTGGCCAGTGCGCCAGTTGCCACGGCGAGCAGGGCAAGGGCGGCGTAGCAGCCGCACTCGATAATCTGCACGAAAGCAGCGCCTGGACGGTGGAACTGCTGGCGGACTACATCAGCGTCTACATGCCGATGGGTACCCCCAATCAATGTACCGGCACAAATCCCGGCGACTGCGCCTACGACATCGCCAGCATGATCATCGCCAATGCCTGGGACGCGCCGGACGCCTGTAGCGGCACCGACTGCCCGGCCGGGCAAAGTCTGGATGCGCGTAATTTGCGTTTGCTGACCCGCACCGAATACCTCAACAGCGTGCGCGATATCTTCGGCATCGCCTTCCCCGATAACCTGATGAATCCGGTTCCGGCGGACGGTCGCCTGCGCAACTTTGAAACAGCCTCCTTCCTGATGGCGGACAACGAGCGCACCCTGGGTTACGAGATGGTCGCGGCAGAGGTGGCCGACCAGGTTATCACCGATAAAGGCTTTGCCGGTCTCGCGCCGGGCTGTAGTGATCAGCCCTGCGTGGTGGAGCGGTTAGGCAAAAAGCTGTTCCGTCGGCCCTTGTCAAACGGCGAAGTAAGCACTTACACAGCGCTCTACGACAGCACTGACGCCGGCCGCACCCTGGTACAGGCGCTGTTGATGTCTCCCCACTTTATGTACCGCTCGGAACTGGGTGTGGCAGACACAGACACCGGCCTCTACCGTCTGACCGACTACGAAATTGCGACCCTGCTGGCCTACACCTTCTGGGTCACGACGCCGGACGATAACCTGCTGGCCGCCGCCGATGCGGGCACGCTCGATATCGCCGCGCAAGTGGAGCGGTTGCTGGCCGACCCGCGCGCCGAACGTGGTCTGCGGCGCTTTGCCTCGGGCTGGCTGATCGACAACCAATACGGGTTTGCGGCCATCCAGAGCCCCACGCTGATCGCTGCGTTCAAGGAAGAAACCCTGCGCTTCGTAGTGGAAGCCATCAAGGAGAACAAGCCGTTCAACGAGCTGCTGACCGCCAACTACACCTGGGTCAATGCCGAACTGGCCGCCCATTACGGGATGCCGGCGGTGACGGACTGGACGCGCAGCTTCTATACCCCTGGGGAAGCGCGCTCCGGCGCCGGTCTGCTGGGGCACGGTGCCTTCCTCGCCTCACGTACCAACACGGTTAACCCGGCGCCGATCAAGCGCGGCGTCTATGTGCGCCAGGCCTTGATGTGCCAGGAATTCCCGCCGCCCGCTGCCGCGGATTTCAACGTGGTGTTTGAGCCGAGCGACAGCAACCGCGATGCCACCGCGCGCCACACCAGTGACCCGGCCTGCGCCTCCTGCCACCAATTTATCGACGGCGTTGGCTTCGGCTTCGAGAGTTTCGGCAGCGATGCGCTGTTCCGCACCATCGAAACCCTGGGCAACGGCGACACCCGTGCGGTGGACGCCAGCGGCGCCATTAAAAGCCTGAACTCGCCGGAGACGACCCTTGACCCCAACAGTCCGGCGGTAGCCTACAACTCCATCCCGGAGCTGGCCGCATTGATTGCTGACAGCGGGCAGGGCGCGGCCTGTTACTCGCGGCAGTTCTACCGCTACACCCTGGGGCGCAACGAAACCCAGCTCGATGAGCCGATCATTCGCGCCTACAGCGCGGACCTGCGGGCGGGCGGGGGCATGCGCGACATGCTGATCGACCTGACCTTGTCTGACAGTTTTATCTTGCGTCGTTAATTGCAGAGGACCATAACAATGACAAACTCCCACAATCGTTCACGCCGCAATTTTTTAATGAACCTCGCACGGGCAGGCATGTTGTTGCCCTTCGCGGGGCAGATGCTCGGGCAAAGCGTGCTCGCGCAAACCAGCGGCGCGCAGCGCGTATTATTTTTGTATTACCCCAACGGCGTGGTGCCCTACAACTGGCGACCGGTGCAGGACAACGGCAGCATCAGCAACGGCACTGAATTGAGTTTTGGTTTGGGGCCTTTAAAGGATTGGCACAATCGGATGATCGTGTTTAAAAACCTGAATCTGGATATCGGCCAGGGCGCCGGTGCGCACTACAACGATATGCGCGGCATCCTCACCGGCAACAACCAGATCAGCGATGCCAGCGCGAGCATCGATCATTTAATTGCGGAGCAATTGGGCAGCGAGGGTGTGTTGAGTCTGGGTGTACGCACCGGGCCGAAATCCGACGCGATGATCTCCAAACCGCGCAACGTCGGCACCAATGCGCGGCCGATTCCGAACAATGATCCCGCCGATGTCGCGCAAAAATTAGCGGCACGCATCGGTGATGCGGGTGGTGAAGTGTCGGATTTAAAACGGCGCCTGTACGAAACAATTTTGGCGGATTTTGAACATTTATCCGATGCAACGCTGGAAGGCACACGGCAAGACAAGATTGATTTACACGCGAACGCTCTACGACGGTTGCGCGATCAAACCGGTGTGCAGGTGGGTGAATGCAGTTTTAATCCGAACGTGCTCGCCGATCCCTATGCGCAAGCGAATCAACCGCTGACGCCGACGGAATGGCAAATGTTTCCGCACCTGTGCCGCGCGCAAATCGATAACATTGTCGGCGCGTTTTCCTGCGGTCTGCATCGCGTGGCCACGTTACAAATCTCCAAAGGCGATGAAAACGGCAACCTGGTGAATTACGCCTTCGATGAATGCTGGCAAATGGCACAGGACGCCATTGCGCAAGGCATCAAACACGATGCCAACAGTGGCACCGTCGGCGCCGTGACGCGCTGGTACAACGAACACGCCAGCCACAACGCCTCCCACCGTCCCGGCGATGTACCGCACACTGCACAAGTGCGCTGGTATCACTCACTGCTGGCTTACACCCTGCAACAATTACAAGCGAAAGGATTGCTCGACGATACGCTGGTAGTGATGTTTTCCGAAGTGGGCGACGGCTCCAAACACGGTGGCGCTGCCGGTGCAGTCACGCTGGCCGGCGGTGCTGGCAACGCGTTGCAAATGGGCCGCATCATTTACTGCGGCGACGGCGTCAACAACGGCCAGCGCGTATGGGGCACCCACGAACTCTTCGGCGATATCGCCCGCCTGCTCGGCGTCACCAGCCTCCCCGAAAACCACTGGCGCAGCGGCATAATTTAAAAAATTTTCTGTATCCCGTAGGTCGGATTAGCGCAGCGTAATCCGACACCCCACTTTCCCACTGCGAAAATTTTCATACTTGCGCAGTGCATTGTCGGATTACGCTGCGCTAATCCGACCTACGGTACGGGTGGGTTAGTGCAGACCTTCGAACATCAGTGAGCGATGGGCGGCGGTGCCGGCGAGGACGCCGTCGGCAATGGCGAAGGTTAGGTTTCCTGCTGCGCGGGCTGCGTCGCCGCATGCAAAGATATGAGGAATGCTCGTCTCTTTCAGGGCATCCGTTTTAATGATAAACCCGAGTGGACTTTCTTCCAGCTCGCAACCGAGTTGTTGTGCCAGCGGGCTTGATACCGATACCTGGCTCGCGACAAATAATCCGGCTAACGAAATCATGCGGCCGTCGCGCAGGGTGACGATAGCGCGACCGGAAATATCAGAAATTAACTCTCGTTCAATCGAGACATTGCGTGCAGCCAATTGCCGCCGCTGTTCTTCATCAGGTTCGAAGACGCCGTTGGTAAAAAATGTTGTAATGCCCCAGTCCGGAATCATCAATGCCTGATGCATGGACATTTCACTGGTTGCAATCACACCCAGATGGCCGCTATTTAATTCATAACCATGGTAATACGGACAATGGAAAACAGATTGGCCCCAGCGTTCTTTTAATCCGGGAATACCGGGAATGTTATCGCGTACACCCAGTGCCAATATCAAACGCTTGCCGATAAAGATTTCATTGCTATCGGTTTTTACCGCAAAGTGCTCACCGTTTTTTTCGGCTGATATGGCTGTGCCATCGCGCCAGGTGACACTGGGATATTCGAGCAATTGCGCTTTGGCATTGCTGGCGATTTCGTCAGGTGTTTTGCCATCCTGACCGAGCAAACCGTGGGATGCGCTGGCAAAACGGTTGCGTCTTACGCCGGCGTCAATCACCAGCACGGAGCGCCGGCCCCGCGCAAGTTGTAATGCAGCGGCCATACCGGAATAACTGCCGCCCAGGATAATCACGTCGAACATAACCTACCCCTGTTAATGACGAATCAATAAAAAATTTGCGTTGTGCCTTATCTTTAGTGGTACGCGAAAAATATTCTCTACGAGCAAGTGCTTTTGCGTTTCTGCATGCGCCGATGAAAATCCTTACTCAGCTGTGCCAACGTCACTTCGCGAAAACGGCTGAGCAATAATGTCTCGGCATCGTGAAATGCCTGATTCATCGCAGCATTCACCGCCTCTTCCACCAGACAACCCGGCGACTCGGTGCGATTGCCCATAGCCAGCATCGTCGGCGAACCGAGGGCAAGATAAATATCGTGGAGAGTAATCTTGTTCAGGTCACAGGAAATCCGCCAACCGCCACCGTGACCCTTCTCCGAATGCACCAGTTTCTGCTCACGCAGTCCGCCAAGAATGCGGCGAATCACCACCGGATTAGTCTGCATCATCCTGGCCAACGCCTCGGACGTCAGCGGTTCCTTGTGCTCCGCCATATGAAGCAGCACATGAAGAACACCGGAAAGTCTGCTGTCACGTTTCATAAGAAAACCCGTATGCCAAAGTCATGTAACAAATACTATTACATGATGCGACAACACACAACCCCGTAGGTCGGATTAGCCGTAAGGCGTAATCCGACACAGATTTTTAGAGGGAAATTTTTGGCAGGTTCGGAATGTCGGATTACGCTACGCTAATCCGACCTACGGTCGTGGTCATCCTGATCATCCTCGTCGTCATGATCGGGATCTTCAATATCATCGCGGGCAACCATAAAGATAACGATAGGCACCACCGCCAACAATCCGAGGGTAAGGATCGGCAGAACCCAGGCGTCGCTCTCAAACGTCTTCATCATATCCATCAGATTGACAAAGCCATAACCCAACAGCACCAGACCCACTAACACGGGAATGATCAATAATTTTTTTAATAAAGGATTCATGGCCGCTCCTGACGCAATGACAATCACCGAAGCGTCTCCATGCTAAAACCTTGAGATCAGCGTTTCGGGAATGTTGGAAGCATAGCAGATTTGCAAAAGGTAATCCTTGTCAGGAAGGCAAGGGAGTTTAGGCGCAAAGGAAAACAATGATCTCTTCAAACTGGAGATAAAGTTGTTGCATGGCACAGTGAGAGTTTGGCGTCAGGACTCAGGTTTCGAAACCCTCAAGTCAAGGATGACTTGAGGGAACTACAGGGATGTATTTATGTGATTTCGAAACCTGAGTCCTGATGACAAACGGATTCCGAAGTACCTTCTGAAAGAAAAATTATTTGAAACCTCAGGAGAGATTAACTTTCCTGAGGTTACCACCATCTTTACTACGAATGCTTACTCTGCGCCAACCACAATGTCCAGATCAACGTATCCAACAAACTGATCCGTCCATCATCATTCAAATCAAACTGACTGTTGCTATCCGTAATTTTCTTACCCAGATTACGCAATAACAATTTCAGATCTTTACCATTAATTTTTTGATCCACATTAAAATCACCACGCACTGCTTCCGGCTGTGGTGCCGTCAATGCCAGTTCAATAATCAAAGGATCGTGGTCCGAAGCGCGCCAGGCTTCCGGGCTGTACAAGCTGATGACTTGCTCTGGTGTTTTAAATTCCTCGTTGTAATCCAACACACGCGGCTCATCGGCGTTGATATGCCAATCCACAGCGCCCGCTACCTGACTGCGTAAACTGTTGCTGGCCAACGCGTGGTCGAGGTAACCGGCGAGGCCGGTGAACACGTAGGAGTAGGCGAGGTCACCGGAAAAATCCATCAGCAAATTGACGTAGCCCGCTGCCTCGATGGTAGTAATTGGATCTTCCTTGGCATAGGCATTCAGGTCGCCCATGATCAGCACGTCTGTGTCGTCACTATTGTTGGGATCGTTGGCCAACCAATCGGCCATAGCCTCAGCGGCCGCAGTGCGAGTGAGGTTGCAATTGCCCTGGCCATCGCCGGTATCAGGATCGCTCAAGTCATTGCAATCAGAGCCTTTGGATTTCAAATGCGTAACCGCAAGTGTCACCACACCTTGCGTGGCAATTTCACGAAAACTCTGCGCCAGTACTGGACGATTTTTGTTATCGATAAAACGTGGATCGATGGATGAATCGAGAATTGCCGACGCGTTTATCAGCTCCACCGTTTCTGGTTTATAGATAAAACCGACGGTAATTTCATCGGTGCCGATTTGTGCAACACCGGGATTCACCACAGCGTAATCCAGCCCGGCGTCGTACAAACCATTCACCAGATTCTGGATCGCACTTTGCGGACCGTAGCCGTCATTTTCAATTTCAATCAGGCCGATGATATCGGCATCCATCGCTACCAGTGCCGCGATAATCTTTGCGCGTTGCCGTGCAAATTCTTCCGGTGTGTTAGCGCCGCGAGAGGTGGGGAAACCACCGCCGAGGCCATCGCCGTTGAAATAATTCAGCACGTTGAAAGAAGCAATCTTTAAGCTGCCGCTGCCCGGTAAATCCGGTTCAGGTGTGCGTGCATTATCCGGTACAAAGATCGGCGTGGTGGTAGGTTGAATGCGGTACTCATCAAATGAATAGTGCAATACGCCTTGCAAGCCAGTAACGCGATCGCCGGAACGCACCGTATTGTAGGCTGATAATTCCGGTGCAGGATAAGGAATGACTGCCGGATTCTGCCGGCCACTCCCATCGTCCAACAAAATGCGACGCAGATTATTTTGCGCTGCAACGGCTTGTGCTGCTGCACCTGGCATTGCAACTTGGGTCGGGTTAAACAAGCGGCCATCGGCGGACAATACCAGTTCACCGTAGCGACCCAGATTGTAATTCTCCGTCACGGTCAGATCTTGCTGAACCACAATCGCCATGCCTTCATGACGTTCCAGATCGCTGAGCGCAGTCACCGGCAAAACCAGCACGCTCGGCGTAACGCTGACACCGGTGGCACACACTTGCATGCTCGCCGCCGTGATTTGCGTCATGTTGAAATATTCACTGACGTTACCGGTAATGCGCACCAAGTCACCGGCGTTGATGGTCATCGCATTGGCGCTATCAAAGATAAAAATACCTTCCGAGGTGAGCGAATTGTTATCGCGGTCGCTGTCTTCTTCCTGCACAAAAAAGCCACTCAACCGATCGCTGCCCTGGAAGTCACCTACCACGACGCCTTCAATGGTTTGTGTGGTGCCGATAAAACTGCTGGTAGCGCCATCACCCTGAATCGTGTGAATTTTGGTGGCGGGCATGCCGCATTCTTCTGTCGGGCCGGGATTATTGTTATCGGAATACTGCCCGAGGCCTGCAAAGGTGTCTTGCGCAAAACCTTGCCACTGTTGCGCAGGATCAAAGGCATCATAACCATCGGCATCGCCCTCGGTTACCGATGTCATGCGGCGCAAGGTTTTGTTGGCGGTAGCTGTATCGCCGGTGCCCCACTGCGAGCCGGGGTCAACACCGATCTGCCCAATCACATCAATCGGATTGCCACCGTACAATAACGCGACGGCATCGTCGCCGTTAAACCAGCCGGCGCCGTTGGTTTGATCTGCTACGGCAAGAATATCGGGATTGGCTGCGCTGTGGGCCAGCACATACACTTCGCCGTTGGGCAAGGTGCCTTGCAGGGCGATGGTTAATGCGGCGTTGGTGTTGCCGTTGAAAAACATCTGCACTTCATACGCAGACAGATCAACGCTGGCGCCCGTGTTGTTGTAAATCTCCAGTGCTTTATTGTTGCTCGAACCTTCGATGTATTCAGAAAAAAATTAAATCCGCATGGGTCAGCGAGCTGCTGGACAAGAGTGCGGCCATTAAGATATGCCGTAATAAGCGAATGGGATCAGATGTCCATTGCATGGTGGCAGCTCCTGTTAAACATTATTGGAAAAAGCGCAAGTATGTTGATCGGCAGCCGTGACAGTGCTGTGATCAATTGATGACAGAAATAACGCAGATTTATGACAGGAAAGCAGATCGCGACCTTGCGATAGATTTGGATCGTCCTGACTCCATGAGGTGATAGGTCTGAGATATTCGTCGCTTATCAACAGGAAGACGGGGAGGAATATAGAGGCAAAGCATGATATTTTGATGACGACTTTTAAACGGAATAGACTCGCGCCATGCTTAAAGACATCATCGGTGCCCTTGCGATACACTGACCCTGTTCGCTTTCCTGCCCTACATTGCCTCAACATGGCGGGGGAAAACTCGACCGCATGTGTTCTCGTGGGTGATCTGGGGTATCACAACGTTTATTGTATTTCTGGCGCAGGTGAAGGATGGCGGCGGCGCGGGCGCCTGGCCTATTGGTGTGTCGGGTGTGATTACGATCGGTGTGGCGATTGTTGCCTACCTCAAGCGTGCCGATATCAGTATTACCCGCCTGGATACCGTGTTTTTTGTTGCGGCGGTTTCTGCTGTGCCCTTGTGGTATTTCACCGCTGACCCGATGTGGGCGGTGGTGATACTGACGGTGGTTGATCTGCTGGGCTTCGGTCCAACCTTGAGAAAAGCATTTCACTTTCCGCATGAAGAGAATCTGACATTCTTTGGATTATTTCTATTGCGTAATCTGCTGGTAATTGTTGCATTGGAACACTATTCGGTAACCACCCTTCTGTTTCCGGCAGCGGTTGCGCTGGCGTGTCTGTTGTTGATTCTGCTGATTGGTTATCGCCGCACGCTCAATCGCACCTGAAAAAATAGCGCGCCATCTTTGTAGTTTTTTGTAAAACCTGTGGGCCGGAATATTTATTCTTCTCCGTTATCTGTTAAAAATCATCCGGTGAAATTTCTTCACACCTTTTGCCCAACAATCATCGGAGGATTTATGAAGAATAAACATAACTTTCAGTGGCGTTATTTCGTGTTGTTTTTGTTTGTCTTGTGTTTCAACTTTCTGTCGTTTAATACCTATGCGGAGTCTGCGTCGATCGCGGCTGAAAAAGTGCGGCCCGGACCGGTGGATCGGCAGCTGAAAATTTTCAAATATGCTGAATCGACCCAATGCAACAACGATGGCATTCCTTTGAAGAAGATGGCTGAGGAATTAAGGGCGGCTGGCATCAGGTTTACCTGTGCGCAACGCGCTTATGATGGCATGGCCTATCCGGCTGTATGTGGCGGTGCGACTGGTGAGATTAATGTGTTCCGTATTTATGCATCGGATTTGCCGCTGGCGCGGCGCCTGGGTTATGCCCCGGTTTCCACCTTGCCTGAATATCAGGATCGCCCCTGCGGTGATGCCAAGGTGTTTAAATATGACGGCTCCACCCAGTGCAATAACAATGGTATTCCCGTAAAAGTCATGGCGCAGGAATTGATCGGTGGCGGTGTGGATGTTATCTGCGGGCAGAAAGCCAGCGACGGCATGATGTACCCCGCTGTGTGTGGTGGCGGCACCGGCGCAATCAATGTGTACCTGATCCACCCGGAAAATGTGCCGGACGCTGAAGCCCTGGGTTTCAGTTCGGTTAATGAATTACCGGAGTATCAGGATACGCCATGTCAGTAAATAATGTGCAACCTTGACCGTAGGTCGGATTAGCCAACGGCGTAATCCGACACCACTCCTGATCATTGCGATAAATTTTTCGCTTAAGGAGTTTGTCGGATTACGCTACGCTAATCCGACCTACGGGGTGGCAGGGAATGAAGTAGGTCGGATTAGCGCAGCGTAATCCGACACAAGCCATCAGACCGAAGCGATGCAAAAAAGAAAATCACGTATGCGGCCCAATAGCATTCAACGCCCGGGTCAACCGATCTTCAAGATCGGCTTTGACTTGCAGATAATGACTCAATTGCAAACCGGTCTGTGGTGCAATTAAATCGCGGCAGAGTGAGAGGTCGAGGTCAGTGATGTAGCAGGGATACCGTTCGCCGCCAATTCGTTGCTGAAAAATATAACGCGCGACGGCCTGGCATAAACCCTCGCCGTATTCCAGTGTAGAGAATTCCTGTTGATTGCAGTAAACGGTATAGCGAATGTTCCCATCAATATCCGGCTCCGCAATAACCTGAATATTAATAAATCCCAACTGGCTGATATCGCTGTTAACCTTGCGTTGTTCCAGATAACCCTGTTGCTGTTTCACATTACCCATCACTTCAAAAAACTGTACCGACTGCATCTTCAATTGCTGCAGCGACACATCGCTATGCAGACTCTGGCGTTCCATGGCGGCGTGAATAAACCGGCTGAGCGGTCGCAACAAGGTTTGTTGATTGTGGTACGGCATATCGGTAGTAAACAGTGAACCTTTTTCATCAATCACCGTAACACTGACACAGGGTTTTTCGATGTGTGGCTGGAGCTGATAAAAAACATAGACCCCCGGCATGTTCAGCGCATCAGCAAAAAGCTTTAACGGCTTATCGCGCAAACCGTAACGGTCGATCACAATCGGACTGTAATCCAGTTGGGCGTTGCCGAGTTTTTCCAATAATTTTTCGTAAGTTTTATAGCGGATGATGTGCGGTTGCTGCTGAAGAAATTGCAATAGCAGGTATTCATCACCCATCTCAAGAATATAACGGCTGTTGCGCGGACGCGTGTTGGAGTAGTAGCAGGCAATGATGTCACGCCATAGTTCTTCCAGCCGTTGCGTGATAATGGTGCCCTGACCGCTGCTGAAACAGCGGATAGTCAGTTCAGGCAGTGACAATCCCCATCCCGGCGGCAGCATGCGCAGGTAATGCATCAGGCCGTTGATCAAGGCATCGCTGGCGTAATGGCGACAAACAATTTCCTGCCACGTGTTTATCTGGATCACATCCACCGTGAGGACCAGATTTTCACGGAAGCCACCGTAGCCAAGCGCGTCACGCTGATTGCTCAGCATCTGCATACCTTTTTTATGCAGCTCGGCTTGCGGCTCCACGCCGATGTTGAACAACAGCATCAGGCACATGGGCTGGGCGCTCTGTTTAAACGCCTCATGAGCAACCGGTGGCAATGGCAGAGGCAGCCATTGATGCAGGCTGTGCAGGAGTTGCTGCCGCTGAATAGTACTGAGCTGGAAGCGG
>Ga0065721_10006336_pt1 | contig 12835 bp, 12 predicted proteins | sample Mesricmetagenome_FD_59108 | JGI IMG/M metagenome (GOLD analysis project Ga0065721, IMG submission 59108) | Mesophilic microbial community from rice straw/compost enrichment Sample: eDNA_1 v2 (version 2) | ecosystem: Engineered > Solid waste > Grass > Composting > Bioreactor | place: USA: Davis... | reverse complement strand
GAGCCATACCACGGGCTCGCCATCTTCTGGATTGCCGTGGTCATGCCAGGTCCACGACGGCGTGATGATGAAGTCGCCCGGGTGCATGGTGGTGCGCTCGCCGTTGACGGCGGTGTAGGCGCCTTTGCCTTCGACGATGAAGCGCAGGGCAGATTGCGTGTGGCGATGGCTGGGCGCGATCTCGCCAGGAAGGATCAGCTGCAGCCCGGCGTACAGCGTCTGCGTGATCGCCGCTTGGCCGGGCAGGCCCGGATTTTCCAAGATCAACACCCGGCGCACGGCTTCTTCGGCGCTGATGATGGAACCGGATTCCATGACATCCGGGCGCAGTTTTTCGTACTTCCAGATCGCGGGCACGCAGCGCGGCTGCGGCTGCGGGGGGACCAGGGTGTGGAGGGACTCCCAGAGGGGGCTTAGGTTTTTCTTGGCGATGCGGTCGTAATACGCGCGGCGTGAGGCATCGGGAGCGGTTTTCTCGAGCATGCTTGTCTCCGGTTCTGGCGCGGCGGGCGATCGATGCCCGCGCCGTCTCGGACCGCCGGAATCGGCGGTGTTGCCGCCATTGTAGGGGGTAGGTATTCCAATTGGTATGAAATTATCTTATCAAGCATATTGGATTGGATATGCCTTCCCGCAGGGCCCATGGGCGCCAGGGTGGTGCGCTGCATTCGACGCTTCTTCCTCTAGGACGTCGATTTGGTGCGCCCTGGCGGGAAACCAGGCGGCCCGTGCCGGGTACGGCCTTTGCTTGCTCATCCGCCGAAGCGAGGCCAAACCGAAGGTGCCCATGGTTCCCTATGACGAGATGCGGTTCGAAGGCGGCGCCGTCCGACGCCATTACCGGCGCTTCTGCTCGTGGTTGGAGCGCCAGAGCGCGGAGACCTTGGCCAGGAAGCGCGCCGAGGCTGATCTGGTATTCCGGCGCGTGGGCATTACCTTCGCCCTCGGGGGCGATGCGGATGGCGTGGAGCGCCTGATCCCCTTCGACCTCATCCCTCGCATCATCCCCAGCGAGGAATGGCAGCTGCTCGAGCGCGGCCTGGCGCAGCGGGTGCGGGCGCTCAACATGTTCATCCATGACGTCTACCACGAGCGGCACATCGTGCGCGCCGGCGTCGTGCCCGCCGGGCAGGTCTACACCAATGCGCAATACCGCCCGGAGATGCAGGACGTGCGCGTGCCGCGCGACATCTACGCACACATCGCGGGAGTCGACGTCGTCAAGGCGGAGGGCGATGAGGGTGGCACGTTCTATGTCTTGGAGGACAACCTGCGCGTGCCATCCGGGGTGTCGTACATGCTGGAGAACCGCAAGATGATGATGCGGCTCTTCCCGGAACTGTTCGTGCAGAACCGCATCGCCCCGGTGGCCCACTATCCGGACTTGCTGCTGGAGAATCTGCGCTCGGTCGCCCCCATGGGGGTGGACGATCCCACCGTGGTGGTCCTGACCCCCGGAATTTTCAATTCTGCCTATTTCGAGCACGCGTTTCTCGCCCAGCAGATGGGGGTGGAGCTGGTGCAGGGCGGCGACCTGTTCGTCGCCGACAACTCGGTATTCATGCGCACGACGCGGGGCCCGCAGCGGGTGGACGTGATCTATCGGCGGCTCGACGACGATTTCCTCGACCCCTTGGCGTTCCGGGCGGATTCGGTGTTGGGCGTGCCGGGACTGCTGTCGGTCTACCGCGCAGGACGAGTGACGCTGGCCAACGCCATCGGCACCGGGGTAGCCGATGACAAGTCGATTTATCCCTTCGTTCCCGACATGATCGCGTTCTATCTGTCGGAAGAGCCTATTTTGCAGAATGTGCCGACCTGGCAATGCCGCAAGCCGGACGAGCTGTCCTATGTGCTCGCGCACCTGCCTGAGCTGGTCGTCAAGGAGGCCCACGGGGCAGGTGGCTACGGCATGTTGGTCGGCCCGACGGCGAGCCGCGCCGAGATCGAAGCCTTTCGCGCTCGATTGCTGGCCAAGCCCCAGAACTACATTGCCCAGCCTACGTTGTCTCTTTCGACTTGTCCGACTTTCGTCGAGGAGGGCATCGCGCCCCGCCACATCGACCTGCGGCCGTTCGTGCTGTCGGGCGCCAATATCGCCACGGTGGCCGGTGGGCTGACCCGAGTCGCGCTGCGCAAGGGTTCGCTGGTCGTCAATTCCTCCCAAGGTGGCGGCACCAAGGACACTTGGGTGCTGGACGAAACGGGCGCTGCATCGACGGGGGAAGAAGCATGCTGAGCCGAACCGCCGACCACTTGTTCTGGATGGCGCGCTACATGGAACGCGCAGAGAATACGGCGCGCATGCTGGACGTGACGCGCAAGGCGCTGCTGCTGCCACAGAGCGACGAGCGGGCGTTGCACAGCCTGCGGGCCGTGCTGTCGATCTCGGAGCTGGCAGAGGCGTTTGCGGCCCGCTATGACGACGTGGCGGCCGACAACGTGCTGCACTTCATGACGGCCGACCCGAACAATCCGTCCAGTATTTATTCGAGCCTGCGCGCCGCCCGCGAGAACGCCCGCGCGGTGCGGGGCACGTTGACGACCGAGTCGTGGGAAACCATCAACGACACCTGGCTCGATTTCAACCGCCAGCTCGAAGCCGGTGTGCTGGAAGTCGTTCCTGACTCGGTATTCGAATGGGTCAAGATGCGCTCGCACCTGTCGCGCGGTGTCACGCTTGGCACCGCGCTCAAGGACGAAGCGTTCTACTTCACCCAGCTGGGCACGTTCCTGGAGCGCGCCGACAATACTGCCCGCATCCTCGACGTACGCTTCGCGGACGCGGCGCCGGGCGCACGTCCGAGTGCCGCCGCGCAGCTTGACGATTTCTATTATTGGACCTCTATCCTGAGCTCCGTTTCGGGGCTGGAAATCTATCGCCAGGTCTATCGCGACGTGCTGATTCCCGAGCGCGTGGCGGAGTTGCTCATCCTCAATCCTTCCATGCCGCGCTCCTTACTCGCATCCCTGGATCGGGTCTGCGAGAACCTAGCCATGCTCAGGACGGAGAATTCCCGCGAGTGCGAGCGCTATGCCGGCAAACTGCGCGCCGAGTTGCTATACGCCGAGATCCGCCCCATTCTCGCGCGCGGGCTGCATGCTTACCTGACCGAGTTCCTGGGGCGCATCGCGACCCTCGGCAACAAGATCGGTGCAGCCTTCCTCCTGCCTGTCACGTCCTGAAGAGGTGTGCGATGCGTTTGTCCATCCGGCACGAAACCGCCTATCGCTACGATGCCCCCGTGCACTATTCCATTCAGCAGTTGCGGCTGGTACCCGCCTCGGGTTCCGCCCAGGTGGTCGTGCGCTGGGACGTGCATGCGCCCGGCAGGATCGACACCGCCGTCGATGCCTATGGCAATACGGTGCAGACGCTGGTCGTGACGCGGCCCCTGTCCGAGATGCGCATCGTGGTGCAAGGGGAAGTCGAGACCGTGTCGCTGCCCGAGGGCCGGCTGCAGGAAGGGCCGGGCCGCATTCCCCTCGAGCATTTCACGTGTGCCACCCGCTTGACCGAAGCAGACGATGCCGTGCGCGAATTGGCCGCAGCGGCCGCGCCGCTGGATAGGCCCGGGGCACTAGTCGATCTGGCCTGTCGCATCCAGGAACGCGTGGCCTACAGCTCGGGCAGCACGCAGGTGACGAGCACTGCCGCCGAAGTGCTCGCCCTGGAGCGGGGTGTTTGCCAGGACCATGCCCACCTGTTCATCGCGTGCTGCCGCGCGTTGGGCGTGCCGGCGCGCTACGTCAGCGGATACATCGATCCCGGAGACGTGCCCCATGCCGCTAGCCATGCGTGGGCAGACGCGTGGGTCGATGAGGCAGGCTGGATATCCGTGGACGTCACGCATGGCCGCTATGCGTCGGGGCCGTATTGCCGTGTGGCCGTTGGTTCGGACTACGGTTCGGCTGCGCCGGTGCGAGGCATGCGCGTGGGCGGCGGCGTGGAGGCCATGACGGTAGACGTCCACGTCGGCGAGGCCAACCAGTGAGCCCATCCATGCGGCATCGTTTCGTACGCGCTAGAATCGCCCGATACATCGACGGGGCGAGTCCGGTATGACCTATTGTGTGGCGATGCGTGTGGACGAGGGGCTCGTGTTCCTGTCTGATACCCGCACCAATGCGGGGGTAGACCACGTCAGCACCTTTCGCAAGATGACCGTCTTCGAGCAGCCGGGAGAGCGCGTGCTGGTGCTGTTGACCGCCGGCAACCTGGCGCTGACCCAGTCGGTCGTGCAGTTGCTGGCCGAGCCCGCCGATCCCGAGCAGCCCACGCCGTGGAACGTGCCCAACATGTTCGAGGCAGCGCGGCTGGTGGGCAAGGCCGTGCGAGAGGTCTACCAAATGCACGGCAGTGCGCTGCACGATTTCAACATCGATTTCAATTGCAGCTTCCTGTTGGGCGGCCAGATACGCGGGCAGGGCATGCGGCTGTTCCAAATTTATGCCGCTGGCAATTTCATCGAGGCCTCGACCATGAGTCCGTATTTCCAGATCGGCGAGGCCAAGTACGGCAAACCGATACTGGATCGCGTCCTGACGCCGACCATGCCACTGGACGAGGCGGCCAAATGCGCGCTGATATCGATGGACTCGACGCTGCGCTCGAACGTATCGGTCGGCTTGCCGCTGGACTTGTTGGTCTACGAAAAAGATAGCTTGCGCGTGACCAAGTTCGCGCTGGTCGATCACGACAACGATTATTTCAGGATGATCCATTCGTCGTGGGGAGAACGGCTGCGCCAGGTGTTTGCCGAGATTCCCGATCCGCAGTGGACGCCCGTCTCGGCGCTGCCGCCCGACAAATCGCCCATGCGATCCGAGCCGCCGCTGGCGCCGGGCGCCGGGCCCTACCGTTCGATGCATGATCCGGCGCTCGCGCAGACGCTGGCCCAGTCCCAGCCTGGCGCGGTAGAGCCCGGCTAGCCTATGGGCGCGAGCGCGTTTTCCAGCGCTTGGGCCGTGAGCGGACGCGAGAACCAGAAGCCCTGGGCTTCGTCACAGCCCAGTTCGCTCAGGCGGCGCGCGTGGGCCGCCGTCTCCACGCCTTCGGCCGTGACCTGGATGCCGAGGGCGTGTGCCATCTCGATGATGGCGCGGATGACGGCGTCTCCCTTTTGGGCCGACGACAGGGCGCGCACCAATGCACGGTCGATCTTGATTCGGTTGACCGGGAAGCGCGTGAGGTAAGCGAGGCTGGAGTAACCCGTGCCGAAGTCGTCGATGGCGATCTCCACGCCCAGCTTGCGCAGGTTGTGCAGGGTGTCGATCACTTGATGCGTATTGTCCAGCAGCAGGCCTTCCGTGATCTCGAGCTCAATGCTGCCGGGAGGAAGTTGCCAGCGCTCCAGCGCGTCGGCTACCACGCCGTACAGCTTGCGGTCCCGCAGTTGGGCGGGCGAGACGTTGATGGCCATGCAGGGAGCATGACCGAATTTCGCAAGCAGCCTGACCACTTGCTGGCACGCCGCATCCAGCACCCACGCGCCGAGCTCTTCCATCAGGCCCAGGTCTTCGGCCATGGGCACGAACTCGGCCGGCCCGATGGCGCCGAGCTGGTGATGCTTCCAACGCAGTAGCGTTTCTGTGCGCGTGATGCGGCCCGACTCTAGGTGGATTTGAGGTTGGTACGCAAGGGAAAACTGCCGTGCGTCGACCGCTTCGCGCAGCAGCGACTCCAGGTGCGCGCGCCGGGCCGATTGGGTTTGCATGCCGAAATCGAAATGACGGGCGACGCCGCCGCCGCTGCGGCTGGCCGCGTTCAGCGCCAGCAGCGCGCGCTGGAACAGGGCGCGCGGTTCGCTGCCGGCGGAGGGGTAGGAGCTCACCCCGATGCTGGCCGTCATGTGCAAGGTTGACGAGATGAAGGGGATGGGGCGGGAGACTTCGGCGAGCAGTGCGAGTTCGCGATCGCTGGCCAAGGTGTGATGGCCGGTGGAGATGATCGCGAACAGCGAGCCGCGCATTACGCCCAGGAGCTGGTCGTCGCCGCACAAGCGCTTGAGCCGGGCGGAGACGTGCTTGACGGCGGCGTCGGCCGCGGCTTGGCCCAGGCTGTCGCGCAGCGTACGCAGGTTGTCGAGTTCGAGCAGTGCCAGCAGCACCGGCTCGTTCGTGCGCCGGGCCCGTTCCAGCGCCAGGCCTAGCCGCTCTTCCAGCAACTCCTGGTTGGGCAGCCCCGTGAGCGGATCGTGGTGCAACAAGTGCCATAGCGGGAGTGCATCCCGCTGGCGCCTCGGGTTTTCGAACGCGGTACCCACGTAGCCCAGGATGTTTCCCCGGGCGTCGCAAAGCCGCGTGAGGGCCTGCGCGACGGTCGCGCGCATGCCGTTCGGACGCAGGTAAGTCCACTCCGCTTCCATGCCGTGGGCGGCCGTGAGGGAGCCTTCCGGCTGCACTGCTACCACGTCACGGACCGGGGGATTCCAGAGTTCGGCGCGTCGAAGGGCCAGTTCGGAGGGGTCGAGCAGGGCGTCTAGGCAGAGCTTGCCGACCAGCTGTGCGGCCTCGTAGCCCGTGAGGCGCTCGTAGGCCGGGTTGACCATGGTGAATACGCCCCGGCTATCGCACATGAAGATCCCGCAAGGGGCCGACTGCGCCGCGAGCCGATAGGCTGCGACGGTGAGTTGCTGCGCGGACCACGCCGTCGGGGGTTGCGCATCGATTTGCACGGTACGTTCCTCCACGACCAGGCTGTGCACGCGGCGAACAGATAGATATTGCAGCTGCTATTGAATCACAAGCGAGGCAGCTTGGTAGAGACAAAGCGTCGCATCTCATTTCCGTCGCGCCGCGGATACAGGGGCGGTCCACCGGCGATTTACAATCGGCGGCACTGCCCGGATGCGGATGGCGATGACGCGGCACGAAGAACATCAACAAATAAAAGGGGTTTTGCCCTGCGGCGCTTGGCGAAACGGCCGGTGCCTGGAATCCGTGAAGGTGGATGGGTTGGGTGGCGGGGCCGGAAGCCTGCCGGGGGCAATGCGGACAAAAGAGAAGAGCGCACGCATCCATAAGGAGGTGCCTTTGCGCGTGCTGCGCGCCGTCGCTGTAGTGGCCGAAGTGGGCAGCGTGACCAAGGCCGCACTCATCCTGCACCAGTCGGCGTCTTCTGTGACGCGGGCCGTACAAGAGGCTGAATCCTTGCTCGGGCTGAGCCTGTTCGAACGCGGGGCCCGGGGCATGGTTCCGACCGCCGCAGGCGGGGTGCTTGCGCTGCGTGTCGGGCGTGCCATGGAATTGCTGCAGGCGGCCGCCGAGGGGCTGCGGCTGCGGGGCGCCCCGCCCTCGGCGGCCGCGCTGCCAAGATTGGTCAGCGACTCATTGTTATCGGCCCTGGTGGCTCGCGCAACCCATGCTACCGAGAGCGCCGCGGCCGAATCGCTGGGGGTGTCGCAATCGGCGCTGCACCAGGCCTTGCGCCGGCTCGAACACCTGGCCAGGATCCCGCTTTTCGAGCGCACGCGCGTCGGCACGCGTCTGAACGAGTCGGGCCGGTGGTTGCTGATGCACGCCCGCCAGGCCATCGCAGAGATCCGGATCGGCCACGAAGAACTCGCCCATTGGCGCGGCTTGAGGGGGCGGCGCGTATCGATCGGCACGCTGCCCATGGCCGACGACGTGCTCGTTCCCCGGGCGGCCGCGCTGGCGCTTGCCCGTGAGCCGGACATCGCCTTTACCGTCAAAGGGGGCACGTACGAGGCGTTGACGGACATGCTGCGTTCGGCAGAGATCGATTTCATCGTCGGGCCGCTTCGCGAGGCCGAGCTGGCCCCCGATCTCGAGGAAGAGCTGCTGTTCGTCGATCGTTTCGTCGCCGTCGTGCGCGCCGGGCATCCGCTGCTGGCGCGCCGCGGCCGAGCCACCCTGCGCGAGCTGGCGGCCTATCCTTGGGTCGGGCCTTTGCCCGGCACGCCGGCGCAACGGGTGCTCGAACGGTTGTGCGAACGGGTGGGAGCGCAAAGGCCCAATGTTTCCATCGAAGCGCACAGCACCGCCCTCGTGCGTTCCGTGCTGCTGGCGGGAGATCACGTCGCGCTGGTTTCGCCGCTCCACATGCGGGCTGAAGTGGAAGTCGGGCTGCTGGTGCCCGCCTCGGGCCCCTTGGCCGGTACCGAACGGGGGATAGGCATCACGCAGCGTCGGGATGCGTTGGCGTCTTCCGCATGTGTGTCGGTGCTGCAGGCATTGCGCCAAGCTGCCGCGGAGGCGGTCGATGAGCTCCGGAATAAGTATGGCGTAGAGGCGGATAAGTGAAATGCAATGTTGCATTTGCAACTTGCAATGCTAAGATGCCTCGACGGAGAACGGACTCCGTATACTGCCCAGCCAGAGCATGCCTAAGGGGCCCGGTAGCGGCCGCGCGGGCTTTGGCGCAATGCACAACATCGATAAAGAGGGCCCCGGGGGAAGATCGGATTCGACGGACGCAACGCTGCACGCCCCGATCCGAGCCGTGCCTCGGCCCTCATAAGGGTTTTCCACAGAGGACGAGACAAACATGACTCTGCAACGTTTCAGCAATCTTCCGCGCCTGCGTTGGGTTTCCCTGCTGGCGTGCCTGTCGGCTTGCGCGGCGCCCGGGCTGGCGCAGGCGCAAGGCGCTGCCGACTATCCCAACCGCCCGATAAGAATGGTCATCCCGTTCACCCCGGGTGGCTCCACCGACATTCTCGGACGCACCATTGCGCAGCAGTTGCACCAAGCCTTCGGCCAGTCCGTCGTGGTCGAGAACGTGCCGGGCGCCGGGGGCAGCATCGGTGCGGACCGCGTCGCCAAGTCGCCCGCCGACGGCTACACCCTGATGATGGGCCACATCGGCACCCTGGCCGTGACGCCGTCGCTCTATCCCAAGCTGCCGTACGACCCCATCAATGCCTTCGACGCCGTGGCATGGGTGGCACGGGTGCCCAACGTGCTGGTGGTGCATCCCTCGGTTCCGGCCAAGTCGCTGCAAGAATTGGTTGCCTACGCCAAGGCCAACCCCACCGCGCTGACCTACGGTTCGGGCGGAAATGGCAGCGCGGCGCACCTGGCGACCGAATATCTGAAGCTGCAAAGCGGCGCGCCCATGCAGCACGTGCCCTACAAGGGCACGGCTCCCGCCGTGAACGACTTGGTCGCCGGCCACATCAAGGTCATGTTTACCGGTATTCCGGCCGTCATCGCCCAGCTCCGCGCGGGGCAGCTGCGCGCATTGGCGGTTTCGTCGCCGGAGCGGGTGAAGATGCTCGCCGACGTGCCTACCGTGGCCGAGAGCGGGTATCCCGGTTTCGAGGCCGACCAGTGGTACGGCGTGGTGGCGCCCGCGGGTACGCCCAAGGACATNATTGCCAAGCTGAACAAGCAGATCAACGCCTCGCTCAACTCGCCNGAACTCCTGAACCGGCTCTCGNGCGAGGGTGCGCAGCCCACGCCCAATCCGCCCGAGGTCTTCGCCAAGCTCATCAAGTCGGAAATCGAGCGCTGGAGGCCGGTCATCCAAAAGGGTGGCGTGAAGGTGGACTAAACCGCGTAGCCACGTACGAAACGGATTGAAAAATCCGCAACACCGCCCCGCTCGTGCGGGGCGGTGCCGTTTCGGGGCGGCCCCTTCCACATGTGTGCGAATTGACGACTTTTGGATGTCATCCGCGCATTATCGGCCGGTATCGCGGGCCCATCGTCTCCGGTGCCCCGCCGTCATCCCTGCCAGCCAGTCGCCCTGCCCCGGCGCCCCGGGTCTCCCTTGCCGCACACGTTTACATATCCGGAAACCAACACTTTCGCGAAAACCGCATGCTGTCGAGCATCCTGCATTAAGCTGATCTCAACCCAACCTCTATTGGAGGGCATGATGCTCGAATGGCTACGCAGATGGGCTTTGAGTTATGCCGCCACGCCCGAAAAAGAGGCGGAGAAGGCCCTGTACGAGGCGAGGCTGGCGCTATATCGCGCTGAAGAACGCGTGCGCGACGCGATCATGTACGCCGAATACTACCGGGAGCGCGTGAACTTTCTCAAACGCGTCGTCGAAGAGGGGATAGAGAACGTCACCGATACCCGGGTGCTTCGGCCCCAGGCCGCCTACGCCGCGGCGTCTTCCCAGGCGACCTTGCGGCTGCATCCCAAGGTGGCGGCGCCGGAATAGCCGTCGCCACGGCGGAAAGCCGGCGCGCCATCGGCATACAACCATCATGGAGGAACGCGTGGAGACGACGCACACGATACGAGTCCACGACCAGGCGGGCAACTTGCTCGTCGCGCACCTGCGCTGGGGCGAGGCCGACATCAGTTGCACCTTGTACAAGGTGGACGGCGGCCCGCTTATTTTTCTTGCGGCGGACGGCAACCTGACCGATTCCGACGGGAACCGCTATACGCGGGTCGCCTAGGGCGCGCGCACGACCTGGCGGGTGTCAAAGCCGAGCGATCGGGCGTGGTCGAGCAATTGCTCGATCGTCGCCGGATCGGCCCGCTTCTCGCGGGAAAGTACCCACAAATACTTGCGATCAGGCGTTCCCACCAGCGCATGGCGGTAGCCCTCGTCGATCCGGATAATCCAATAGTCGCCCCAGACCAGGGGTAGCCAGGAGGTCCACGCCGGGGCGAAGCGCACTTCCAGCTTCGCAGGGTCGGGCGGGTCAACGCGACGGGCGAGCCGGCCCGCTGCGCGGGCGACCTTCGTTTTTCCTTCTGCTGTCCGGCACTGATTCGTCACGCCCAGCGCACCATCCGGGCCGATCGTGTAATCGGCCTGTACGTCGCCCACGCAATCGTCCTGAAAGCGGTTTGGCAGGCGCGCTTGTTCGTACCAGGTCCCGGCATACCGGTTGAGATCGACCCCGTCTTGCGTAGGCAGGCCGGGTCGATTCGAGGCACAGGCCGCCAGCGCGGTCATGGACGCGGCGCCAAGCAGAGGCAAAAGCTTCATCGCAGACTCCCCATTCGTTGGCCCAGCGTAACGGGGAGTGGGGCTTGCAGGTGTTCGCTTTTGAAACGAGGAGCGCCAGAACGATCCACCTTATCGGCCCCTGAGAGAGGCCCTTCATGGGGCCTCAAGATGCGCGCCGGATCCAGTAGCGGCCCAGCTCGTCGCGGTCCAGTTCGCGCCCGGAGCGCAGTTCGCTCCACGCCACCAGAATCTTGCGGTAGCTCTGGTCGGATAGGGATTCGATGACTTGGTAGAAGTAGGTCGGCGCGTCAAGTAAAGCTTCAATGCGAGCGGCGAGGGGGGAAAGCGGGACGGTGCTCATTGGTGGTCCTCCTGCAATCTTACAGATAGTCCCGGGGGGCGACCGAGTCCGCGAATGCCGGCACGATCCGCTCGTAGCGGAATGCCGGAATGCCTTCCGGTATCGTTGCATCGATGCCGAATTTGGCAGTGGTGGGTAACTCGCCGGGCTTGAGATCCCAAGGGCGCACACTGGGATCGACATGCTTACCCTTTAGTCCGGACAGGACTACGACGTCCTTGTCGGCCTGACAGCGGAAGGTGACGGCCCATTCGACTTCGTCTGGGTTGCCGATGTCGATGTCGTCGTCGGTCACGATGACCTGTTTGACCACGGGTAGTGACAAGAGCGCGGAGATTGCGTTTTTGCCTTCGCCTGCACGCTTCTTGATAGCCACGACGACCGACCAGCCACAGCAGCCGCCCTCGGTGGCGCGTATCGCGGTAGCCTGAACCCCGATCAGGCTGAGGATGCGGGCGCAGGCTGCTTCCGTGGCAGGGCCGTTGAGCCAGTCATTTTCCCAGGGCATCTGGAGGGAATAGAAAATGGGGCGGCTGCGGTAAGTGATCGCGCTGACCCGGAAAATCGGATTGTGCTTGAGGTCCCCCTGCATGCCGGCGAATTCCCCGAATGGACCTTCGTCGGCGGTCCAGCCGTTGGGAAGCAGTTCGCCTTCCAGTACGATCTCGGCATCCGCCGGAACCCGCAGCGGCACGGTCTTGCAGCGTGCCAGGCGGGTAGGCGCACCGCGCAGTCCTCCGGCGATCTCCATCTCGTCGACGTCGGTGGGAGCTTTGTAGGCGGCGGCCATGTGTTCGAAGGCATGGACCCCGATAGCTACTGCCAGTGGCATGGACTCGCCCCGCTCGTAATAGCGCGTGTAATAGCGGCGCAGGTCGGATGCGGTGAACAGGTCGATCGTCATCTCGTTGCGCGTGCGGTACATGAGCCGATAGCAGCCGGCGTTGGGGCCCAGTTCGGGATCGTCGGCGAAAGCGACTCCGCCCGATATGTAGGGCCCGCCATCTTTCTGGTGCAGGAAGGGGATGGGCAGTGCCGACAGGTCCACGTCATCGCCCTGCACCATGTTTTCTTGGCACGGCGCGTCGTCGACCAAGACGGCCGGCACCGGCCGCGCGACGCCCAAGGCGAAGCGGCCGCCCAATTCGGACTCTGGCCATCCCAGGGCGGACGCGACCCGTGAACGGGTCCAGTACAGGCCGCCGACGATGGGTATGTCGTAGTCTTCGACCTGGTTGAACAGCAGGGCTTGCGGGGCCTTGTTGATCACCGCTGCGACGTGCTGGGGCTTGATCTGTTTGTTGACGGTCCTCAGCTGCCCTTCGCGCTCCATGCGGGCTAGCATCGATCGGAAGTCCTCGGCATTGGTGCAGGTCGGGGATGCATTCATGGCTGGCTGCTTGTAGGTGGGGAAGGCCGTTAGAATTCGTTGGAGGTGATGACCACGCCAAGGCGGTGCTGGATCAGTTTTTCCACGAGCGCGACCAACCCGTAGAGGACGAGGCCGATCAGGCACAACAGCGAGATGGCCGCTAGTAGCAGGGCCGTGTCATCGAGCTGGCTTGCCAGCAGAATCATGTAGCCCAGCCCGG
>Ga0065721_10007154_pt1 | contig 12836 bp, 14 predicted proteins | sample Mesricmetagenome_FD_59108 | JGI IMG/M metagenome (GOLD analysis project Ga0065721, IMG submission 59108) | Mesophilic microbial community from rice straw/compost enrichment Sample: eDNA_1 v2 (version 2) | ecosystem: Engineered > Solid waste > Grass > Composting > Bioreactor | place: USA: Davis... | reverse complement strand
TTCTTTCAGCTTGGCAATGACGCTGTTTATTTCTGCAAGCATCTTTGCTTCTTTCTTGGCAACCTGTTTCAGTTTTTCTTCCAGTTGGCGGCGGTTGCTCGGGCTGTTCTCTATCGCGAGATGACGTGGGAACAGGAAGTTACGGGCATAACCGTTTTTTACTTTCACCACTTCATTGGCAGCGCCAAGATTATCTACATCCTGAATTAATATTACATCCATGATTTTCTTTTTTAATCACCATCACTTTTTCCCAGTTATTAAAACTGTCCCCCGCAGTCTGCAGGGTTAGGGTGAGGTGTGAGGTTATTTTAAAAGGTCTGTTACGTAAGGCAGCAATGCCATTTGCCGTGCTTTCTTAATGGCATCTGATACCTTGCGCTGATATTTCAGGCTGTTGCCGGTAAGACGACGAGGCAATAATTTACCTTGTTCGTTCAAAAATTTTTTCAGGAATTCAACATCCTTATAATCGATATAGTGCATGCCGTACTTCTTGAACCGGCAGAACTTCTTTACCCTTTTGTCGCTTTTAATCGCGGTGAGGTATTTGATTTCGTTTTTTGCCATAGCTTATGCCTCCACTGCTTTATCAATTCCTGTTTTTACACCACTTCTCTTTTTGGCATTGTACTCGACGGCGTATTTATCGAGTTTAGTGCAGAGGTGACGGAGTACTGTCTCGTCACGCAGAAGCTGGATCTTCAGCTTCTCATTGAAGTCGGATGGCGCAGTATATTCCAGAACCCAGTACAGACCAGTTGTCTTTTTCTGGATCGGATACGCCAGTGATTTTAATCCCCATGGGTTCTCAGCCACCACAGTGCCACCGTTTTCAGTGACCAGGTCAACGAATTTTTTCTGACCGGCTTTGAACTCATCGTCGCTCAGTACAGGGGTAAAAATCACCATCAATTCGTAATTGTTCATTTACGTGTTTTTGTGATTTAAAAAAATATAGATCTGTTGGTTTTTACAACAGGGCGGCAAAGATAAGCATTTAGCTTCAAAGCATTAACTTCGGGATGGAAAGTATTTTTCGGGTTACTACAGCTCCATCTTTTGCGAAAATCATCTGAGGATCAATCGTTTATCGACGGGCGGCAATCAATGACCCGCAGTTGAAGGCTTTTTTCGCCATTCCATTCATTAACCTCCAGCTTATAAACAATGTCGCAATAACGGTTTTGTTTCAGGCATTCATATCTATTCGCCAGGTTAAAACCGATGCCGGTAAAGGTTTTTTCACCTTGTTTCAAAGAAAACCGGAGATGCTGTTCTTTTACGATTTTGGAATAACCGGTATCAACCACATTCCGGCTTATAAACACCGGGCGCATGTTACCAGGTCCAAATGGTTCCATTTGTTCCAGGATATTGTGGAATGACCAGGTAATATCATTAAAGGAAATTTCTGCATCAATGACGATTTCCGGGATTAACAACTCCGGGTTAATTGTGGCCGAAACAATTTCTTCAAAACGGTTTCTGAATGCATCGATCTTTTCAATCTCCAATGTCATCCCCGCGGCAGCAAAATGTCCGCCGTAACCTACCAGGTATTCCCTGCAGGCATGCACAGCTTCATACAAATTGAAGCCGGGCACACTTCGTGCGCTGCCTGTTGCATAATTTCCCGACTGGGTAAGAATTATGGTAGGACGATGGTAATGTTCAATTACCCTTGACGCCACGATTCCAACTACGCCTTTATGCCAATGTGGTTGAAACAGTACTGTTGACTTATTATTTACCCAGGTTTCATTTGATTCAATCAGGGCAATTGCTTCCTGTGTTGTGTTGCTGTCGGCTTCTTTTCTGTCGGTGTTATCCTGGTGAAGTGCCTCTGCAAAGGCCAGGGCTTCAGTATAGTCGTCTGCAATAAATAACCGAACAGCTTTTGTAGCATCATCCATTCTCCCGGCGGCATTGACCCTGGGTGCTATGATAAAAACGAGATTGTGCAGGAACAGTTGTTTTTGAACACCGGCCAGTTGACTTAAGGCTTTTATACCGGGATTGGGATTCTCATTCGCTTTTTTCAAACCATGATAAGCCAGTACCCGGTTTTCACCGGTCACGGGGACAATATCGGCTGCAATGGCCACTGCCACCAGGTCGAGGAATTCATTTATCGATTCTGGGGGCAAACCCATTTTTTCAGTCAGGGCAGTGATGAGTTTGAATCCAACACCACAACCGCAAAGTTCTTTATAGGGGTATGTGCAATCATGTTGTTTTGGATTTAATATCGCAACAGCCGGGGGAAGTATTTCATCCGGCAGGTGATGGTCGCATACCACGAAATCAATACCAATACTTTTTGCGTAACTAATCAGGTCAGTTGATTTAATGCCGCAATCAAGTGATATCACTAAAGTGTAGCCATTCGTATAGGCATATTCTATTCCGGCGCGACTCACGCCATATCCTTCACGGTAGCGATGAGGAATATAAAAATCAACATTGAAATGATTCTTTCGAAGAAAACGATACATGACGGAGACGGCCGTGGTTCCATCCACATCATAATCGCCAAATACCAGCACTTTTTCTTCATTATATAAGGCAGTTAAAATGCGGGAGACAGCTTTGTCCATATCCTTCATGAGCCAGGGATCATGAAGTTGGGATAATTGGGGCCTGAAGAAATCTTTTGCTGAAGCAAAACTGTCAATGCCTCGTTGTGCCAGGATCTGGCATAATTTCCTGTTTATTCTAAGTGAGGCTTGTAAAGTATCCGTCAGTTCACGGTTTTCCGGCAGCAGCGTCCATCTTTTCTCCATATCCATTCCTTGTGCTGTTAATATTTTCGATCGGTCACATATAACACCAAATCATGTAAACCTTGCCTGGCTTCATTCGCAGGGAATTCCTGCAAGATATCGAGTGCTTCATTTTTATATTTAATCATTTCCTTCATAGCATAATCAATTCCACCCGATTCCTTAACCCTTTCGATTACCCAGTTCACTTTGGCTTTGTCCTGATTTTTATTTTTCACTATATAAATGATCTCACGCCTGGTTTTCCTGTCAGTATTATTCAATGTATAAATCAGGGGCAGTGTCAGTTTTTTTTCTTTTATATCGTTTCCGGTTGGCTTGCCGATATTATCGGTAGAATAATCGAAAAGGTCGTCTTTTATTTGAAAAGCTATACCGGTTTTTTCCCCAAATAATCGCATTTTTTCGGCAATGCTGTCATCGTTGCTGGTAGACCAGGCTCCGGCTGAGCAAGCGGAGGCAAGGAGTGAGGCGGTCTTGTTGCGGATAATTTCAAAATAAACATCCTCTTTCAGATTCAATGACCTCGCCTTTTCGATTTGTAACAGCTCTCCCTCACTCATTTTGCGAACTGCGTCTGACAGAATGGTAAGAATTCGGTGGTCATTGTGGTCTAGTGACATCAACAGGCCTTTTGCGAGGAGGTAGTCACCCACAAGCACGGAAACCTTGTTTTTCCAAAGGGCATAAACTGAAAAAAAGCCGCGCCGTTCGTGGGAATCGTCCACCACATCGTCGTGAACAAGCGTTGCTGTGTGCAGAAGTTCAACCAGGGAGGCCGCCCTGTAGGCAGGTTCTGTAATTTCACCACATAACTTTGCCGAGAGCAATACAAACATCGGCCGGAGCTGTTTACCTTTTCGTTTTACGATATACCGCATGATGCGGTCGAGGAGGGGAGTCTGGCTTTTTACGGCCTCCCGGAAACGGGTTTCAAAAATTTTTAGTTCGGTTTCGATTAGTCCAACGGGAAGGCTCATAATAATTAAAAGGGCAATTTACGTTGCAATTTATTAACAGCAATCGCAGGTGGTTCATGCCCACTAATCAAACTAAGTAATTGAAAAATAGCGTAAACCAATCAAATAATTTTCACAAAAATTTGGTATTTAAGGTGCATGTCATATTTTTGCCTTTTATTAGGACATTGATTTCTCATCTTAATCCTTAGTTATGATAAGCAAAAAGTACACTTTATTGGCAGGCTTGATCGGTCTGTTTGCAACCATGGGTGTTGCTCAAACACAAGTGGGAAGCAGCTATGACGTATCAGACTCATCAGTTGTTCCATCTAAAAGAATGCCTCAGCATACGGAGTTTTTAAACGGGACGAATAATTTCCCGGCAAAGCCTCGTAATCAATGGGAAATAGGTATTAAAGGTGGCGCTTTCACTGTGAGCGGTGATATCCCTGCCGTATTCCCGACAATTGGTTTTGGTCTTCATGTGAGAAAAGCATTTGGATATGTATTCTCTATGAGGCTGGAATACCTGAACGGAACAGGTAAAGGTCTTAACTGGAAACCTACTGGTTTTGTTCCCCCGAGCGCGGATAATCCCTGGAATGCCAATGGTTATGCCGGTAATTATTTTACAAACTATAAAACAAAGGTTCAGGACCTGTCTCTGCAAGGTGTTGTAACTCTTAATAATATTCGTTTTCATAAATCAAAAACAGGCTTTAACTTCTACGCATTTGGCGGTATAGGCGGAACTGTTTATGACACAAAGGTGAATGCCCTGAATGGCAATACTCCTTATAACTTTGGCGGAATCAGTGGTGGTGTATATAAGGACAGAAAGGACACCAGGGATCAATTAAAAGATCTTCTGGATGATTCTTATGAAACTCCTGCTGAAAACCATGGTGATACAAGGCCTAAGCTGTTTGGTGATACTTTCAAACCTTCTGGTACAGTTGGTTTGGGTATTGCAATCAAACTCAGCAATCGCATCAACATTGCGCTTGAAGATCGCGTAACATTCATTAAGGATGACTTACTCGATGGTCAACGCTGGGCTGAACAAGGCGATTTGACTCGTGACTTTGATTCTTATAACTATGCTACAATCGGTTTGAACTTCAACCTGGGTGCAAAATCAGTAGAACCACTCTGGTGGCTCAATCCATTGGATTATGCATACAGCGAGATCCGCAACCCTCGCCTGATGAAGCTCCCAACTCCTGTACTGCCTGATTCTGATGGTGACGGTGTTACAGACCAGTTTGACCTTGAGCAAACTCCGGCTGGTGTACCTGTTGATTCTCGTGGTGTAAGCCGTGATACTGATGGTGACGGAGTTCCTGATTATAAAGACAAAGAACTAATCACTCCGACACATTGCCAGCCTGTTGATGCAGACGGTGTAGGTAAATGCCCATGCCCTGCTGAAGAATGTTTCGAAGGCTATATTAAGGGTGGTGCTAATGCCTGCGCTGAAAAACTGGGTGCTTTACCAAGCATTTCCTTCCGCAAAGGTTCTAATGCATTGAGCGAAGACAACAAAGCAGTTCTGGCTACAGTTGCTGCACGTTTGAGAAATGCTCCTGAATGTAAAGTTGTTGTTATCGGCTATTGCTCTTCCAGCAAGAAAGAACAACAATTGAGCTGGGATCACGTAAATAAAGTGATCACTCACCTGGTTGAGCAGGAAGGTTTGAGTGCTGATCGCTTTATCTTCAACTACGGTCAGGAAGGTGGCGACTGCGATACAGTTGATCTGCGTGCTGCCGCTGAAGGTGAAGAAGGACCAAACACAGTTGCTCCTCCGCACCCGAACCTGCGTAAGAGATAATCTTATAATTGATTACTTTTTGCTGATAAACACAGCCCTTCCCTTTTGGGAAGGGCTTTTTTATAACAGATGGAACCAATTGAAAGACAGAAGAGTACTCCGGGCATTCGTATCCAGCCTTTATCAAAATCTTAACTGAGTGATTTTGGCCTCTCAGGTTTTTTATATAAGTTTTGTCGTTATCCTTTAACTTTGCACACCTTTATGCGTATTATATACATTTTATTAATGCTGGTTGTGCTTTCCTCGTGCGGAAAGAGTATTAATAAAGTTTTGAAGAGTACAGATCCGGAATACAAGCTTCGCGTGGCAGAAAAGTACTTCGTTGAAAAGAAATACAATAAAGCTCAGATACTGTACGAGGATGTAATGCCGTTCTTTAAAACACGAAGCGAGTTCTCTGATATTTATTATAAGTATGCCTATTGTGCCTATTACCAGGCAGATTACATGAATGCGGAGAATCTCTTTAAAACGTTCCTGGAAATTTTTCCTAACAGCCCAAAGGCCGAGGAAATGGATTATATGAGGGCTTACAGTTTTTATAAGCAATCACCCAAACCTGAACTCGACCAGACCAATACTATAAAGGCTATGGGAATGATGCAGGTATTTATTAATACGCATCCTGGTTCAGAGAGAAATAAGGAAGCGGCCGAAATCATTGATATCTGCCGGGCAAAGCTTGAGGTGAAGGACTATAAGAGTGCGAAGCTGTATTACGATATGGGACAATTTCGGGCGGCAGGTGTGTCTTTCGCTACTTTGTTGAATACCTATCCTGAGTCAGACAGGGCTGACGAGTATAAGCTAATGGTAATAAAGTCTTATTTTAGGTATGCGGAATTTAGTATTGAAGAGAAGAAGCCGGAACGTTATGAGAAAGTGATCGATGAGTACGAGGATTTTGTTGACAAATTCCCGGACAGCAAATACCGTAAGGAAGCCGAGGAATACATGAATTTATCTAAAACAAACATAAACAGTTTAAGAAATGAGCAAGTTAAGACGTCAGCTTAGTGCTGGTATTGCCAATAATGTTGAGACGAAGAGCCTGGATGATCTCCGGAAAAAGACCGGCAACTTGTATGAGTCTATTGCAGTGATCGCTAAAAGAGCGAATCAGATCAACATTTCTTTGAAAGAAGAACTCCACAACAAACTGGAAGAATTTGCCAGCCATACAGACAGTCTGGAGGAGATTCATGAAAACAAGGAGCAGATTGAAATTTCCAGGGCATACGAAAGAATGCCAAACCCTGCTTTGCTCGCTACACAGGAGTTTATGGAAGATAAAGTGTATTTCCGTAAGGGCGACGATCAGTTGTTTGACTGATCTTTGGAGCGTTCAACATGATACTTAGCGATCCGCCGTACAGGTGTGATCGCTATTCTTTTTATAAAGTATTTGATACATTTGAGAATGCTGGCAGGTAAAAAGATATTACTGGGGATTACCGGAAGTATAGCGGCTTATAAAGCTATTTTTCTCACCCGGCTGTTAATCAAGGCAGGTGCTGAAGTGCGTATAATCATGACGCCGGCGGCTGGAGATTTCGTTTCCGCTTTAACCCTTTCAACCCTTAGCAAAAATCCGGTTCTCACGAATCTCTTTGATGAAAACAGCTGGTCAAATCATGTCATGTTGGGCAGATGGGCTGACATCATGGTAATTGCACCACTAAGCTGTAATACGCTCGCCAAAATGGCTAATGGCCAATGTGATAATCTCTTACTGGCGACATGGCTTTCCGCTGTATGCCCTGTTATTGTAGCCCCTGCAATGGACGAGGATATGTGGCATCATCCCGCAACCAGGCAGAATCTGGATAAAATACGNTCTTACGGCAATTCCGTTATTCCGGTAGAAAAAGGNGATCTGGCGAGCGGGCTGTATGGTGAAGGAAGGATGGCAGAACCGGAGCAAATTCTCCTTTACCTGGAAAATTATTTTTCTCAGGGCAAACGCCTGCAAGGTAAAAAGGTTTTGATCACTGCCGGGCCTACATACGAACCAATTGACCCGGTTCGTTTTATCGGTAATCATTCTACCGGTAAAATGGGAATAGCCCTGGCCGGGGAATGTAAACGACAGGGAGCAGAAACGTATTTGGTTTTAGGTCCGGTCCAGGATCATCCTTCTCTTGATGGGATCCATGTGCAAAGGGTAACGACTGCTGAAGAAATGTATGAAGCCTGCGTCGGATTATTTGGTGAAATGGATATTGCGATCATGGCGGCCGCAGTGGCTGATTTCAAGCCTGTCACTAAAGCTGATCAAAAGATAAAAAAGTCTGACGGTATGCAGGTTGAGTTAACTGCAACGAAGGATATTTTAAAAACGCTTGGCGAGAATAAGAAGAATGGTCAGTTTTTGGTTGGATTCGCATTAGAAACAACCGAGGAAAAAAAGCACGCTTATGAAAAGCTGAAGCGTAAGAATGCTGATATGATAGTTTTAAATTCTCTGAATGACCCAGGTGCCGGTTTTGGCTATGATACCAATAGGGTAACTATTTTGAAAAAAGATGGTCAGGAGCTTGAGTTTTCGACAAAATTGAAAACTGAGGTTGCCAGGGATATTGTTGATGTTATTATAAAGAATTACCTATGAAAAAGGTCACACTGCTCGCATTTGCGATTTCTTGTCTCGGACTTGGAGTTCAGTCGCAGGAGCTTCAGGCCAGGGTAACGGTTATGGCCGGAAAGATCAGCACACAGGTGAACAGGAGTGTATTTCAAACGCTTCAGTCTTCACTGAATAATTTTGTGAATAACCGCAAATGGACGACAGATGTATTTCAGCCGCAGGAAAAGATTGCCTGTAACTTTTTGTTGAATGTTGAGCAGGATCTTGGCAACAATGTATTCAAAGGCAAACTCACAGTCCAGGCTGCCCGGCCCGTTTATGGTACAACCTATGATTCACCGATTATAAATTTTTTAGACGATGAGGTTGTTTTCAGATACCAGGAATTTCAACCAATTGAATTTAATGAAAACCGTGTGCAGGGTAATGACCCCGTAGCTGCTAATTTGCCTGCCATATTCGCTTACTATATCAATATTATTCTGGGTTTTGATTACAGTTCTTTCTCCCTGCGTGCAGGTGACCCGTATTTCAAAAAGGCCTGGAATATTGTCAACAATGCTCCGGAAAACCGGGATATCACGGGCTGGAAGTCCTTTGAAAATATTCGCAATCGTTACTGGTTGGCTGAAAATCTCACGAGCAACAGGTTTGCGGTTATTCATGACGCTATATATGCCTACTATCGGTCCGGGTTAGATATTTTTTATGAAAATGAGGAAGAAGGCCGTAAAGGTATCCTGACCTGTTTGAATCACCTGAATACACTTAATACGGACAACCCCAACTCGATGATCATGCAGTTTTTTTTTCAGGGGAAAAGTGCTGAACTCGTTAAGCTGTTCAGTAAAGCAAATGCGGATTTACGAACCAGGGCTCGCGACATTTTAACTAAAATAGATATTACCAATACTTCTGCCTATAAAGAACTATGATGAAAAAAATATGTGCTGGTTTTTTACTCTTATTGGCAGTTGTTCGTTGCTCAGACAGAGATAGCGTGCCTTCGGGCGTTTTGCCGAAGCAAAAAATGCAGGAGGTAATTTGGGATCTGACAAGAACCGGCGAATTTTTGAACAATTTCGTCTTAAATAAAGATACATCTAGTGATAAGCTTGTGTTAAGCAAAAAGTGGTATGATAAAGTTTTTTCCTTTCATGGGATAGAAGAAAAGGACTTTGAAAGGAGCTACAAGTATTATCAACGTCATCCGAAACTTTTAAGTGAGATATTAGACTCCCTGACTAAGAAGCCGGTTTACCCAGTCAATACAGAAGAGCCTGAGACTGTACAAAACGATACAATATCTTCAAAAATTGACACATCAATAATCGATACCAGAATCAGGCTCAAAGATTCTGCAATAAGGAAACGAATAATAAATAGAAGTCCCAGTTTGCCTTAACTTTAAAGTATCTTTTCCTCATTCAATTTAGTTGAAACATGAATAAGGTTGTAGCGGACGCCGATCAGGCAATCCACGATATCAGGGACGGCGATGTACTGGCTCTGGGAGGTTTTGGGTTATGTGGCATACCCGAAAACTCTATTGCCGCATTGGTAAAGAAAGGCACAAAAAATCTCACATGTATTTCAAATAATGCAGGGGTTGATGATTTTGGCATTGGCTTGCTGCTAAAAAAGAGGCAGGTAAAAAAAATGATCGCCTCGTATGTTGGTGAGAATGCTGAGTTCGAAAGACAATTACTGGATGGTGAGCTGGAAGTCGAATTGATTCCGCAGGGCACTCTGGCTACAAGGTGCCTGGCCGCGGGTTATGGGATGCCGGCTATTTATACTCCGGCAGGTGCGGGTACAGAAGTGGCTGAAGGGAAAGAGGTAAGAAGATTTGGGGAAAAGGAATATTTACTCGAGTATGCATTTGAGGTAAATTTTTCAATTGTAAAAGCCTGGAAGGGTGATACCATGGGGAACCTGGTCTTCCGCGCAACGGCAAGAAACTTCAACCCATTAGTGGCAATGGTTGGTAAGATAACTATTGCGGAGGTCGAAGAACTGGTGCCTGCCGGGGAACTGGACCCTGATCATATACATACACCGGGTATATTCGTTCACAGGATTTTCCAGGGGAAAAATTACGAGAAAAGAATAGAGCAGCGAACAGTTCGAAGGAAACTATAAAATTAAGGTTCAATATGGCGCTTACCAAAGAACAGATTGCCCAAAGGATCGCGCGGGAGTTAAAAGATGGATACTACGTTAACCTTGGGATAGGAATACCGACACTGGTTGCGAATTATATTCCGGAAGGCGTTAACGTCGTTTTTCAAAGTGAGAATGGCCTGCTGGGGATGGGAGCATTCCCATTTGAAGGCGAAGAAGACCCTGATTTAATTAATGCTGGTAAGCAGACAATAACAACGGTACCCGGAGCGGCATTTTTCGATTCAGCTATGAGTTTTGGAATGATCAGGGCCGGTAAAGTGGATCTTACGGTTTTGGGAGCGATGGAAGTTAGTGAAGAAGGAGATATTGCAAATTGGAAAATTCCCGGAAAAATGGTTAAGGGTATGGGTGGCGCGATGGATCTGGTTGCAAGTGCTCAAAATATCATTGTAGCGATGATGCATTGCAATGCCAAAGGAGAATCCAAGTTATTGCCAAAATGTTCTCTCCCGTTAACCGGAAAGCGCTGTGTCAAAAAGATAGTAAGTGACCTGGCAGTTCTTGAAGTAGGACCAGATGGATTCAGATTACTCGAAAGAGCGCCGGGTGTTGAAGTTGATGAAATCAAGGTTAAGACAGCCGGGCGTTTGCAAATTGTTGGTGACGTTCCGGAAATGACTTTCTAAGCCTTAATCGATCAGGTTATTTTTAACTGCAAAGAAGACCAGGCCAGCAGTATTCTTGCTGCCAAATCTTTCCATCAGTCTGTCTTTGATAGCTTCAACGGTTCGCGGGCTGATCTCCATTTTTTGGGCGATTTCCTGCGCTGTAAATTCCATACAGATAAAGCGAAGTACGTCACGTTCTTTATCACTCAGGGTAATTTCATTATTGAGGGAAGGGACTACTTTTTGGCGTGAGTGAGATTTTTTCAGTAGGATTCTGTTTACGAAATTGTTGAGGTAGTAACCTTTTTCGTATACCTCCATGATAGCCCTTCTGATTTCCTGGGGGTCGGCATTTTTCAGCATATATCCATTGGCGCCATTTTCCATCAGGTGATATACGAAGCGCTCGTCTTCATACATGCTAAGGACCAGGACTTTGATAGCGGGGTATTGTTTACTGATAATTTTAGTTGCCTCTATGCCGTCTTTTCCCGGCATGCGCAGGTCCATGAGAACAACGTCTGGTTCTGACTGGGTAATTCCTGCAAGCAGTTCATCACCGTTCTCAGCTTCTTGTACGAATTTAATATTGGTAAACGGGCGCAAGGATAGTATTACGCCTTTGCGGAAAATTTTATGATCATCTGCGATAGCTACCTTAATGATTCCCATAGTTTCAGATAATGCGTGAATTTAGCAAAGTTACGAATTACTCGTACGGATCGTCTTTAGGCAATTCTATGGTTACCTTATAATAGGTCTGTGATATATCCTTTTCAAAATAAATGCTGCCTTTTGCCACTCTTAATCTGCTGCTGATATTCTTGAGTCCAAGACCGATATTACTTTTATTGAGTTTATCAAAATCTGTTTGGATAATGCCGCGGCCGTCATGGTGAATTCGAAGGTAAAACTTGTCGCCATGAACATTTTGTGTAAGGTGGATAAAGCTGGCACTACTATGTTTAAGAATATTATTTATTAATTCCTGCACAATCCGGAATATAATCAGTTCTTTTTCAGGTTTAAGTCGTTCTCTGTAGTCATGAAAGCGGCTGCTGGCGTTCATGCTGCCTGAGCCACTGATTTTTTGGAACACGTCGTTTATAGCAGATTCCAATCCAAAGTTTTTTAGGGTTGGGGGCATGAGGCTGTGGCTGATATTTCGGACCAGTTGGATTGTATCGTCAATTATTTGACGGGCTTGAAAAATAGCCTGTAGTTGGGTGGCTTTATCCTGGTTGACCAGGTTTTCGTTAAGGTATAGGCGTGCTGTGGCTAGAAGTGGTCCGGCGTCGTCGTGTAAATCAGCGGCCAGTCTTTGTCGCTCTTCTTCCTGGAGTCGGATAGAAGCGTCCAGCAATATTTTTTGTTGTTCTTCTTCCATTTTTTGGAGGGTACGCTGGTAACGGGCAACTTTTCTTTGGTGGAATATGATAAACAGAACAAGTCCGACTGTAAGCACAAGCATACCCATGGTGCCGATGAAGAGCACGGAGGATACTCCTGATGATGGGTTTGTGGCTTGTAGGAAGAACATAGTGGATTAGAGAAAGTTTAATTCATATCAAGGTCTAGGTACGGAATGTGGTTTTGAGTTAGTTCTTTCTTCTTACCGCTCAGTGAGCTCATTATCAATGCAACGGTAAAAAGTGAAGTTTTAATCATTTCTAATATGTATGTAAGTTTCAGGTACTGAACAAGCTGTTCTCTACTAATTAGGTTTGCAGAAATGTTGAAAAAGAAGGTACCTCCAAGGTAGATCAAAATGCCCAACGCAATCCAAAAGAAATGATTATTATAAATAAAAACGGTTTTTGAATTCCTGAAATATTCGGAAAATAGAAGTATAACGTATATAAACAACAA
>Ga0065721_10052040_pt1 | contig 12838 bp, 11 predicted proteins | sample Mesricmetagenome_FD_59108 | JGI IMG/M metagenome (GOLD analysis project Ga0065721, IMG submission 59108) | Mesophilic microbial community from rice straw/compost enrichment Sample: eDNA_1 v2 (version 2) | ecosystem: Engineered > Solid waste > Grass > Composting > Bioreactor | place: USA: Davis... | reverse complement strand
CGCGTCCTGCGCCGCGTCCTGCGCCGCGGCCGGGCCGCCCATCCCCAGCGCCGCCGCCAGCACGGCGACGGCCCAGGCAGCGAGGCGGCTCATGCGCCGTCGTCGCTCTTCACGAGCGCCTGGGCCGGCTGCATCGCCTGCTCGCGCCGCTCGCGGCAGGAGGGCGCGCACACGTATTGCACCCGCCCGACGAACTTGCGCGAGCGCAGCTGCGCCCGCGGCTGATGAACCCCGCACAGGAAGCACGACATCGTCCGCGTGCTGTCCGCGTGGCGTTCGCCGAAAGGGGTGCCGTGCGCCTTGCTGACGTAGCGCAGGCCGCTGGCGTCGATCCGGGATCGGGCTGGTTTACTGCTCATGGGTGGTCTCCAATTCCGGGACGCTTGCGTCATCAACTTTCAAGGCGACCCAGGGTGGCCTTGCGCTCGGGAACCCGATCAGGTGGCAGCGGGTCTCGCGACCCGCGCCGCTTGCGGGAATCACCAGCTGTTGGCCGTGGCTGCCGGCGGCTGGGCGGCGGCCTCGGCCGCTTCGTCCCAGAGCGCGCCGCTGGCCGCCATGGTCGCGGCCACGGCCAGCGCCACGGCCACGAGCAGGGCCAGCCGGTTCCCCGGGCGCGTGGGCTCGCCGACGGTCACTTCCTTGTCGCCGGTGAGCATGGGCGTGACCAGGTCGTCCTTCTTGATCAGCCGGTGCAGCACGATGGCCAGCACGTGCAGGCCCACGAAGATCAGCAGGCCGTCGGCCACCAGGTGGTGCAGCCCCGTCATCCGGGCCGAGAGTTCCTCGCTGAAGCGTGACGCCAGCGGGCCCGCAAAGGCGATGTCGTCATTGCTGAACAGCCCCGTGACGGCTTGCGTGCCGACCAGCGCGAGCAATGCGAACACCGACAGCGCGCCCAGCGGGTTGTGCCCGACGCCACGCCATTGGCCGCTGAGGTAGGCCCACAGCCGCGCGGGCGTGGGCGCGAAGTGCGCGAAGCGCGCGTGCGTCGCACCCACGAAACCCCACACCAGCCGGAACACCACCAGGCCCACGCTTGCCAGCCCGGCGCGGCCGTGGACGACCATCCAGTCGCCGCCGATCTGGCCGGTCACGATGGCGGTCAGCACGGCGGCCACGAGGCTCCAGTGGAACAACCGGGTGGGCAGGTCCCACACGCGGATGCGCCGGCGCGGCAGAAGCGCGGGCGCGGACGGCAGGGCTTGATCGGCCTGCGGCAGCGAGGGCAGGGAGTTCATGAGCGGGCCTTGGATGTCAGGTCAACGAAGGGGAACGGGACGGCGCTGGCTTCAGCGCGCGGCCGGAGCCGAGGCGGCATTGCGCGGCGGCCGCGGCTGGATGTGCCGCACGGCCTTGCCGCCTTCCTGCTCGTAGTCCTCCGACCCCGTGGCGCCGGCCACGACGTAGCCCTTGGCCGCCAGCGCGTCGCCCGTGGCGCCGGCGCGCAGCGCGTGGTTGGAGACGGTGAGGATGACGCGGTCCTTGGGCAGGTAGGCCAGGTACGTGTCGATCTCCGCGTTCTGGATGTTCAGGAAGGCGGGGAAGCTGCCGTAGCGGATGAGCTCGTCGGGCCGGCGCAAGTCCAGCACCAGCAGCTTCTCAGGCTGGGCCAGCAGCGCATCGACCTCGGCGGCGTTGAGCCGCTTGGTCTTGTACTTCCAGGCCCGGGCCTGCTGGGCCGCCGCGGGAGCGGCATTGTCCTGCGCCGAGACGTGCGGGGCCGCCAGTGCGGCGGCCAGCAGGACGAGGGCGGAAAGGGTCTTGATCTTCATGGTTGGGATCGGAGTCGATGAGGAAGTCGAGGGCCGTGCGCCAGCGGCACGCCCGCGTGGCCCTGCATCGCAGCATCCATGCCAGCCGCCCGCGCGCCAGCGGCGGCGCCGATCGCGCGGGCTCCACGGCCGCACCAAGGTGGCTGGGCAGCAGCACCTGCGCGGATGCTGTTGCACTGGCAACAGCTGCGCTGGGGCCGGTTCACGGCCGCGCTCCTCCAAACCGCCCGACAGGCCGCGGAAACACCGCCAAAAGCGCATTTTTCCGGCTGATCCGTGCATGAGCTTAGACGCCGACGTTCTAGGTACAGACCCTGCTTTACAGGCCGCAAAGCTTCTTCAATTTCCAGCATCAGGAAAGGCCATCCGTGACCCGCAAGCAGAACCCGGGGCAAGCCCAAGCGCAGCACCGCACCGACGACAACCCGCGCTCCTTCCAACTGACCCCGATCGCCGCCATCGTTGCGGGCATCACCTTTCTTGGTACCTGCAGTGTCCAGGCCCAGGACGCCCCTGAGGCCGCGGCCGCTCCCGAGGCCGCCGCCTCGGCCGCCGAGCAGGAGGCGCCCCAGGCGCTGGGCGCGGTCACGGTGCGCAGCCGCAGCCGCATCGAGAAGCTCCAGGACGTGCCGCTGTCCATCTCGGTGGTGCAGGGCGCCGAGCTCACGCGCCTGGGTGCCAGCGGCATCGAGGAGATCACCAAGCGTGCCGGCAACGTGTCTTGGAACCAGGGCAACCAGCGCACCAGCAGCATCTCGATTCGCGGCATCGGCAAGGTCGGGCAGACCGAGGCGCAGGACCCCAGCGTCGGCCTCATCATCGACGGCGTGAGCTATGCCTACAACGCGCTGAGCTCCAGCTTCGACTTCATCGACATCGACACCGTCGAGGTCTCGCGCGGCCCGCAGGGCACGCTGCTGGGCAAGAACACCAGCGTGGGCAACATCATCATCAACACCAAGCGCCCGTCCTTCACGCCCACGGCGGACTACGCGCTCTCCTTCCGCGAGCGCGACGGGCTGTTCGCCTGGGCCGCGGTGGGCGGCCCGATCCAGGACGATGTGCTCGCCTGGCGCGGCACCTTCTCCGTCAATCGCGGCGAGGGCGACATCAAGAACCAGTACAACAACGACGTCACCTACACCAACAAGGACCGCGTCTCCGGGCGCGTGCAGTTCCTGCTGCGCCCCAGCGCCGACTTCAGCGCGCTCACGCGCTTCGAGCTGCAGCCGCGCGCCGGCGAGACCACCAACGGCCGCTCGTACAACCGTCCCCCGCCGGCCACGTACCTCGACGGCACCGCCCTCAAGCCGACGGCCTCGGCCTACGACACCACGAACCGCCTGTCGCGCCGCTGGTTCACGCAGCTGGGCAGCTACACGCTCGACGACTACTACAACACGATCAACAACGACGCCGCGCGCGGCCTGGTGACCGGCAGCCGCGGCGCCTCGGCCGAGCTCAACTGGAAGCTCGCGGGCGACCACACGCTGACCTCGATCACCGCCTACAAGGACTACCACTTCAACGCCGTCAACGACGAGGGCACGCCCTTCGACGTCTACCGCAACTCCGGCGGCTACTGGAACGACTACAAGCAGATCAGCCAGGAGCTGCGCCTGTCCTCGCCGGTGGGCGGCTTCGTGGACTACCAGGCCGGCGCGTACCTCCTCAGGGTCAAGAACTCGGCCACCTACAACCGTGTCTTCGGCAACGATGCCGGCGCCTGGTTCACCTCGGCCGCGCAGTACGGCACGCTGGACGCCGACGGCGCCGGCCGCTACCTGATGGCCAGCTCGCTGGCCAACCTCAAGCTGGCCACCCGCGACACGACGGGCGTGCAGGACATCGACAACAAGAGCGGCGCGCTCTTCACCCAGGCCAACTGGCACCTCAGCGAGGCCTTCACGCTCACCACCGGCGTGCGCGTGACGCGCGAGATACGCCGCAACACGGGCTCCTCGGTCATCGTGGACAACGGCTCCGCGCCGGAGCTCAACCCGGTGTCCATCGGCGGCGTCAGCCTGGGCGGCTTCGCCACCGACGCCAGCGGCAAGCTGGGCACCAACAGCGCCGCGCAGCTGGCGCTGGCCGACTCGACGGCGCAGAAGTACTTCGGCGTGGCGAGCTACGCGGCGCTGACGCCGGACCAGCAGAAGCAGGTCGCCGCGGCCAAGGCGGTGCGGCTGGCGCAGCTGGGCGTGCTGTTCAACCCGGCCCAGGCGCAGCCCTACATCGCCACCCAGCCCACCATCACGCTGAGCCCCAGCTACAAGGTCAACCCCAACCTCACCGCCTACTTCTCGTTCCAGCATGGCGAGAAGGCCGGCATCGCCCAGTTCTTCAATGGCGTGTCCTACCCGGTGAAGGCGGAGAAGACCAACAACTTCGAGCTGGGCTTCAAGTCCACGCTGCTGGACAAGGCGCTGGTGCTCAACGCCGACGTGTTCCATTCCAAGATCAAGGACTACCAGGGCTCGGTGCGGCTGCTCGACGCCTACACCACGAAGCTGAACCAGGACGCCGGCAAGGCCGACCCCAACGCCTACGCCACCGTCACCAGCAACGCGCCCAAGGTCAAGGTCTCGGGCCTGGAGGTGGATGCCTTCTACGCCGGCCTGCGCAACGTCACGCTGCGCTTTGCCGGCGCCTACAACCGCGCGGTGTACGAGAGCTTCCCCAACGCCGCCTACCCGGTGGAGGAGGGCAACCTCGTGAGCCTCGCCAACCCCTTCAAGGACGTCAGCGGCAAGACGCTGCCGGGCGCGCCGAAGTTCACCTTCAACATCGGGGCCGACTACCGCACGCCGGTGTTCGGCGACAAGGAGTTCCACGTCGCGGGCAACGTGGCGTACACGTCGAGCTACCTCTCGGACAACGCGCTGTCGATCCATTCGCGCATTCCAGGCAACTACCTCGTGGACGCGGCCGTGGGCGTGGGCAAGCGCGACAAGAGCTTCGACGTGAGCCTGCTGGTGAAGAACCTCTTCAACAACACCACGCCGACTTCGCAGAGCTGGACCAGCTACACCCCGGGCACGCCGCGCTCCTTCGGCATCCAGATCACCGGGAAGCTCTGAGCGGCGCGGCTGCGCCGCCGCCAACAGGCCTGTTGCCGCGCTGCTGCGCCGGCAACAGTGCCGACCCCACGCCCGGGCGCCGCGCACGCGCACGCCCGGACAGGCCGGGCGGCCGCAAGACGCGGCCGGCCTGGCGCGGTAGTTGCACAAGTAAACGAGGCTCTCCCGTCCTCGCTGCTGCATCAGGAGCAAGACCATGAAAAGCATCAACAGGCACATTCACCTCGCCGTTCTCCTTTCGATCGCGTCGCTGGCGGCTGCCGCCGCCGACCAGCCGCCGGCCAAGGATGCGCCCAAGGCCGCCGCCGCGAAGCCCTGGCCCTACCAGAGCCTCAAGCGCCCCGCGGTACCCCAGGTGCAGGACGCGCGCTGGGTGCGCACGCCCATCGACGCCTTCGTGCTCGCCAGGCTGGAGGCCAAGTCGCTCAAGCCCTCGGCCGAGGCCGAGCGCGCGGCCTTCATCCGCCGCGCCACGCTCGACGCCTGGGGCCTGCTGCCCACGCCCGAGGAGGTGAAGGCCTTCGTGGCGGACAAGTCGCCCAACGCGCATGAAAAGCTGGTGGACCGGCTGCTGGCCTCGCCGCGCTACGGCGAGCGCCAGGGCCGGCGCTGGCTGGACCTGGCGCGCTACGCCGACAGCGACGGCTACAACACCGACGGCAACCGGCCCAACATGTGGCGCTACCGCGACTACGTGATCAAGGCCTTCAACGACGACAAGCCCTTCGACCGCTTCGTCAAGGAGCAGCTCGCCGGCGACGAGCTGTGGCCCGACAACAATGAGGCGCTGGTCGCCACCGGTTTCCTGCGCAGCTTCCCGGACGAGATCAACGCGCGCGACCTCAACCTCAAGAAGCAGGAGGTGGCCAACGACCTCACCGACACCGTCGGCTCGGTGTTCCTGGGCACCACGTTCAACTGCGCGCAGTGCCACGACCACAAGTACGACAAGCTCTCGCAGAAGGAGTACTACCAATTCCAGGCCTTCTTCGTCAACGCGAGCTGGCGCGACGACGTGCTGGCGCTCTCGGGCAAGGAGCGCGCGGAGTACGAGCTCAAGAAGGCCAAGTGGGAGGCGGCGACCAAGGACATCCGCGACCAGCAGGAGGCCATCCTCAAGCCCGTCATCGACAAGCTGGAGTCCGACCGGCTCTCCGGCTTCGTGCCGGCCACGCGCGAGTCGATCATGAAGCCCGCCAGCGAGCGCAATGCCTACGACCGCTGGATCTACCACCGCAACCTCTGGACCATGCAGGGGCGCACGCGCAACGCCGTCAACCAGCTGCGCACGCGCGACAAGGAGAACTACGCCAAGTACCAGGCGCTGGCGGAGGAGCTGCGGAAGTTCGACCATCTCAAGCCCAGGGACCCCGGCAACATCTCCACCATGACGGAGCTGGGCCACGCCGATGCGCCGCCCACGCGCGTGCTGTTCAAGGGCATCTACGACCGGCCGCTGGACGAGGTGCAGCCCGGCTTCCCGGCGCTGTTCACGGAGCAGAAGCCCAGCATCCAGCCCACGGCCACGTCGTCGGGGCGGCGCACCGCGCTGGCCAACTGGCTCACCAGCGCGGACAACCCGCTCACGGCGCGCGTGTTCGTCAACCGCCAGTGGGCCCAGTTCTTCGGCCGCGGCATCGTCGAGACGGTGAGCGACTTCGGCAAGGCCGGCACCAGGCCCACGCATCCGGAGCTGCTGGACTACCTGGCCGACGATTTCGCGCGCAACGGCTGGAGCGTGAAGAAGCTGCACCGCCAGATCATGCTTTCCAGCGTGTACCGCCAGGCTTCCACGCCGCGCGCCGATACCGCGGCTGACCCGGACAACAAGCTGCTGTGGGCCTTCCCGCGCCAGCGCCTGGAGGCCGAGCAGATCCGCGACTCGCTGCTGGCCGCCGCGGGGTTGCTGGAGGAGAAGCTCGGCGGCCCGGCGGTGATGCCGCCGCTGCCGCCCAACTTCGACATCGGCGGCCAGCGCAGCGCCTGGGTGACCTCGGAGAACCCGCACGACCACTACCGCCGCAGCGCCTACATCTTCGTGCGGCGCAACAACCCGTACCCGCTGCTGGACACCTTCGACTGGGCCAACCCGCAGAACGTGCACAACAAGCGTGACGTGACCACCACCGCGCCGCAGGCGCTGGCGCTGGTCAACAGCGAGCTGGTGTTCGAGTGGTCCAAGGCCCTGGCCGGGCGGCTGCAGAAGGAGGCGCCCGCCAGCGAGGCGGCACAGCTGGATCGGCTGTTCCAGATCCTGTACTCGCGGCTGCCTTCGCTGGAGGAGAAGCGTGCGCTGCTGGCCTTCCTGGACAAGCAGGAGGCGCTGCTGCGCAAGCAGGCCAGCGGCGGCAAGAAGCTCAACGTGCCCGAGGGCTGGGGCGTGAAGCCCGAGGTCGCCGGCCAGATCGACAAGTTCTACAAGACCGTGTACGGCCGCGCGCCCGATCGCTTCGAGAAGGCCTCCTTCGTGCAGTACCTGGACAAGCAGCAGGAGAAGGCGGCCAAGGCCCGCGGCGCGGGCGACGACGACGAGGACGACGCGCCCAGCGCCGCGCGCAAGGGCGAGGGCAAGCAGGACCCCGCCCGCGCCGCGGCCTTCGTGGACCTGGTGCACGCCGTGGCCAACTCCAACGAGTTCCTCTACCGCTTCTGACCCGCACTCACCGTTCGCCCCGGGCCCGTCGGAGGGCTCAGCCCGAACGGTGGTTTTCGGTACTTACGAAACGACCTTTGAATCCTCAAGAACAAGGACGACGCACCATGAGCAACTTCTCTCGCCGCGACTTCCTGGGCCTGGCAGGCGCCGGCCTGGGCGGCCTCATCCTGCCCGGCGGTGCCTTCGCCGCCGACGCGCTGGACCCCATCGCCCCGCGCCCGCCGCACTTCACGCCCCGCGCCAAGGCCGTGATCTGGCTGCACATGGCCGGCGCGCCCAGCTCGCTGGACCTCTTCGACTACAAGCCCGAGCTGGTGCGCCTCAACGGCACGCCGCTGCCGGACTCCTTCGGCAAGAACCTCAAGACCGCCACCGATGGTGGCGTGGGCAACCTCTACGCCACCAAGCGCACCTGGAAGCAGCACGGCGAGAGCGGCGCCTGGGTCTCGGACTGGCTGCCCCACATCGCCACGCAGGCCGACAAGATCGCCTTCCTCAAGGGCAGCAAGACCGAGGGCAGCACGCACGTGATCGCCTCGCTCAAGCTGCACACCAGCGGGCTGGTGCCGGGGCGCCCGGCGCTGGGCTCGTGGGTGCAGTACGGCCTGGGCTCGGCCAACCCGGACCTGCCGGCCTTCGTGGTGCTGCCCACGGGCAAGGGCTCGGCCGGCGGCGGCCGCGGCGCGGTGATCTGGAGCTCGGGCTTCCTGCCCGCGGCCTACCAGGGCACGGCCTTCCGCCAGGGCGACCTGCCCATCCTGCACCTGGCGCGCCCCGACGGCGTGAGCGCCGAGGAGCAGCGCGCCACGCTGGACCTGCTCAAGTCGCTCAACGAGCGCCAGGCCGGGCGCTACCCCGGCGACACCGAGCTGCAGGCGCGCGCCAAGTCCTACGACCTGGCCTACCGCATGCAGAGCTCGGCGCCCGAGGCCGTGGACCTCGGCAAGGAAAGCGCCGCCACCAAGGCGCTCTACGGCATCGATGCCAAGGAAACCGAGGAGTACGGCACCGCGCTGCTGCGCGCGCGCCGCCTGGTGCAGCGCGGCGTGCGCTTCGTGCACGTCATCTCCGGCGCGCCGGACAACAGCGTGGACAGCTGGGATGCGCACAACGGCATCGAGAAGAACCACAGCGTGATGTGCAAGCAGGTGGACAAGCCGGTGGCCGGGCTGCTGGCCGACCTGGCCTCGCACGGGCTGCTCGACAGCACGCTGGTGGTGTGGGCCTCGGAGTTCGGCCGCACCCCCTACGGCCAGACCGGCGACGGGCGCGACCACAACCCCTGGGGCTACACGCAGTGGATCGCCGGCGGCGGCGTCAAGCCCGGCAGCTACGGCGCCACCGACGAGATTGGGCTGCGCGCGGTCAGCGGCATCGTGGACACCTACGACCTGCAGGCCACGGTGCTGCACCAGCTCGGCCTGGACCACAAGAAGCTCATCTTCACCCACCAGGGCCGCGCCGAGAAGGCCACCACCGTCTTCGGCGAGGTGGTCAAGGACATCCTGGCCTGAAGCCCCGCCCGGCCTTCGCGGCCGGGCCCGTTCACCCACGCTGCCGGCAGCCGTGGCGTCTGCGCCGCCGCGGCCACCGGTCCGTGCCAAGTCATCGATTCCATGCGCAAGACCCTTGTATTCATCGCGCTGCACCTGGCCCTGCTGGGCGGTGTCGCGTCCGCACAGTTCGAGATTCGCGACGACGACATGCGCGACATCGAGGACACGCTCAAGAGCCTGGACTCCAACGTCGCGCTCAAGCAGCCCAAGGCGGCGGCGGAAGCCGCCGAGCTGCAGGCCTACTTCCAGAAGGTCGAGGGCGTCTATGCCGCCAAGCCTGACGCCGCCGACGGCGTGGGCTTCTCGCGCAAGACGGTCGAGCTGGCCGCCAAGGTGCGCGCGGCCGTGGAGGCGGGCGACTTCGACGCCGCCGGCGACGCGGTCGGGCTGCTCACGCGCAGCTGCAAGACCTGCCACGACGTGTACAAGGAAAACTGAAGGCCATGGCCGCCCGTTCCCTTTGCCGCGGCCTGGCCGGCGCGGCCCTGCTGGGGCTGCTGCTGGCGCTGCCCGCGCGTTCGGCCAGCCTGTTCCAGTTCGACGTGTGGATGCGCGCCATCGACCAGCGCAGCGTCAGCGTGCAGCGCCACATCGCGGCCCGGAGCGTGGAGGCCGCCACGGCCGACGCGCGCGAGCTCGAACGCCTGTACGGCCTGATGGAACGCTACTTCGTCGAGGACTACGCCGCCCGCGACGGCGAGCAGATCTCGCAGGACGGCCGGCTGCTCGCGGCGCTGATCCCCGGCGCGCTGGAGCGCGGCGACTTCGACGCCGCGGCGCGCGCCGCGCGCGAGATCGCGCTGGCCTGCAACGACTGCCACGACCCCTACAAGCCTTTCAAGTAGCCGCCTGGCGCGCTGACGCGCCGGCGCTCCGGAGCCCGAGACCATGTATCCCTTCCTGCAGCAGGCCCTGGCCACGGTGGCGTTCGCCGCCGCCGGGGCGCTCCTTGCCACCTCCGCCCGCGCCGCGCTGCGCGAGGGCGACAGCGCCCCGGCGTTCCAGGCCCGCGCCTCGCTGGCCGGCCAGGCCTTCGACTACAAGCTCCAGGACGCGCTGGCCCGCGGGCCGGTGGTCGTGTACTTCTACCCCGCGGCCTACACCGGCGGCTGCAACCTGCAGGCCCGCACCTTCGCCGAGCGCATGCCCGAGTTCGAGGCCGCCGGCGCCTCGGTGGTGGGCGTGTCGCTGGACGGCATCGAGCGGCTCAACGAGTTCTCCGCCGATCCGCAGTACTGCGCCGGCAAGCTGCCCGTGGCCTCGGATGCCGATGGCCGCATCGCGCGCGGCTTCGACGTGGGCGTCAGCGCCACGCCGTCCGGGCGCAGGGACACGCGGGGCCGCGACATCGACCACGGGCGCGCCGACCGCACCACCTTCGTGCTGCGCACGGACGGCCGCGTGGCCGCCGTGATCGGCGGCATCGCCCCCGACGCCAACGTGCTGCAGGCGCTGCAGGCCGTGCGCCGGATCGCGCCCGCGCGCTGAACAACCCGTTTTCTCCTCAACCACCGACTCAGGGAAGCCCATGAAACCTCATCCCAAGACCCTGCTGGCGCCCGTGCTCGCGCTGGGCCTGCTGGCCGCCAGCCTGGGCGCCGGCGCGCAGCAGGCGCAGCAGCCCAAGCCCGAGCAGCTCATCAAGTGGCGCCAGTCCGCCTACCAGGTGCTGGGCTGGAACACCGCGCGCATCCGCGCCAACGTCGAAGGCACCTACAACAAGGAGGAGGTGATCAGGGCGGCCAACACCATCGCCGCCATCGCCAACTCCGGGATGGGCTCGCTCTACGCGCCGGGCACCGAGACCGGCAAGGGCTGGCACGACACCACGGTCAAGCCCGCGCTGTTCACCGACGGCAAGAAGGCCGGCGAGGCCGCCGCCGCCTTCAACAAGGAGGCCAACGAGCTGGCCCGGGTGGCGCTGAGCGGCGACGTTGCCGCCGTCAAGGCCCAGGCCGCGGCGGTGCAGCGCAGCTGCAAGGGCTGCCACGACGACTTCCGCAACGCGAACTGATACGGATCCCAGTTGGTTTTCGAACGCTGAAAACCCGTTCGTGCTGACCCTTCGATACCTCAGGGCAGGGTGCGCCCTGCGGGCGCATCGAAGTACGAGCGGGCGCTGCGGCCTGCCGCGCAGTCGGGGCCGTTCACCCTTCGATACCTCAGGGCGAACGGAATACGCGTTTGAAAACTTCATGGGACCCGTATGAGGCCTCCACACCCGTTTTCCTTTCGGGCGCCGGGACGGCCCGCCATGGCGGCCGTCCTCTCCACGGGCGGGTTCTCCCGCCTCTTTTTTCGTCTTCCTTCCGGAGCTGCTCCATGTCCCACAAGCCTTTCTCCCTGTGCCTGCGCGGCACGCTGCTGGCCGCCTGCGCGGCGCTGCTGCCGCTGGCAGCCTCGGCCCAGCAGGCCCCGGCCAATGCCGCTTCGGCGCCGCGCACCCCGCCGCCGCCCTTCAGCTTCTTCGTCACCAGCGTGGGCGTGGGGCAGGGCGCGAACCTCGGCGGCCTGGCCGGCGCCGATGCGCATTGCCAGAAGCTCGCCACCGCGGCCGGCGGCGGTGCCAAGACCTGGCGCGCCTACCTCAGCACCCAGGCCGCCGACGGGCAGCCCGCGGTGAACGCGCGCGACCGCATCGGCACCGGGCCCTGGCACAACACCCGCGGCGCCGTGATCGCGCGCGACGTGGCGCACCTGCACGGCGACACGCTGGAGCTGGCGCGGCTGGGCAGCAACCTCAGCCGCAACAGCGTGTTCACCGAGAAGAACGAGCCCGTCAAGGGCTCCGGCAGCCAGCCCAACGAGCACGACATCCTCACCGGCTCGCAGCCCGACGGCCGCGCCTTCACGGACGCCGAGGACCGCACCTGCAAGAACTACACGAGCTCGGGCGAGGGCAGCGTGCAGGTGGGCCACTTCGACCGCACCGGCGGCGGCAACACGTCCTGGAACTCGGCCCACCGCAGCCGTGGCTGCAGCCAGGAAAACCTGGTGAGCACGGGCGGGGCGGGGCTGCTCTACTGTTTCGCGATCAACTGAACCAGGCATTGCACCACGCAACCGGCTGATCCCTTCGAAGGCACGCCGCTGTTCGGTGAAGGTGAATTGCGTAGGCGCTGCCCGCTCCGGTCGTGCGGGCCGCCCATCCCGCCGCATACCCATGCGCGCATTCGTTCGTTAACCGCGATGGCGGCGGCCGATACAGTCCCTTTCAACTGGTCCGCCACTCCGATGCGGACGCACCCATAACACGCGGCCCCGCCGCCGCGGCCTCTTCGCCTTGCCACGATGTTCCCCTCGTATCCCGCCGCGCCGCGGCGTGCCCGCCTTCAACGGAGCCCGCGCCCATGAGCCTGCAGGCGCGCCACCTCAGCCAGTCCCGCGGCGAGCGCGTGCTGTTCGAGGCGCTGAGCTTCGAGCTGCGGCCCGGCCAGGCGCTGTGGGTGCGCGGCGCCAACGGCAGCGGCAAGACCAGCCTGCTGCGCCTGCTGTGCGGGCTGGCCTGGCCCGCCGCGGGCGAGGTGGCCTGGCATGGCAAGCCCATCCGTGGCCTGGCCGAGGCCTTCCAGGCGCAGCTGATCTACCTGGGCCACGCCCAGGGCCTCAAGGACGAGCTCAGCGCCCAGGAGAACCTGTGCTTCGCCGCGGCCCTGTCCGGGCGGCCCTGCAGCAGCGCCCAGGCCCGCGCGGCGCTGGCGCTGCTGGGCCTGGACGCGCAGGCGCGGCTGCCGCTGCGCGCGCTGTCGCAGGGGCAGCGCAAGCGCGCGG
>Ga0065721_10005977_pt1 | contig 12840 bp, 18 predicted proteins | sample Mesricmetagenome_FD_59108 | JGI IMG/M metagenome (GOLD analysis project Ga0065721, IMG submission 59108) | Mesophilic microbial community from rice straw/compost enrichment Sample: eDNA_1 v2 (version 2) | ecosystem: Engineered > Solid waste > Grass > Composting > Bioreactor | place: USA: Davis... | reverse complement strand
CACTTTGGCATCGCCGGCCACCATGCCATGATGGCGTTGAAGCATGATATGATCGGAATGTCTATGACCAACGCAAGCCCTCTCGTGGCGCCTACCTGGTCTGTGGAACGCCTACTGGGAACAAACCCCATAGCAGTAGCGATACCTGCAGGAGAGCAACCTCCCTTTGTGGCTGACTTTGCCACGACAACTGCAGCAAATGGCAAGTTGGAGATCCTCCAAAGGAAGAATGCCCTGGCACCCGTAGGGTGGATTCAGGATAAGGATGGTGCGCCGTCAACAAATCCTGATGAACTGAAATTTGGTGGAGCTCTTATTCCCCTGGGATCAGACCGCGAGCACGGAAGCCATAAAGGTTTCTGCCTTGGNGCGTGGGTAGATATCTTCTCTGCTGTTCTGTCTGGCGCGAACTACGGTCCNTGGGTNCCTCCTTTCGTNGCATTTCTCTCACCTCCCGCCGATCCTGTGGGCAGCGGAATCGGACATTTTCTTGGCGCAATGAGGGTGGATGCATTCCGGCCTGCGTCAGAGTTTAAGTCGCATATGGACAACTGGATTTCACGTTTCCGCGCCTCGAAGACCGTTGAAGGTCAGCCGAATGTAGTTATCCCCGGAGATCCGGAAAGGATCATCAGCGCGGAGCGTGCAAAGAATGGAATTCCATTGAATGTTAAGGTTGTCGAGGATCTCCAAGCGCTGAGTGGCCGGCTCGAAATTCCTTTTAGAAAGTAAAGAACAGCCTTGTATTGAGAGGTGAGCCCCAGCGACTTGCGTTGGTGTAAAGGAAATCGTAGGAAACGAGGAAGTTCATGAAACCTCTTCCGCCGGATGGCGAAACGAATCCTACGCCGACGAACATACGATCCATCATCTGACGTTCTCCCGTGTTTCGAATATCTACCTGAACACTATACATCGTGTAATCGGCCTGCAGGAAGAAGTTCTTGATGTTATATCGCAAAAAGGGATATCCGCCATAGAGGTGATTTCTCAACTTGAGGTAGCTGTAGCTGGTGTATTGATATTCGAAGCCCACACCAGTCGAGAGGTTCTTGGTGAGCATATATCCTCCGAGGACGGATGCGCCAACGGAGAAGTAGCTGCCTCCGGCGTATGTTCCGAAGCCCAATCCGCCAAGNCCCACNCCGACGTATCCACGTTCTTTCAAATCCCAGGACGAATCCTNGTAGATTTCTTTCTGACCGAAGGCGAAGTTATGCGCNGCCAGAAGTATCAGAACCGGGAACAGGCGTCGTATCATATTAGTTATTCTTCTACGATGACAAAGATGTCTTCCGTTGGCTTCTTCATGAGGTATTTCTCGCGGGCGAATTTCTCAACGAGGTCGGCATCTCCGAAGAGTTCCTGGCGATCCTGCTCAACTTCCCCTATCTTTTGCTGATAATACTCCTTTTCATTCTCAAGGGAGTTCAGCTTGGTCGTAAGCTGAAACCGTGAAATCAGATTGTTACTATCGAGAAACATCATCCACCCAAGAAACAGCGCCGAGCAGACAAAGTAAAAATTCCGGAAGGGCTTGGGTATTTTTGAGATCATATTACAGTCTAAAAAGTTATACGAATATAAAGAAAAATTGATTCATGCGGCTTTTTTCAAATTGTCTGGTGAGGAGAAACGAAAAAAGGCCGGGATCTCCGGCCTTTCAATTCTAGCTGTGTTCATCAGAACTTTCTTCCAGGGAAGTAAGCCACTTCACCGAGTTCTTCTTCGATACGGATCAGTTGGTTGTACTTCGCCATCCGGTCGGAACGGCTGGCAGAACCTGTTTTGATCTGGCCTGTGTTAAGAGCCACGGCGAGATCTGCAATTGTGCTGTCCTCAGTTTCACCTGATCTGTGCGACATCACGCTCTTATATGCATTGCTTTTCGCCAGGTTTACAGCAGCGATTGTTTCTGTCAGTGAACCGATCTGGTTAACTTTTACAAGGATCGAGTTGGCAACTCCCTTATCGATACCTTCCTGGAGGCGCTGTACGTTCGTAACAAACAAGTCGTCACCCACGAGCTGCACGTTTTTACCTATCGCATCCGTTAATTTCTTCCATCCGTTCCAATCATCTTCAGCCATACCATCTTCAATTGAAATGATGGGATACTTTTTCGCCCATGATGCCCAGTAATCCACCATCTCGTCAGAGCTAAGCGTTTTTCCGCTGGACTTCTTAAAGGTATAGGCATTGGCTTTTGCGTCGTAGAATTCTGAGCTTGCTGCATCCATAGCGATGAATATGTCTTCACCAGGTTTGAAGCCTGCTTTTTCGATTGCCTTCAAAACAACTTCAATAGCCTCTTCGTTGGATTTGATATTTGGTGCAAAACCACCTTCATCACCCACGTTGGTCGAAAGACCTGCATCGTGCAGAACTTTTTTCAGCGTGTGGAACACTTCAGTCCCCATGCGGAGTGCTTCAGAGAAAGTATCCGCTTTCACTGGCATAACCATGAATTCCTGAAAATCGATTGAGTTATCAGCGTGGCTTCCGCCGTTGAGGATGTTCATCATAGGGACGGGAAGCGTATTTGCGCTTACACCACCGATATAACGATACAGCGGTAAGCCAGCTTCCATTGCTGCAGCCTTCGCGATTGCAAGAGACGTTCCGAGGATAGCATTAGCACCGAGGTTGCCCTTGTTAGGAGTACCGTCGAGCTCAAGCATGATTTTATCGAGGAGGTTCTGATCAAAAACGTCAAAGCCGATAATTTCAGACGATATCTTAGTATTAACGTTCTCTACCGCTTTAGTGACACCTTTCCCGACGAATCGGGATTTGTCACCGTCGCGAAGCTCCACTGCTTCATGTGTTCCTGTAGAAGCGCCAGACGGAACAGCAGCCCGACCGAATGCGCCTGATTCGGTGACTACATCAACCTCTACTGTCGGATTTCCACGGCTGTCGAGGATTTGCCGCGCATGAATGCTTTCTATTAAGCTCATAATTTGTTGTATTTATAAAATGGATAAATGATTGGTCGCGTTATTACTTCTTGTCTTCCTTGAGGAGCTCAACGAACTGATCAAAGAGGTACCGTGAATCATGAGGTCCTGGCGATGCCTCCGGGTGATACTGAACGGAAAACGCCTTCTTATCCTTCCGACGGATCCCCATGATCGTGTTGTCATTCAGGTGGACGTGCGTCACCTCGACGTTGCCGGATTTTTCGATATCTGCTTCGCTCACGGCAAACCCGTGATTCTGAGATGTCATTTCCCCTTTCCCTGTAAAAATGTTCTTAACAGGATGGTTGAGCCCGCGATGGCCGTGGTGCATCTTGTAAGTAGATACCCCTGATGCACGCGCAAGGATCTGGTGACCGAGGCAGATGCCGAAGAGCGGCTTATCTGTATCAAGCGCCTTCTTAACGGTGTCGACGGCGTAGTCCATGGCTGCCGGGTCGCCGGGACCGTTGCTGATGAAGTATCCGTCAGGTTTCCATTGGGCCATTTCTTCAAAAGAAGTTTTCGCGGGAAACACTTTGCAATAACAGCCGCGCTTGGCGAGGTTTTCAACGATACTTCTTTTGATCCCCAGGTCGAGAACAGCAACCCGGAACGAGGCGTTCTCGTCACCCACCAGATAAGGCTCTTTTGTGCTCACGAGGGAGGCAAGCTCGAGTCCATCCATTGAAGGGACCTTCTTGATCTCCTGATAAAGCTGCTCGGGTGTAAGTTCAGATGAGATGATAGCATTCATTGCGCCTTTGCTACGAATGTAGCGCACAAGCATGCGGGTATCGACTCCTGCGATCCCAACGACTCCTTTCTTTTCAAGGTAATTCTGAAGGCTTTCCTGGGCAGATTTACGGCTGAACTCTTTGGAGAAGTCGTTCACGACCAAGCCTGCGATTTTTGGAGCTTCGGATTCCTGTTCGTCGTCGAGTGCGCCATAATTTCCGATGTGAGCGGTGGTGTTAACAATGATCTGACCGAAGTACGAGGGATCGGTATAGATTTCCTGATACCCGGTCATACCGGTGTTAAAGCAAATTTCACCTCCGGTTGTTCCGGTTTTGCCGATAGCAATACCTTCAACCAGGAGGCCGTCTTCAAGAAGTAGATACGCTTTTTTCTGCTGCATAGTGGTCACAAAAATAGACCATGATTGTAAACTATCTCCATGATCGGATCGAATTTGTGCAGGATATTCCCACGGCATTTTCAACCGAACACCTGATGTTTCTCATGGCTTGTTCGAGGGATAGGTTTTAAGGGTTTATGATTTCGATTCCATAAAAAAAGGGGATCGAACAAAAGTTCAATCCCCTTTGATATTTTGCTTGCTGTGGCACTACTCCTTTTCCTTTTTGGGCTTCGCAGCTCTTTTAGGTTTCTTTTCTTCTTTTGCCTCAGCTGCTGGTTCTGCAGCCGCTGCTTCAGTTGCAGCGCCCTCAGTTTCTTCAGCCTTTTTGCCAGCTCTCCGACTACGACGTGTCTTAGCTTTCTTCACCGCACCGTCTTTCGTATACAGTGTATTGAAGTCGACGAGTTCGATGAGGCACATTTCAGCGTTGTCACCTACACGGGTGTCGGCAAGCTTGATAATTCTGGTATACCCACCTGGACGATCAGCAATTTTGCTGGCAACTTCTCCGAAGAGGGTTTTGACAGATTCCTTGTTTTGAAGGTATGAGAACACAGTCCTTCTTGAATGTGTTGTATCATCCTTAGCTTTTGTCAACAGCGGCTCTACGTATTTACGCAGTGCTTTCGCCTTAGCTACAGTAGTCGTGATTCGCTTATTCAATATCAAAGAAGAAGCCATATTGGAAAGCAATGCTGCTCTGTGTCCGGCCTTTCTCCCTAAATGATTGATCTTCTTACCGTGTCTCATGATTTAGTCTTCCTCAAGTTTATATTTCGCCAGATCCATACCGAAGGTAAGGTTCTTTTCAGCTACCAGTTGTTCGAGTTCAGCAAGTGACTTCTTACCGAAGTTTCTGAACTTCATCATATCCGAAATTTCAAGCTGTACGAGGTCGCCGAGGGTTTTAACATCTGCGGCCTTGAGACAGTTGTATGCACGAACTGAAAGATCAAGGTCATGAAGAGGAGTCTTAAGAAGCTTGCGCATATGCAGCATCTCTTCGTCAACCTGTTCAACTTCTGCATCTTTACCGGTTTCGAGTTCCATCGACTTATCAGAGAACAGCGCAAAGTGTTTGATCAGAATGTATGCTGCTCCTTCCAGTGCCTTTTCAGGATGGATTGACCCGTCGGTCTCGATATCTATAACCAGCTTTTCGTAGTCGGTCTTTTGTTCAACGCGGGTATTTTCAACGCTATACTTCACATTCTTGATAGGTGTGAAGATTGCATCGATCGGAATGAATCCGAAAACCTGCTCATTAGGTTTATTTTCTTCAGCCGGGAGGTAACCTCTTCCTTTTTCGATAGTCAGTTCAATCTCAAACTGAGCAGTCTCATCCAGGTTACAGATTACGTGTTCCGGATTCAGGATTTCAAATGCAGAGGTAAATTTCGCTATGTCGCCGGCCTTGAATTGCTTTTGTTTCTTGATGTTAACCGTGATCTTGTTATCGAACGTATCGGCAACTTTCTTGAAACGAACCATCTTCAAATTGAGGATGATCTCTGCTACGTCTTCTACAACACCCTCGATAGTAGAGAACTCATGAAGAACTCCGGGGATTTTTATTCCGGTGATCGCATATCCTTCGAGTGAGGACAGGAGGATTCGTCTCAGCGCGTTGCCGATCGTAACTCCATATCCTTTTTCCAGAGGTTTGAAGGTAAACAGACCGTGAAAATCATCGGCCTTTTCCATTACCACCTTCTCTGGCATTTGAAATGCTAATATTGACATAGTTTGTAGATTAACGTATAAAATTACTTAGAGTACAATTCCACGATCAACTGCTCGTTGATGTTTTCCGGAATATCTTCGCGAGGTGGCAGGTTGATGATTTTACCTACCATTTCGTTGTTGTCCCACTCTAACCAATTGTACTTTTTATATCCTTGAAGAGAAAGTGTATTCTCGATCACTTCAAGGGATTTCGAACGCTCACGAACGCCTACCAGGTCGCCAGGCTTAAGTGTGAACGAAGGAATATTAACTACCTCACCATTTACCAGGATATGCTTGTGCAACACGAGTTGACGCGCAGCCCGGCGTGTGGGGGCAATTCCAAGTCTGTATACTGTGTTATCCAGGCGCGACTCGAGAAGTTGAAGGAGCATCTCACCGGTAACGCCCTTACGACGTGCAGCTTCTGTAAACACCTTAGCGAATTGTCTCTCGAGCAATCCATAGATGTACTTAGCCTTCTGCTTTTCTGCAAGCTGTACTGCGTATTCAGACTGCTTGCGCTTCTTACCGCGACCGTGCATACCAGGCGCATAGTTCTTCTTCTGAAGAGCTTTGTTCTCACCCAGGATAGGCTCATTAAATCTTCTTGAAATTCTGGCTTTAGGACCTGTATATCTTGCCATTGCTATTTTGTTTCAAATTCCGCATCTCAGATTCGGATTATCACATCCACCATCTGAAATATAAAACTGTTTAGATTAAACTCTTCTCTTCTTTGGAGGTCTGCAACCATTGTGCGGCAGTGGAGTCACATCGCGTATAGCTGTTACTTCGATGCCTGTGTTTTGAATCGTCCGGATAGCAGATTCACGACCTGCACCAGGACCTTTCACGAACACTTCTACCTTGCGCAGCCCGAGTTCGAAGGCTTTGGAAGCACATTCCTGAGCCGCAGTTTGTGCCGCATAAGGAGTGTTTTTCTTGGAGCCTTTGAAGCCCATTTTACCAGCAGATGCCCAGGAGATCACCTGACCAGTTGTATTTGTCATCGCAATGATAATGTTGTTGAAGGTCGCCTTGATGTGGGCCTGACCAACGGCTTCAACATTAACCACGCGCTTTTTTGCTTTGTCTTTTCTCTTATCAGCAGTAGCCATTGATTGAAAAGTTTAAATATTAACCTTTAGTTGCCTTCTTCTTATTCGCTACGGTCTTACGCTTACCTTTACGGGTACGTGCGTTGTTCTTCGTAGTTTGTCCACGAACGGGAAGACCTTTACGATGACGGAGGCCTCTGTAGCATCCGATATCCATCAGACGTTTAATGCTCAACTGAATCTCAGACTTAAGCACACCCTCAATCCTGAACTTTTCAGCGATGATTGCACGGACAGCATTCGACTCATCGTCGTTCCAATCCTTAACTTTCTTATCCCAGCTGATACCAGCTTCAGTAAGAATGTTCTGTGCTGAGCGACGGCCTATACCGAAGATATAGGTCAGGCTTATTTCGCCTCTCTTATTATCAGGAATATCTACACCTGCTATACGTGCCATAATTAACCTTGTCTTTGTTTATACCTGGGATTCTTTTTGTTAATCACATATAGTTTGCCCTTGCGGCGAATGATCTTGCAATCCGCGCTGCGCTTCTTTATGGATGCTTTAACTTTCATTTCTATATTGTTCTACTTGTATCTGAAAACAATTCTGCCTTTCGTCAAATCGTAAGGAGACATCTCAAGTCTCACTTTATCTCCCGGTAAAATCCGAATGTAATTCATCCGCATCTTTCCCGAAATATGGGCCAGTACTTCGTGCCCGTTCTCCAGTTGTACCCGAAACATTGCATTCGACAACGCTTCTGTTATGGTACCATCTTGTTCAATTGACCTTTGTTTCGCCACTTATACGTATAATTTTCTTCTATATACTGGTGCGTCGTCAATATCTCGGTTCTATCCTCATGCACGGCAACAGTGTGCTCAAAATGCGCTGACGGCTTGCGGTCACTTGTTCGGATCGTCCATCCATCTCTTTCCTGAACTACACTTCGCGTACCCAGGTTGATCATCGGTTCGATCGCGAATACCATCCCCGGAACCAGTTTCACTCCTTTACCCCGCTTTCCGTAATTCGGAACCTCAGGATCTTCATGAAGCTTGCGTCCAACACCATGGCCTACAAGTTCGCGAACTACTCCGTATCCAAACGCCTCAACAAAGCTTTGAATAGCATAGGATACGTCGCCTATCCGGTTTCCTGCCTTCGCCTGTTCAATCCCCTTAAAGAGCGAATCGTAGGTGCGTTCGAGCAGAAGAAGAGTTTCAGCATTTACCCCTTCCAGTGGATAGGTGTACGCCGAGTCGCTGTGAAATCCTTTGTAGTAGACACCGCAGTCAACTGAAATCACATCGGTTTCTTTCAGCTCATACTTCCCTGGAAATCCGTGTACTACCACCTCGTTAACCGAGATACATAGTGAGGCCGGAAATCCGTTGTAGTTCTTGAACGAAGGAGTACCACCATGATCTCTGATGAACTCTTCGGCTATCTTATCGAGATCCGAGGTCTTAACGCCAGGTTTGATGTACTTGGCAACTTCTCCGTGGGCTTTTCCCAAAATCTGGGCGCTTTCACGGATGATGATAAGATCCTCTTCCGTCTTTAAGTGAACCATTTCAGCTTTTAAGCCGCAGCAATTTGAGAACGTCCTTTTACTCTCCCGGACTTCATCATTCCTTCGTAGTGCCTCATCAGCAGGTAGCTTTCAATCTGTTGCAGGGTGTCCAAAACGACACCTACAAGGATTAGAAGCGACGTACCTCCGAAGAACTGCGCGAAGTTCTGGCCAACACCTGCTTTCACGGCAAACGCCGGGAGGATTGCAATGGCCGCCAGGAACAATGCACCAGGCAGAGTAATCCTAGATAACACCGTATCTATAAATTCGGCAGTAGCCTTACCGGGTTTAACACCGGGAATAAAACCGCCATTTCTTTTCAGGTTATCAGCAATGTCGTTTGAATTGATCGTGATCGCCGTGTAGAAAAACGTAAACACAAGGATCAAAATCGCAAACAACAAACTGTACTGCCATGAGAACGGATCTGAGAATGTTGAGCCGATATAGGCACCCATCTCCGTATCGCTAAACAAACTTCCGAAGAACGTAGGCAGGAACATCAGCGCCTGAGCAAAGATGATCGGCATAACGCCTGCGGAATTCAGCTTCAGCGGAATAAAGTCACGCTTACCGCCGTATAATTTGTTACCCACCATCTGTTTGGCATACTGGATCGGAATTCTCCGGGTTGCCTGCGTCAGGGCTATTACCGCAACGACGATTGCAAACAGTACGAACATCTCGATGATGAAGAAAATTGCATATGAAGGAAACTTCGCATCAATTTCTGCGAGCAACGACATGGGCAGGCGTGACACGATACCGATCATAATCAGCATCGAGATACCATTTCCAATTCCTTTGTCTGTAATTCTCTCACCTAACCACATACAGAACATCGTTCCGGCAATGATCAGTGCGAGCGAAGATACATACCAAAGAGGGCCAGGAGTCAGGATCCACTCAGGGTTGATAGTCCCCTTCAAATAACTGTATCCCTGGAACAGGGTAATCACAATGGTAAGTACCCGTGTAAACTGATTCAATCTTTTCCGACCAGACTCACCCTCCTTCTGCATCTTTTGAAAATACGGCACTGCAAAAGACAGCAGCTGTACAATGATCGATGCAGAGATATAAGGCATGATCCCCAAAGCGAATATCGACGCATTGTTAAACGCACCACCGAGGAAGTTATTGATGAATCCGAGGATACCGTCCTGGTTCCTGGTTGGATCAAGAAAATCCGGATGGGTAGCGTTGATGCCAGGGAGTACGATAAAAGACCCTAATCTGAAAATGATCAGATACCCAATTGTATTGAGTATCCTGACCCTCAGGTCTTCTATCGAGAAAATGTTCTTTATGGTCTGAAAGAAACGCTTCATTATTTCACCGTTGTGGCCGTTCCACCTACTTTTTCNATCGCCTGTACTGCTGAAGCGCTGAATTTNTGAGCTTCAACATTGAGTTTTGACTTCAATTCACCTCTGCCAAGAACTTTNACTTTGTCGTTCTTGCTNACAATTCCGTTTTCAACGAGGAACTGGAAAGTGATTGCGTCAGCGTTTGCTTTTCCGGCCAATCCCTCAAGCACGTCGAGGTTTACAGCCTTGTAGTATTCTTTATTGTTGTTCTTGAAACCGAACTTAGGNACNCGGCGTTGCAGGGGCATTTGACCACCNTCGAATCCGACTTTCTTGGAATAACCGGATCTTGACTGAGCACCNTTATGACCACGGCCTGCAGTACTTCCGCCTGATCCTTGTCCACGTCCAAGTCTTTTGTTTGTCTTTACCGAACCTTCAGCAGGTTTTAATGTATGCAGTTTCATCTTAAAGTTCTTTAACCGTAATCAAATGATTTACCTTCGAAATCATGCCGGCGATCTGCGGAGTAAGCTCCACCTCTACCGCCTTATTGATCTTGCCAAGTCCGAGAGCCTGGATAGTTGCCTTCTGGGTCTTCGGCCGCTTGATAATACTTCTAGTCTGGGTAATCTGTACTTTCGCCATGTCTTTTAGCCGTTAAATACTTTCGACAATCCAACACCTCTGTTCTTAGCAATACTGAAAGCATCGCGCATATTGGTAAGCGCCTTAAAGGTTGCTTTCACCACGTTGTGCGGGTTAGAAGATCCTTTGGATTTCGCCAACACGTTGTGTACTCCGGCACTTTCAAGCACAGCNCGCATNGCACCACCGGCGATAACACCCGTACCAGGGGAAGCCGGTTTCAGCAACACGAATCCGCCGCCAAATTTACCGATAGACTCGTGGGGAACTGTTCCTTTGATAATCGGAACTTTCACCAGATGTTTTTTGGCGTCATCGATCCCTTTGGTAATCGCGTCGGTGACTTCGTTGGCTTTTCCGAGGCCGTAGCCAACAACTCCATTACCGTCACCTACAACAACAATTGCTGCAAAGCTAAAACGGCGACCACCTTTCACCACTTTTGCTACCCGCTCAATGGCTACTACTCTCTCTTTAAGATCGATTTCGCTGGCTTTTACTGTGCTAATATTGCTTACTGACATATTTCAGTTCTTAGAATTTTAATCCACCTTCTCTGGCTCCTTCAGCCAAAGCTTTAATATTTCCATGATAAAGATATCCGTTCCGGTCGAACACGATGTTGGTTACACCGGCGGCGGCGGCTTTCTCAGCGATTTTTTTACCAACGCTCTTGGAAGTCTCCACATTCAGTTTAGCCTTTTCACCCAATTCCGTAGATGAAGCTGCAACCAGTGTCTGCCCTTTGAGGTCATCGATCAGCTGAGCATATATTCCCCGGTTACTCCGGAAAACTGTTAATCTAGGCCGTTCTGTCGAGCCGGAAATCTTCTTGCGAACACCAGCCTTGATTCTTTCTCTTCTTTCTCTGTTTTTGCCTGCCATAGTAATTGCTTTACCTATGAAGCTTTAATGTTTTAGTTTATTTAGCAGCAGCCTTACCAGCTTTTCTGCGTACGTACTCACCTGTAAAGCGAATACCTTTTCCTTTGTAAGGTTCAACCTTGCGAAGCGACTTAATCTTTGCGGCGACCTGGCCGATCAGCTGCTTATCAATTCCTTCAAGGACGATAGTCGGGTTTTGACCTTTTTCCTGGGATGCCTGTACCTTAATTTCAGAAGGGACCGCCAGAAAAATGTTGTGTGAATAACCAAGGCTCAGTTCAAGTATGTTGGATTGAGCACTGGCTTTATAACCCACACCGACGAGTTCCAACTGATGTCTGAATCCTTTCGAAACACCTTCGACCATGTTGGCGATGAGTGCGCGGTATAGACCGTGCATAGCCTTATGTCTTTTTTGTTCAGTTGGACGTTCAACAACCAATTCGTTGTTTTCCTGCTTGATTGCAAAATCAGGTTCGATCTCCTGATGCAGTTCACCTTTGGGGCCTTTAACGGTAACTTTAGTTTTTGAAACGTTTACCGTTACTCCGGAAGGGATTGTAATTACTTTCTTACCTATACGTGACATGGCGTTGACTCTTTATTAATACACGTAACATAAAACCTCACCACCGACATTCAACGTCCTGGCTTCTTTATCTGTAATCACGCCCTTCGAGGTTGAGAGGATCGCAACTCCAAGGCCGTTGAGTACCCGCGGCATTGTTGAAGTATCGCAATACTTCCGAAGACCGGGTGTACTGATTCGTTCAAGCTTAGTAATGGCGGACTCCCTGGTTTCGGGATTGTACTTCAGGGCAATCTTGATAACACCCTGATGGTTAGGTGATTCCTCAAACTTGTAGTTGAGGATATAACCCTTGTCAAAAAGAACCTTCGTGATTTCTTTCTTGAGGTTTGAAGCCGGAATTTCTACCACTCGGTGATTGGCTTTGATAGCATTCCGAAGCCGGGTTAAATAATCTGCTATAGGATCAGTCATTTTTTCGTCCTTTATATTAAAAAGCAAGCCCGCGTTTAAAAAAACCGGGCTGCAAAGATACGTAACATTTTTTGTTATTCAAACTGTTATCGGGTTTCGGATCACTTCCTTCTTGAAGTTTCTAGCCGACCTTGATACTCAGCAACCGTCTTATTAATTCAATTTGAGATCTCCGTTTTCAAGTCTTCATTCCATTATCCATGTAAGAAATGCAGACCTGGAACCGGAAAGCCATTACCAGCTTGCCTTCGTCAAGCCAGGAATTTTACCGGCCGAAGCCATTTCGCGGAATACGTTCCGGCAGATGCCGAACTTGCGCATATAACCTCTGGGACGACCAGTCAGCTTGCAGCGATTCTTCAGACGAACCGGGGAAGCGTTACGCGGTAATTTGTCCAGAGCTTCGTAGTTTCCAGCTTCCTTCAACGCTTTCCTTTTTGCAGAATAAGTTGAAACAAGTTTTTGTCTCTTAGCTTCTCTAGCTATTACGGATAATTTAGCCATGCTTTCTTATTGAT
>Ga0065721_10005644_pt1 | contig 12840 bp, 9 predicted proteins | sample Mesricmetagenome_FD_59108 | JGI IMG/M metagenome (GOLD analysis project Ga0065721, IMG submission 59108) | Mesophilic microbial community from rice straw/compost enrichment Sample: eDNA_1 v2 (version 2) | ecosystem: Engineered > Solid waste > Grass > Composting > Bioreactor | place: USA: Davis... | reverse complement strand
TGGCAAGGCCGAGGCCATGGGTATCGTGCTTATTCACCAGGAGCTCAATCTGGCCGAGCACCTGACAGTGGCCGATTCCATCTTCCTGGGCCGTGAGCTCAAGCGCGGTCCGTTCCTGGACGTGGCCGAGATGCGCCGGCGTGCCGCTGACATCATGGAAACGCTGCACGTTCATGTCGATCCCGATGCGCGGATTTCCAGCCTTTCGGTCGCCGACAAGCAGATGGTCGAAATCGCCAAGGCCATAAGCCGCGACGCGCGCGTCCTCATCATGGACGAGCCGACTGCGGTGCTGTCGGTGGGCGAGACACAGACCCTGTTCGAGCAGATCCGCCGATTGACAGCGCGCGGTGTGGCCGTGGTCTTCATTTCCCACAAGCTGGACGAGATCATGGAACTGGCAGACCGTGTTACGGTGCTGCGCGACGGCCAACTGATCGCCACGGTCACCACCGAGGCGCTGACGCCCGACTCCATCGCCCAGATGATGGTGGGGCGCGAGTTGTCGAACCTTTACCCGCCCAAGCACGAACCCGATGTCGACGCACCGGTGGTGCTCAGTGTGCGCAACCTCGCTACGGCCTCGGTGCAGGACGTGTCGTTCGACCTTCGCCGGGGCGAGATTCTTGGTTTTGCCGGTCTTATCGGTTCGGGGCGTACCGCTGTTGCCGAGGCGGTGGTGGGGCTGACGCACAAGAGCGCTGGAGAAGTGACGCTCAACGGCAAGCTGGTGAACTTCACCCGCGTTTCCCAATCCGTCGATGCGGGCCTGGCCTACATGACCAAGGATCGCAAGGGGAGGGGCCTGCTGCTCAACATGGGGCTACGCCCGAATCTAACGCTGCTCACGCTCAAAAAGCACCTGCGCGCCGGCTTTCTGGACACCTCGAGCGAAGAACGCGCCCTGGAGCGTGCCGTCCGTCGCTTCGATATTCGTGCCCGTGATGCATCGGTGGCGGTGGGACGCCTGTCGGGTGGCAATCAGCAAAAGCTGATGCTGGGCAAGACGATGGAGAGCGAGCCGGACATCATCATCATGGATGAGCCGACGCGCGGCATCGACGTGGGCACCAAGCAGCAGATCTACCACATCATCGCGGCGCTGGCCGCCGAGGGGAAGGCAGTCATCGTCATTTCCTCTGAACTGCAGGAAGTGATCGGACTCTCTCACCGTGTCGTGGTGATGCGCGGCGGCCGGGTGGCCGGCGTGCTTGAGGGTGCAGAGATCACCGAGGAAGAAATCATGCGGTACGCCGCGGGCATCAAGCAGAGTGGACAGGATGAGCGTATCAGCGCCTGAAATGCCGACGAAGGCAAAGACCACATTCAAATGGGACCTCAAGACGGTGGGGCCGCTCGTGGCGCTTGCGCTGCTGGTGCTGCTNGGCATCTCGCTCAACGAGAATTTCCTCAGTTACAACAACATCACCAATGTNCTGGCGCGATCGAGCTTCATCGGCATCATCGCCATCGGCGCGACATTCGTGATCACTGCTGGTGGGCTCGACCTCTCGGTCGGGTCGATGGCAGCAGTCATCGCCGGCGTGATGATCATGGTCATGAACTGGCTGATCCCGACTTTCGGCATCGGCTGGAGCGTCATCCTTGCCGGCATGCTTGCGGGCATACTGCTCGGCGGCGTGGCGGGCGTGGGCAACGGGTTGATGATCACCAGGGGGCGTATCGAGGCTTTTATCGTCACCCTGGGCACGATGGGCATATTCCGCTCGCTCGTGACCTTCCTCGCCGACGGCGGCACGCTGTCGCTGAATTTCCAGGTCGCCGACGTTTATCGCCCGGTCTACTACAACGGCCTTCTCGGCATTCCTTATCCGATCCTCGTCTTTGCCCTGGTGGCGATTGGCGGTGAGATCGTGATGCGCCGCACCTCCTTCGGTCGTCACTGCGCCGCCATTGGTTCCAATGAGCAGGTCGCCCGCTATTCCTCGATCAACGTCGAGAATGTCCGGCTGATTACCTACATCCTGCAGGGGCTGCTGGTGGCAGTGGCAGTGCTGCTCTATGTGCCGCGCCTGGGTTCGGCGTCGAGCACAACCGGCGTGCTCTGGGAACTGGAAGCGATTGCTGCGGTGATCATTGGTGGCACCACGCTCAAGGGCGGATACGGCCGGGTCTGGGGCACAGTGGTGGGCGTGGTCATCCTCGGCCTCATCGGCAATATCCTCAACCTGCAAAGCTTCATCAGCCCGTATCTCAACGGAGCTTTCCAGGGCGTCATCATCATTCTGGCCGTGCTCCTGCAGCGCTCCAAGCGCGCAAGCTGAGGCCCGGATACGAGTTTCACAACGCCCGCAACAGGGCATTTTGGGAGGACTACCTATGAAACTGGCAAAAACCCTGATGGCTTCGGTGGTACTCGCCACCGGCTTGGGCAGTGTCGCCCTTGCGCAGGACACCATCACCATTGGCGTTTCGGTCCCGGCCGCAACCCATGGCTGGACTGGCGGCGTGAACTACTTCGCGCAGCAGGCAATCGAGCGCCTTGAAGCCACCTACGACAATGTGGACTTCGTGTTCGCCTCGTCGCCGGATTCGCCAAAGCAGATCGCCGACATCGAAGATATGGTCTCGACTCGCGGCATCGACGCACTGGTCATCCTTCCGGGTGACCCGGACGCCATGACCTCGGCCATCAAGCAGGTCAAGGATGCCGGCAAGTTCGTCACCGTGGTTGACCGTCAGCTCTCGATCGACGGCGTGGAAGACCTCTACGTGGCCGGCGACAATCCTGGTCTTGGCGCCAACGCTGCCGAATACATCAAGAGCCGGCTGCCCGACGGCGGCAACATCGTCATTCTGCGCGGCCTCCCGATCCCGATCGACCAGCAGCGCTTCGATGCCTTCATGGCCGGCATTGAGGGCTCGAACATCAACGTTCTCGACGATGAATTCGCCAACTGGAACCGCGACGACGGTTTCCGCGTGATGCAGGACTTCCTGACCCGCTTCCCGGACATCAAGGCCGTGTGGACCCAGGATGACGACATCTCTATCGGCGCCATCGAAGCCATCAAGCAGGCTGGCCGTGAAGGTGAAATGTTTGTGGTCGGCGGCGCCGGCATGCAGCAGATCATCCAGGCCGTTGCCAATGGCGATGCCCTGACCCCGGTCGACGTGAGCTACAGCCCCGCGATGATTGCTACCGCCATCGAGCTGACCACTTCGCACTTCACCGGCGGCATTCAGGTCGCCGGCCGCTACATCCTCGACTCGACGCTGATCACTCAGGAAAACGCCGAGCAGTTCATGGATGCCGAAAGCCCGTTCTGATACCTCCCGGAACGGACACGAGAGGGGCGCCCGGCATTGCCGGACGCCCCTTTTTAATCTTTGGCGCAACTTGATGTTGATTGCTTCATTGCTGACAACATGTCGCAGGAACGGGCCAGGTGCTGCCGCATTGTTCGGTCCGAGCTCCGGGCGACGCCCGCCTATTCTTTGGTGCCGCTGGAGCTCACCAATCTGATCTTCGTGGCTACGCTGTCTCAGGCGTATAACCGGCTTCGCGGATGGCCTCTTCGCCCTTGCTGCGGTCGCCGGTAAAAGTGACCTTCTTGGTTGCAAGGTCAATTTCCACGCTCGTGCCGGGCAATGCCTCTTCGAGCGCACCACGGACCGTGCCCACACAGTGGCTGCAGGTCATGTCGTTGACGGTGACGGTGGTCTTCTCGCTCATATCAGTGTCCTTTGCTGTTCTGGTCGACATGCTCGCCGGCCAGGTCATCGAGAATGGGGCAGTCGGGGCGATTGTCGCCGGCGCAGCAATGCACAAGATGCCGCAGGGTTTTCACCATGCCCTGCAATTCGGCAATCTTGGTTTCGAGGGCATCGATGTGCCCCACTGCAATATCCCGCACCTCGGCGCTGGCTCTCGAACGGTCCTGCCACAGGCCGAGCAGGGCTGACGTCTCTTCGACGGAAAAGCCCAATGTTCGAGCCCGCTTGATGAAGCGCAGCAGATGCACTTCGTCCGGTCCATAGACGCGGTAGTTGCTGTCGGTACGTAAGGGGGGCCGGATCAGCCCGATCTGCTCATAGTAGCGGATCATCTTTGCCGACACGCCCGATGCGCGGGACGCCTCGCCGATATTCATGCCTGCTCCCCCTTTATAGCGCGCAAGCGCTGGGCATTGCCGACCACGAAGACCGAACTGAGGGCCATGGCCCCAGCTCCGATCATGGGGGAAAGCAGAATGCCAAAGGCCGGGTAGAGCAGGCCCATTGCCACCGGAATAAGCAGCGCATTGTAGCCGAAGGCCCAGAACAGGTTTTCCCGGATGTTGCGCATTGTGGCGCGGCTGACGGTCACGGCATTGAGCACGCCCACCAGGTTGCCGCCGAGCAGGACGACGTCGGCGCTCTCGATGGCCGCATCCATGCCCGAGCCGACGGCAATGCCAATATCGGCCTCGGCCAGTGCAGGCGCATCGTTGATGCCGTCACCCACATAGGCGACCACGCCGCGAGCCTGGCGCAGCGATTTGAGGGCAGCGACCTTGTCGGCGGGCAGCACCTCGGCTTCGACCGCGTCAATGCCCAATTCGCGTGCAATGGCAGTTGCCGTGTGCCGATTGTCGCCGGAAATCATCGCCGTCTTGAAGCCCATGGCGTGCAGCCTGTCGATAACCGCCTTGCTCGTCGGCTTGATGCTGTCGGCCACCACAATGGCGGCTGCGAGCCTGGCATCGATGGTGACGAAGATGGGCGTCTTGCCTGCGTCTGCCAGCGTTTCGATAGACGCTGCAAACGCGGACACATCGGGGTAGCCAAGGTGGCGCTCCGAGCCAATCGACACCCGACGCCCGTCGACGCGGGCCGTGACGCCATTTCCGGCATGGGACTGGAAGTCGGTGACCGCCCCCAGCGTGAGCCCAGCCTTCTCGGCTGCCGCCACGATGGCCGTTGCGATGGGATGCTCGGACCGGCTCTCGACAGCGGCCACCAAAGCCAGCACTTCATCGTCTGTGAAGTCATCGTCAAGGATGAAGTCGGTGAGCTCGGGCTTTCCGCGGGTCAAGGTACCGGTCTTGTCAAAGGCTATGATACGCGCCTGTTGCATCCGTTGCAGGGCCTCGCCCTTGCGGAAGAGCACTCCAAGCTGGGCGGCACGGCCTGTACCCACCATGATGGACATGGGGGTGGCAAGGCCCATGGCACAGGGGCAGGCAATGATCAGCACGGCGACGGCATTGACCAGCGCATACGTTAGCGATGGTTCCGGCCCCCAGGCGAACCAGGCAATTGCGGTGAGCATGGCGAGCCCGATCACCACTGGAACGAAGACCGCGGTCACCCGATCTACGACAGCCTGAATGGGCAGTTTGCCGGCCTGAGCGTCTTCAACCATGCGGATGATGTGCGCGAGCATGGTGTCGGCGCCCACCTTGGTGGCGCGGAAGGTAATGCTGCCCGATGTATTGAGCGTACCGCCGATGACTGCCGCTCCGACGCCCTTGGAAACAGGCAGGGGTTCGCCCGAAATCATGGACTCGTCGATATGGGTAGTGCCCGAAACGATCGTGCCGTCGACGGCAATCTTTTCGCCTGGACGAACCAGAACGATATCGCCGACTTTAACGTCCTCTACCGGCAATTCGGTCGAGGTGCCGTTGCGCTCGACGCGTGCCGTCCGCGCCTGCTGCTGGACAAGCCGGCTGATCGCTTCCCCGGTGCGCCCCTTGGCGATGGCCTCGAGCCAGCGGCCGACGAGGATCAGCGTGACAATGACGGCGGCAGCCTCGAAATAGACGTAGCGCGTTTCTGCTGGCACCAACTGCGGTGCGAAGGTCACCACGGTCGAATAGAGCCAGGCGGCCCCGGAACCCAGTGCGACCAGTGAGTTCATCTCCGGCGCGCCCCGCAACAGCGCGGGAATGCCTAGCGTGAAGAAGCGGCGGCCCGGAACGAAAAGGACGAAGGATGCCGCCAGGAAGTAGCTGACCCACAGGACGTCCATCGAAACCACAGACATGAGCCACATGTGGAAGGGCATATGGATGTGGCCCACCATCTCCACGACGAAGAGCGGAACGGTCGGAATGGCGGCAAGGATCACCTCGCCCCGCAATGCCGCGGCATCGTCGCTGTGGCGGTGCGAATGGTCATGGGCAGGGGCCTCCGGCTCGCGTAGCGCAGCCTTGTAGCCAACCTTCTCTACGGCCCGGAGCAACTGGTCAGCATCGCCGCCGGAAACGGTTGCGCGCTCTGTCGCAAGATTGACCGAGGCGGATTCCACCCCGGGAACCTTGAGCAGGGCTTTTTCGACGCGATTGACGCAGGACGCGCAGGTCATGCCCTCGATGTCGAGGGAGACGGATTGGCTTTGGGATGGGCGGACTTGTTCATTCATGGCATGCACCTCGTCCGTGCCCATATAGACCTTCCCATCATGGCAAGGTCAAGTGCATGGGGAGAAGCGGATGCGACCTCTTGGCACAGCGACAGTCTGGCGACTTATACTGCTGGCGCCGGACACCTACTTCTCGCCCGTCAGGAGCTAGACCATGCAAACGGTACGCAGTGACATCCACAACTCGGAGATCCCGGTTCTCTGTCAGAGTTGCGAGGCGCGGCATCAAGGTATTTGTGGGGCTCTGAAGCCCGAACAACTTGCTCTGCTTGCGAAATCGACCCGTCGGGTGCGCAAGGACGCCGGCGAAGAACTTATGGCCGACGCCATGCCCATCTCAGCCTATGCCAATGTGCTGCGTGGCGTGGTCAAGCTCAGCAAGGTGCTGGAAGACGGCAGGCAACAACTGGTTGGCCTGCAATTTGCGCCGGACCTGCTGGGCAGGCCATTCGCCGCTGAAAGCCGCGTCAGTGCCGAAGCGGCTTCCGAGGTTGACCTCTGCGTCATTCCCAAACCGGCGCTCGAAACACTGATGACCCAGAGTGCCCAACTCGAGCATCGCGTCATGATGCAGGCGCTGCGCGAACTGGACGAGGCCCGGGACTGGATGGTCACGCTGGGGCGCAAGAGCGCGGCTGAAAAGGTGGCCAGTTTCCTCTACCTCATCGCTACGCATATCGACCCCACCGAGGACGAGCCCATGGCCAGCTTCGATCTGCCCCTCAGCCGCGCCGATATTGGCGATTTTCTGGGCCTTACCATCGAGACAGTCAGCCGGCAGATGAGCAAGCTCAAGGCCGATGGCATCATCGAGGTGGTGAACTATCGGCATGTCAGCGTACCGGATCTGGCGCGCTTGCGCCTGCGCTGTGGTTAACACACTGTCAACCTTATCCGCGCCCCCAAGAGACGAAGCGTGGAATAGCGCTAGCACAGCCTGCCGCCCTCCAGCCTGACCACCCGGTCCACCGTGCCTTCGGGGATGTCGGCATGGGTCACCATGATGATCGTGCGGCCGCCAGTACCCCTTGCAATGGTGTCGAAGAAGGCGACCTCGGTATCCCGGTCCAGCGAATTGGTCGGCTCGTCCAGCAGCAGGATCGGCGCTTGCGACAGCAGGGCGCGCGCCAGGCAAAGGCGGCGTGCCTGGCCGGCCGACAGCGTGCGGCCCGCTTCGCCCACCAGCGTGTCGAGCCCCTTGGGCAATGCCCGCACATGCTCATCGAGCTGGGCCTGTTCCAGCGCCGCCCACATGTCGGCGTCGCTGGCATCACCACGGCCCACCAGCAGGTTGTTGCGGATGGTGTCGATGAAGACCGGGCTGTCCTGGCTGAGCAATGCTGCATGGGCATGGATGTCGCGGCTCGCCAGGGCCGACAGCGGCACACCGCCAATGGTGATTTCGCCCGATTGCGGATCGGTGAGCCGGAGCAGGAGGCGCAGAAGTGTTGACTTGCCGGTGCCGCTGGGCCCGACAATGGCCAGCCTTTCACCCGGGGTCACTTCGAGCGAAAGATCATCGAGCACCGGTGGCAGGCCGGGATAGGAGAAGCGCACCCGATCAAGTCGGATGGTGCCGTGCTCAGGGAAGGACCCAGGAGCAGCGGGTTCGACAACCGGGACAGGTACCTCGGCCAGTGCCACCAGCCGCTCGGCCGCGGCCATGGCCTGGGTTGCCTTGGCAGTGCTGCGCACGATGAGGCCAGTCACTTCAAAGCTGCCCAGGACGGCCAGCAGCAGGGCCACCATGACCGGGCCATCGATCTGCCCCCTATCCAGCGCGTTGAGGCCGGCCCAGAGCGTGCCAGCCAAGGCCACCGCCGCGAGAATTTGTACGGCCAGGTTCCCCAGGGTGGTGATCATGCCCAGCCGGCGCCGCAGGGCGGCGGCAAGATCGGCTGCTGCAGCAAACCTGTCGGCCGCGTTCCCAAGTCTGCCCAGCAGCACCAGGTCGGCATGGCCGGCGACGGAGTCCAGAACATTCATGCGCATGTCGGCATGGGCGGCAACGCTGTCGCGCCCGGCTGCCCTGCCGGTCAGGATCATCGCCGCAGGCACGCCAAGCCCGGCAAGGGCGAGGGCCAGGCCATAGGGCAAGGCCGCGGCGGGAAGCAGGATGGCAAGGACAACGGTCATGCTTCCACCCACGGCAACCGCAGCCGCGAGCGGGCCGATTGCCACAAGGAAAGCCGTGTCCAGAGCGTCGATATCGGCGGTGAGACGCGACACCAGATCGCCGTGGCGCAGTGACCGGCCCGGCAGTGGCAGGCGCGGAAACAATTGTCCGAACAGCCAGCCGCGCAGGTCGGAGAGGATCTTGAGCGTGGCGTTGTGCCCGACAAGCCGCTCCCCATAGCGGGCCAGAATGCGAATGAAGGAGAAGCCGCGCACCATGGCCGACGGCACGAAGATGTTGAAGCCCAGGCCTGCCGTGGTGAGCGCAGTGGCGGTAATGAACCAGCCCGAGGTGCCCAGCAGCGATACTCCGGCGGCCAGCGTGACAAAGGAGAGCAGCAGCGCCAGCGCAAGGACCCAACGGTGCGGGCGGAACAGCGGCAGAAATGTCAGCAGGGCCTTCATGCGATGCTCCGGCGGATTTTGTTAAGCGGCGTCTCGAAGAGGCTGCCACCGGCCAGACGCCATGCCTTGTCCATGTGGGCGGCCAAGGCATTCGAATGGGTCGCGACGATCAGGGTGCGACCCTTGGCATAGGAGAGCAGGTTTTGGGCGATCTCCTGTTCCAGGCCGCCGTCCAGATGGGCGGTCGGCTCGTCCAGCATGATCAGGCCGGCATCGCGAAGGAAGACGCGCGCCAGCGCGACCCGCTGAGCCTGCCCGCCCGACAGACCCGTGCCGTCCTCCCCAACCAGCGTGTCGAGGCCCCGGGGCAGGGCGGCGGCGAAACCGGAAATGCAGGCCAGGTCTGCTGCCCGCTCGATCTCGCGGCGGGTGGCAGAGGGACGGGCCAGGGCAATATTGTCGGCAATGCTGGCATGCAGGATGCGCGGGCGCTGCGCCAGCAGGAAGGTCCGCGACCGCAGCTCCTCCTCTGTCCAGTCCGAGAGGGCACGCTCCTCGAGCGCTATGGTGCCGGCAAACGCGCGCAGGCCGGCCAGNGCTTCGAGCAGCGTCGTCTTGCCCGAACCGCTTGGGCCCAGCAGGGCAACNTGCTGACCCGCCGCGATCTGGATGGAGATGTTGTGTGCAACGCTGGCAATGCGATCGGGCGTGCGCAAATCCACCTTGTCCAGAGTGACGGCGATCGCTGGGCGGCTGAGCGGCTCGACATCCTTGAGGGGAACCGGGTCTTCCGGTAGCGCGCCCAACTGGCGCTCGATTTCCTCAACGGCCGAGCGGGCGGTGGCGCGGTCGTGATAGTGCGAAGCGAAAAGGCGCAGGGGATTGTAGACCTCCGGGGCCATGAGCAGCAGGAAAAGCCCAAGCTCCAGCGTGAGCGGGCTGGTCCGCAGGTGCAGGTAATCGATGAAGGTCAGTCCCACATAAAGGGCGATGCCGGCCACCCCGAGAGCGGCGAAGAATTCGAGCACGGCAGAGGAAAGAAAGGCGATGCGCAGCACTTTGAGCGTGCGGCGGCGCAGGTCCTCGCTGGCAGCCACTATGCCCGCTGTCTCTGCCGCTTCCCGGCCAAAGAGCTTGAGCGTGAGCATACCCCTGAGCCGGTCCGCAAACCGGCCTTGCAGCAGGCTGAGCGCGCGGGCCTGACGGTCGGTGGCAATCTGGGCGCCCCAGCCGACCAGAGCCATGAATACCGGAATGAGCGGTACGCTGACCAGGAACAGGACACCCGCGACCCAGTCGAGCGGCAGGATGATGGCGCCGAAGACAAGGGGCAGCAATGCCGCCTGCAGGGCCGCCGGCAGGTAGCGCGCGAAATAGCCCTCGACAGCCTCAACCTGGTCAACGATGGCCGCTGCCGCTGCGCCCGATGCAGGGGCATCCGCAGAGCGCGGCGCACGCGACAGGAGCTGCGTGAACAGCAGCTGCCGCAGGTGGCGCTTGACCGCCTCTGCCGCTGCATTGCCGGCCTGCTCGCCCAGGGCGCCGAGGCCGGCACGGACCACCAGCAAGGCCAGGACCAGGCCGACTGCCGGAAACAGTGTCGTGGCGGCCTCACCTTGCTCGATGGCGCGGCCCAGGAGGTCGGACAGAACCCAAGCCTGCCAGACCAGCAGCAAGCCGCCCAGCAGCGGCGCAAGAATGGCAGCAGCAAGGGCAGGGCGCCCGGTGCGGAGCAGCCTGTTGAGCTGCTTGCTGCTTGTCGATTGAGGCTTGGTTTTCACGGCGGTCCGGCATGGGCAGAAATCACGTGTCCTACCCTAACGCCTGCGGCATTGCAGTGCTTGATCTGAATCAAGGCGAGGATCAGGCTCAAGGGGCTAAGCCATGGATATTGGCGGCTCCGAATCTTGCCGTCGCAACCAGAGAGCAAGTACGCGCCATGATCGACATGCTCGTCGTCGACCTTTCGCGATGGCAATTCGCTGCCACCGCCATGTATCACTTTATCTTCGTGCCCCTCACCCTGGGTCTCTCCTTCATGATGGCAATCATGGAGAGCGTCTATGTGATGACGGGGCGGGAAGTCTGGCGCAAGGCGACCCTGTTCTGGGGTACGCTTTTCGGCGTCAACTTTGCCATGGGCGTTGCCACCGGCATTGTCATGGAATTCCAGTTCGGCATGAACTGGAGCTATTACAGCCATTATGTGGGCGACGTCTTCGGTGCGCCGCTGGCTATCGAAGGGCTGATGGCCTTCTTCCTTGAAGCCACCTTTGTGGGGCTGTTCTTCTTCGGCTGGGACCGGCTGAGCAAGGTGGGGCACCTCATCGTCACCTGGCTCGTGGCCTTTGGCGCGAACTTCTCGGCCCTGTGGATCCTGATCGCCAATGGCTGGATGCAAAATCCGGTCGGCGCCAAGTTCAATCCCGACACGATGCGCATGGAGATCACCGANTTCATGGCGGTGATCTTCAATTCGGTTGCGCAGGCCAAGTTTGTGCACACCGTAAGCGCNGGCTATGTCTGCGGCGCCGTATTCGTTCTCGCCATTTCGGCGCTGTTCCTCGTCAAGGGCAAGCATGTGGAACTGGCCAAGCGCTCGGCGGTTGTTGCAGCCAGCTTTGGCCTTGCATCGGCACTGTCGGTGGTCGTTCTGGGTGACGAGAGCGGTTACGTGGCAACCGAGCACCAGATCATGAAGATCGCAGCGCTCGAAGCAATGTACGAAACCGAACCGGCACCTGCCTCCTGGACGCTGATCGGCCTTCCCGGTGAGGATGGCCAACTGGGCTTCCATATCTCCATCCCATGGGTTGGCGGCCTGATCACCACCCGCTCGTTTGACCAGGAACTGCCTGGCATCAATGAACTGGTCGAGCGTGCGCAGGTTCGCATCCGCTCGGGTATGGTCGCCTATGATGCGCTCGAACAGATCCGCGCCGACGGCACCAATAGCCAGGCCCGCGAAGTGTTTGAGGAACACTGGACCGACCTGGGCTATGGCCTGCTGCTCAAGAAGTATCGGGACGACGTGCAGAACGCCACGGACGAGGAAATCGCCATGGCCGCTGCCGACACCGTGCCCGATGTCTGGCCGCTGTTCTGGACCTTCCGCATCATGATGGGTCTGGGCTTCTTCTTCATCGCCTTCTTCGCCCTATGGTTCTATCGCGCCTCGCGCGGCTGGATCGACACCAACAAGCCCCTGTTGTGGGTGACGGTGTTCCTGCTGCCCACGCCGTGGATCGCAATCGAGGCAGGCTGGTTCATCGCCGAATTCGGGCGTCAGCCCTGGGTGGTGGAAGGAGTGTTGCCCACCTTCTATGCGGCCTCGGGCCTGAGCGTGCTCGACCTCGTGCTGTCCCTGACCTTCTTTGTGGTCCTCTACACGGTGCTGCTGGTCATCATGATCATGCTCATGGTGCGCATCGTGAAGGCTGGCCCNAAGGACAAGCTGTTCACACCCCATGACGACGACGATTTCGTCATCGCNACACTGCCTGCTACCCCTGCAACCAAGGAGCTCGGATCGTGAGCACCATTCCACTCGATTATCAAACGCTGCGGCTGATCTGGTGGCTGCTGCTGGGTGTGTTGCTGATCGGTTTCGCCATCATGGGCGGACGCGACCTGGGCGTGGGGGCACTGCTGCCCTTCGCCGCCCGCACCGATGACGAGCGGCGCGTGCTGCTCAACCTCATCGGTCCGACCTGGGAAGGCAACCAGGTGTGGCTGATCCTGGGGGGCGGCGCGATCTTTGCCGCCTTCCCGCCGCTCTATGCGGTGAGCTTCTCCGGCTTCTATCTGGCCATGATCGTTATTCTGCTGGCCCTGATCCTGCGGCCGGTGGGGTTCAAGTTCCGCGGCAAGATCGAAGATGCCCGCTGGCGTGCCGTCTGGGACTGGGGCCTGTTCGTCGGCGGCTTCGTGCCGGCCCTGATCATGGGCGT
>Ga0065721_10005622_pt1 | contig 12841 bp, 4 predicted proteins | sample Mesricmetagenome_FD_59108 | JGI IMG/M metagenome (GOLD analysis project Ga0065721, IMG submission 59108) | Mesophilic microbial community from rice straw/compost enrichment Sample: eDNA_1 v2 (version 2) | ecosystem: Engineered > Solid waste > Grass > Composting > Bioreactor | place: USA: Davis... | reverse complement strand
ATCGCAATGATCGCGTCATTGGAAGCGGACGCTGCCGATGCCCGATCAAGTAATTGCAACACTTCGGTCTGGGAGAGTTGATTGGCATCGGTGGTCAGGCTGTGCAGTGCCAGTCCTGTGAGCCCCTCTTCCGTTGCTTCAGTCATCGGGAAGAAAAGGGCATTTTTGTAGGCCCGGACCACATCCTCGGTTGTCTTTTCTCCACTGTATCCAGAATACATCAGACCATCGGGATCGGCNCGACTATCCGAAAGTCCGATGATGTGGCCGGCTTCATGGGCCGCAGCGGTGAAGAGATCGACCGTCCCCTCAACATCTCCGTTCCCGATCTGATTTTCCCATGTCTCGCTGTGGTCCAGCCAGATGGTTCCCATCACGGTCCTAGCACCATCGACCACAGTCAGCGCGGTTCCGCTGGCCCCAAGCGTCCCACCTTGACTGCTCGTCAGTCCGACTGCTGCCAGACTTCCTAATCCGATGTTCACCACATTAGAGTCGTCCGCAGTGGTGTCCCGAATCCAGGTAATCCAGCCTTCAGTCGCTTCGGTCCATGCCTGCAGGGCCTGCTCAACAACGGCAATCTGCTCTTCGGTGAGTTCGTTTGTGACCCCGTTCTGATCCCGGAAGTCGTACCGAATCACAACCGGTTCAGACATGTCATCGAACCACGGAATCGTTCCGGACGGGCTGTAGTATCCGTTCTGGATATATTGCGGATCGACCAGCGTCCCCGGATTCTGATTCTGAAGTGAGGACAGGATTGCATCGCCAGTGCCGTCATCGACGGGGGGAGCCTCATGATCCTGCTGGTCAGTCTCGAGACTCAATTGTGGTCCCGCAGGGAACGTTTCTAATGACTCTTCCAGCGAAGTTGCTCCGCTGGAACTGGTCAGGGTTTCCGCAAACGAACCGTGTTCGGAATCGGGACTATCGGGCTGGTCCCAGACAGATCCCATCACGGTCTTCCCGGGGGCCTGGCCGGACAACTGTTCAACCCCATCATCAACGGGAGTCTCTTCCGGGACAGCCCCCTGTGACGGCGAACTTGTTGCCGAAGATGCTGTGGGGGTGTATTCCAAAGAACTCCCGGCGCTGCTGGACGTCCCAGACAGTCCGGAAGAACTGTCTGCGGCGCCGCCCGATGGATCAGAGTAGCCCGGGAGAGCCGGAAGAGGGGACAACGACCCGAGAACGAGTCGATCCTCAAAGCGAATTATCTCATTAATTTCGGAGTTTCGTAGCGGACGGAGTTGATCGCACTTAACCTTCCTGTCGTCCGCTTGCTTCGAAAGAAACCAGCCCATTTGTGTCACTCCGTTGACCCGTTTATCGCGTAATCGGCCTCCATGACCTTCATACGCATCAGTGGGATCTTGACAATCCACCACATCATGTCATCGGTAAAGTTCGCCTAATTTAATGAACCCGGAAATTCCGTATTCAGGAAAAAATCAAACAGAAATGATCTTGACGCCACTTTTGCCGATCGCTCGTATCAAAAATCGAATAATTCATAAAATTCGATAAGTCACCTTGCCCTCAATCGACAATCTCGACAAAACCACGCCCGATAATGGGCCGTGATGCGTGATTTTGAACGAGTGGCCCATGACCAACTTCAGGGCTACTCGAGTGAAACACCACTTCCCGATTCAGTCACTGTTGCACGGGCCATCCTGCCGGAAACATGCTGGCGACCGCAGAGTTTTCTATGGACAGATGCGTCCCGTGCTAAGACGTTATCTCCGTCTGGCGTGCTTGTTTCTCGCAGGGTCAGCTACTTCGGCTCTGACATTCTCTGCTTTTGGAAACGAGCCTCCTCCATGGGCCTCACCTATTTCAGCAAATCGCCCCTCAGCGGAATTGCCCTCTCTAATGGACCGCTGGGACGACTCTCCTATTAAGGAGATCGGGCAGCCTGATGTAGCGGCTTCCGATGGGGTGGGGACGCTACAAGCCGAATATCAACATGCTCTGGATCTTTTAAGTTCTGAAAAACCTGAGCTACGTCAGCTCGGGATAAAGATTGCTAGAGACCTGCCTGACCGGCCAGAAATTACTGAGCGTCTCGCACTCATGGCGGATCAGGACCCGAACTCGGTTGTCCAGGCTCAGGCGCGGCTTCTCCTTGCGGAACGTCCTGCAAAGTCACATTTAAAGGCGACTCCTTTCCAATCAAGAGCGTTCTCTCTTAATGAAGGGAACAACGATCGCCCTCTTACACTCCAACCGACTGCCCCCACCAACAAAACCGATTCGCAGGCGAATTCAACCATCTCTCATGCCTTCTCCGGCCTCGCAGAGAAAAGGAAAGGGACGAACGTCGTTCCAGTGTCTGCGGAGTTTCCGAATCACCACGACACACCCGAACAGGGCCTCGCGTCAGTTGCAGCAGCTCAACTGGCTCAAGCTGATAACTCGATGATCGCTCCAACCCCGGCCCGCCCTGGGATGGTCCGACTCCCCGATCTCCCATTCGCCCCGGAAGAAGATCCTTCTCTCGTCCCCCCCATTCTCGATCGTCCGTTAGCCATTCCGGGAGACCCCTTCCCCCCGGCTGACGATATGGGTGGTTTCGACGGAATGCTGTTGTATCCGCTAGAAGCTCCCTTGGGATACACCGGACCTTCCGGAATCCTCTCGGAAGACATTCAGGAGGACAGCCATTTTGTTCCGATGCCGGATCGTTGGCGTTCTGGATTCCCTGAATGGGACCGGTACGGAAAAGGTCACCCTCACGATTTCGATTATCCCTATGCGCTCGGGCGGAAATGGGACCCCTATCGCCAGAATGTCCTGAAGGGAGACTATCCATTCATCGGACAGCACACGTTCTTCCGGTTCACTGGAACAGCATTAACAGTTCAGGAATATCGTCAACTTCCAGTCCCAACAACTCCGTTTGAAAGCACCAGTAGCCCTAATCAGGAAGAGTTTTTCGGAAACCCGAACCAGTATTTCACGACAAACTACTTTAAAGCCTCGTTCGAGGTCTTCCACGGAAGCGCCGCTTTCAAACCGGTCGACTGGGCGATTCGTCTCACTCCGATTTTTAACATCAACTACCTCAATGTTCAGGAGCTGGGAATTGTCAATCCCAATGTCCAGAATGGCACCACCCGTTACGACGACTTCATGGCGTTAGAAGAATACTTCATCGAAGCGAAGCTGGCCGATCTGAGCCCGGATTACGATTTCGTTTCGATGAGGATCGGTTCACAGCCATTCAACAGTGACTTCCGCGGCTTCATCTTTGCGGATATCAACCGGGCCGTTCGGCTGTTTGGAACGAGGCTCGCTAATCGGGACCAATTCAACATTATTTTCTTCGATCAGGTCGAGAAAGACACTAACAGCCAGCTGAACACCTTTCATGACCGACACCAGAACACTCTGATCGCGAACTACTATCGCGAGGACTTTGTGTTCCCCGGGTATACCGCAGAGCTCAGCTTTCATTACAACCGCGATGGGCCATCGATGGAATACGACACAAACGGTTTCCTGGTCCGTCCAGACCCTGCCGGAGTCGCCCGTCAACATCAGGTCGATGCCTGCTACTTTGGCTTCGCAGGAGAAGGTCACATCGGCCGAATTAATATCGCTAACGCATTTTACTGGGCTGTCGGTCGCGACACCCTGAATCCGATCGCGGGACAGCACCAGGACATTAATGCTCAAATGGCCGCGATTGAATTATCTTACGATCGCGACTGGATCCGGTTCCGCGCCTCCTACTTCTACGCATCGGGAGACGACAACCCTTACGACAGACAGGCCGAAGGTTTCGACACCATTTTTGACAACCCCAACTTTGCCGGTGGAGAATTCAGCTTCTGGAACCGTCAGCAGATTCAGCTGTTCGGCGTCTCGCTGGTCAATCGCAACAGCCTTGTACCGGACATGCGGTCCAGCAAGTTTCAGGGGCAGTCAAACTTCGTGAACCCGGGGCTTCACCTGTTTAACCTTGGAATGGATTTTGAACTCACCCCCAAGCTCCGTCTCATTACAAATGCCAACTATCTGGAGTTTGCCCACACCGCTGTTTTGGAAGCATTTACCTTCCAGAGCGGAATTGATGAAACCATTGGGGTCGACCTGAGTGCCGGTTTTGAATACCGACCATTCCTCAACGATAATGTTTTGATCGAAGCGGGTTATGCTGCCCTGATTACAGGAAGAGGGTTCGACGATCTGTACGGAAAAACGGAGCCGTTCACGACTGCAAATGCTTCAAATTACAAAGCTTCGACACTGCATCAGGCATTCGTTCAGATGGCACTCACCTACTGATCTCCCTCAAGACAGCAAGGACAGTTTGTACTAAACGCGACACGTCTGGCTTCAGGAGACGACTGGTTTCCAGCGTTTCAGAAAATTGGACTAACCCTCCAATTCAACATTGATTAGACTTCCGCCTGGAGAGATTCCAGAGTGAGTCAATCGATTCGGAGACTCTCGGATCGCCAGGAGAGCGATGACCACGGCACAAAGGGATTTGTGATGATGCGTCGGATACGGGCCAATCTGCGTCACATTCTGTTATCGGGCTGTTGCCTGGGATGGATTGTTATCTCGCTTTTGCTCCCCCCTTCGGAGCAGACCTCAACCGCTCATGGGGAAGAACGAACCCGGAAGATTATTCCCGTCGTCTCTCAAAATATCTCCTCAGATAGCACGGTTCCTCCAGCTCCAGGGAATTCAACTCCTTCTACCCCCGCCCCGGAAGCTACTCCAACCTCTCGACTTTCCTCGCTTCCCCCGGACGAACCCTATCCGCTCCCAGAGGAGCTGCGCGGAGTCTCTCTTGCCAATCAGACGGCTGAGCAGGCGCATGCAAAAAGCCACGGCTGCATCACCTGTCACACGGATGCTCATGATCCCCATGCCCAGCGGGGACGCCCCCTCGCCCTGCAACTGGGTTGCACCGACTGTCACGGGGGAAATGCCGATGCGGTGACGAAGGAAGCAGCACATATCGCCCCAAATTACCCGGATGTCTTTTACAGCTCGGCCAATCCGGTGCGATCGTACACGGTATTGAATCACGAAACCCCGGATTTCATCCGGTTCATCAATCCCGGAGACCTGCGAGTTGCTCATCTGAGCTGCGGAATGAATGGGTGCCATCCCCGGGAAACCCTCGAAGTCCGCAAGAGCATGATGACTCATGGCTGCATGCTATGGGGAGCCGCACTGTACAACAACGGCGCCGTCCCGAATAAATGGCCCCGCTACGGTGAGAGTTACAGCATGCACGGGACTCCTCAGCGGCTGCAGACCGTCCCACCCCCGACTCCGGAAGAGACCGCAACAAAAGGGGTCCTCCCGTATCTGGACCCGCTTCCCCGTTTCCAGATCACACATCCCGGAAACGTTCTTCGTATTTTCGAACGGGGTGGACGATTCGCACCGGAAGTCGGAATTCCGGAACGTCTGGAGGAACCGGGGCGTCCACGTCAGCGACTCAGCAATCGAGGTCTCGGAACCCTGAACCGGACCGATCCGGTCTTTATCGGACTTCAGAAAACGCGACTGTTTGACCCCACACTCAACTTTCTGGGAACGAACGACCACGCAGGTGATTTCCGCTCCAGCGGATGCACCGCCTGCCACATGGTCTATGCGAATGATCGCTCTCCGGTGAACTCAGGCCCCTGGGCCAAGTATGGAAATCAAGGTCAGGCGGCTGCCGCTCCAGACGATCTCGTCTGGCATGTCGATCCAACAATCCCGAAGGACGAATCCGGCCACCCGGTCGAACACCGTTTCGTCACCGGAATGCCTACGAGCCAATGCATTGTCTGTCATATCCATCCCGGGACGACGGTGATGAACAGCTATGTGGGCTACATGTGGTGGGATCTCGAGACCGATGGTCAGTTCATGTATCCTCATCATGAACGCAAGCCAACGGCAGAAGAGTTCACGCAGTCCCAGATTTCTGACCCCAACGAAATCGCAACACGGGGACTCTGGTCAGATCCGGAATTCCTCAAACGGCTCTCTGATCTGAATCCCGAACTCCGTCATTCCTATTTTGGGGATTTCAATGGGCACGGATGGGTCTTCAAGGCGGTCTTCAAGAAGGATAAATACGGCCGTCATCTCGATCGATTCGGAAACGTCATCCCCACACCGACAGCTGCCGACCGCAAGAAGGCGGTCGAATTGCCCATGCTGGAGCGGGAGCTTCACCGGAATCGAGATCAACGAACCATCGATCAGTTGATGGAGCTTGAAAAACGCCTGATCGAGGAACAACGCGGCACGCCGGTCCATTTGCTGGACGTTCACCTTGAAAAAGGGATGCATTGCGTCGATTGCCACTTCGTACAGGATGTCCACGGAAACGGAAAGCTGTACGGGGAAGTCCGCGCCGCAATTGAAATCCGCTGTGAAGACTGTCACGGTACCGCGACCGAAAGCCTGTTGAAAGACGGGTACGCAAAAATGCGAACTTCCGGTCCGGCGGCCACGGAACGCCCCGCGCCGCAGGAAAACGGTCGGGACCTGATGGCCCTGCGCACCCCCTTCGGCAAGCGGCGGTTTGAAGTTCGCGGGGACAAGATCATTCAGAATTCGATTGTCGAACCGGATCTGAGCTGGGAGGTCAAGCAGGTCGCCAATACCCTTGATCCATCACATCCCACATACAACCCGCGAGCAGCNCTCGCGAAGACGGTNCGCTTTAACGAACGAGGNGAGTTTATCTGGGGAGACATCCCGGATGANCCTTCGCAATGTGCCCACAGCAATCAGGCCATCAGCTGTATTGCGTGCCATTCGTCCTGGAACCCCAGCTGCTTCGGGTGCCATCTCCCGCAGAAAGCGAACAAGAAACTTCCAGACCTTCATAACGAAGGGGATATCACCCGGAACTATGTTTCCTATAACTTCCAGACGCTGCGAGAAGATGTCTACATGCTCGCCCATGATGGAAATGTCACAGGAAACAGGATCGGTCCGGCCCGCTCCTCCTGCGCGATTCACGTGACGTCCTACAACGACAAGCGGGAAGCAATCTATCACCAGCAGCAAACCATTTCCGCAGAAGGGCTGAGTGGGATCGCCTTCAGCACAAATGTTCCCCACACCGTCCGTGGGAAGGAAGAAACCAAGAACTGTACCGACTGCCACCTCTCAGCAGATCGGGACAACAATGCCCAGATGGCCCAGCTGCTTATGCAGGGGACCAACTTCATGAACTTTGTGGGCCGGTATTGCTGGGTCGGGGCCGGAGATCATGGACTGTTTGGAGTCATTGTCACCGAGCGTGATGAGCCGCAAACGGTCATCGGCAGCACCATGCACAGGACCGTTTATCCGGAACGATTCCAGGAACATTGTGACCGGAACTGCGAGCTGGCACACGCTCACGAGCATCCGGGCGTTGATATCGGAGACAAATTCATTCGCCCGTTCCAGAAGCCGGAGATCAAGAGCCTGCTGGCACGCGGAGAATACCTCTACGCAGCGTGCGGGGAAGGGGGAATCCGTGTCTTTGATATCGCCTTCATCGATCACAAGGGCTTCTCCGAGCGAATTACGACAGCTCCCGTCTCTCCGATGGGGCAGCGTTTCTACGTCCGGACGAAGTATGCCACCTCAGTGGCCGCTCCGACGACCATCGCCCCCGATCCGACCCGGACTCATCTCCCGGAAAACCATGAGACTCCAGTTCATCCTGTCTATGCATACATCTACGGCACGGACCTTTATGAAGGGCTGATCCTCATTGGAGCGGGAACGCTGCTCGATGGAGATCCCACTAACAACTTCATCAAAGCCGATGTGAAGTTTAATCCGAATGGCGCCCTCAATGGAGCCCGGTCGGTCACCATCGTCGGAACCTATGCCTATGTCTGCTGTGATGCGGGACTGGTCGTTGTCTCGCTGGAGGACCCGACTAACCCCTGCATTGTTTCTGTTGTCGGACGCGAATTCCTCTGCAATCCGCGCGATGTTCAGGTCCAGTTCCGTTACGCATTTGTCTGCGATGAGGAAGGCTTCAAGGTGCTGGATGTCACCCAGCTGGCGAATCCTGTTCCCGTCACAGCGATGAGGATGAAGAATGCCCGACGGTCCTATGTCGCCAGAAACATCGCCTACGTTGCCGCTGGAGAAGAGGGTCTGGTGATGATCGATGTCACCCGTCCGGAAGCCCCGCAGATGTACATGGCCTACGACGCCGACGGACAGATGAATGATGTCTACGATGTCAAACTCGGCATCTACTACGCGAGCCAGTTCGCCTTTGTTGCCGATGGCCATAACGGGCTTCGGGTGATTCAGCTCACCTCGCCGGAGACTCCGGGATACGATGCCTTCCTTCCACAACCTGCCCCGCGTCTGATCGCGACATATCCCATTCCGCATGGCGGACATGCCTATGCGATTTCCGAAGGAGTGGACCGGGACCGGGCGGTGGATGAATCCGGAAATCAGATTGCAGTGTTTGGCCGTGTTGGAGCCAAACCGCTGAGCCTGGAGACACAACAGAAGATGTATCTGCTCCCGGACCGGGTCACACCGTACTACGTGATCGATGGTCAACGTGACTATGGCCTCTTCCCACCACGCCAGCGTGAAGCCAAATTACACCTGGACCTCGAAGCCTACTACGGCCCAAGCCAGCATCCATTGAGAAAGCGACGCTAGAATTCATCTTACGAATGCATGGCCTTCCAGAAGTGAGAAAGCACTGTGATTGAGCGACAAGAGACCGCGACACTCCCCTGAGACAGGGGCAAAGTGATTCTCTGCGTCCCCGCGACTCATCGCCTCTGCGTTCTCTTCGCCGGTCGTCAACGGATTGCTGATCCCGGCAGGAGGGGCGCCTTTGAAAGGGGCCAAATTCACGCTCGGGAACGGTCCCCGACAGGGAAAAGAGAACTGAACGCAAAGACGCGAAGACGGTGAGACGCAAAGAGGAAACGAACAGCTTCCTTTGGAGCTCATCTCAACGAACAGACGGAACAACTTCTGATCGCGCCCCCCTGAGACAGGGGCGAAATCGTTCTCTGCGTCCCCGCGTCTCTCCGTCTCTGCGTTCTCTTCGCCGGTCGTCGACGGATTGCTGACTCCGGCAGGACGAGCGTCCTTGAAAATGGCGAATTTCACACTCGGGAACGGTCACCGACAGGGAAAAGAGAACTGAACGCAAAGACGTGAAGACGGTGAGACGCAAAGGGGAGACGGCAAGAGACGCTTCACCCCGCTCTTATTGGGGTAGAGGAAGTGCCGTCTCGGGGGAGCTTTCCGGGAGCAGTTGGGGTGGCTCTCGCAGGAACGGGGTCTCTGGAAGCGTTGACGCCCCCTTTGACTCTCCGGGCATGGGAGGAAGAGGAGGGCGAGGAACCGTGGTGGTCGCTCCAACGACGTGGTTCCATGTCAGAAGGGAAATATTGTAGTCCACCAGCGCCGTCTGGCGTTCCTGCAATGCATTTGCGAGTAACGTACTGGCTCGAATCAACCGGTCGAGATCAAGCTGGCCCGCTTCGTAGAGTTTTGAATAGGTATCATACTGAACCTGAGCGGCAGCGAGCCGGTCGTTTTGACGCTGAAGAACGGCCCAGGAGGTTTCGACCCGGTCATGAGCCTCCCGGACATCCTGTTCAATGCGCTGCTGTGTCTCCCGAAGTGTCCTTCGCTCGCGGCTGAGAGCCAGTTCCGCCCGTTTGATATTGGCACTCGCAGCCCGTCCTCCCCAGACATGATTGAACCGGAGCCCCAGACTGGCGTTTCCGAACTCCGCGGAGGCGACCCGGTTCATGGACCCGAGAATGCCATCATCCAGCCCCGTCAACGCATAACCAGCAAATGCACTGACATCCGGCCTCGCCAAATCCCTGCAACGGTCCAGTTCCAGTTGTGCCTGCAGGATCGCTGAGTTGCAGGCTTCAATTTCGGGGCGGGCATCCATGGCATCAATGATCCCCTGCATCAGATCAGGGCGGACCTGCTCGCGGATCGGCGGTTCGGTCAGTTCGAGAACTCCCTGATCCGATGCAGAAATTCCCAACAGCGATTTCAGACGATTCTGGGCCAGTTTCGCACTTTGCCGGGCTTCCTCCAGCTTGACTCGCATCGTCTGAAGATGCTCAAACGCCTGTGCCGGTTCAACAAGAGTCCCTTCTCCCACCTCGAGCCGTTTTTGTTCAATCCGCCAAGTCAGCTCGGCCTGTTCGACGAGCTTTTCGTAAGTCTGAACATCACGCTGGGCAAGCCAGGCAAGCCAGTAATTTCGCTGAACTTCGAAGAGTATGGAGTTCAGTTCGGCTTGAAATTCGGCCATGGACTGTCGCTGGTCCGCCTTGGCAATCTGCAGCCCCACCAGATTGGACTTCGTCCCGAACCCGCGAAAGAGTGACTGCTCGATCACAGCGTTCAACGAGGACTGGTACGCAGGATTGACGACAAGAAACTGCCCTCCCGGAGAGTTCTGGTTATACCCGGAATTGACCCCAATCCGGGCCGTTGTACCGCTTGTGAACCGCTGTTCCACCTGCATGAGATTGGGAGAGCCCCCGACGGGACCGATGGTGGTCTGGGAGAACTCGGCGATCCCCGTGCCGCTGACCTGCATGGCGGATGCCGCCTGCTGATGGGCCTGCATGACCTGTCCCCCCCCATTGATACTAGCGTCGAAGGCAGCCAGTTCGACATCCTGACGGGTGGCTGTTTCCAGCGGGACATAGGCAATCACCCGCATGCGAGGATTGTTACGGGCAGCCAATTCCAGCGCTTCCATCAGCGACAGGGAGGAAACGGCCGGGACAGGAAGCGGCTCTGTCGTCGTCAGATGAGACACCAGCTGAATCGGACTATCGATGAGGGAGAATTCTGGAGCCTTCGGAGCAGCCGAATCCGTTGTCGGTTCGGGATCGGGCGCGGGAGTCTCGCCGATTGCGGAAAATGTGCTGTACTTTGATGGGGCAATCGCCCCCAGGCGGTTTTCGTCTGGATGGAACGACTTGCCGGAAGAGGGGGAAGGTGACGTCAGCGAGGCACACCCGGCAACGGCTCCGGACATCGTGCAGCAAACCAGCAGACGATAAAGAGTCTGCCGTCGCATTGAGTCACGAGTCCGATTGCGGAACGTTCCCATTCGAAGGCCCGAAGTTTGTCAGTTGATTTCTCCCAATGCCGAACCAAAGCAAAGGGGAGTCTCCCGGGGCTGCCAGCTCCTGATTTTTCTCGTCAAACAGCAGGGAAACCCGTCGACGGATGAACAGCGAAGCCACACAAGCTTCCGGTATCACACCAGTTGATCTGCCTGATGGGCAGACTTTCTCCACGTGATTGAGCAGATTCAGACATTCGCTGATCCGTTGAAATGCGTCTATCCGACGTCGCGGAATTCGAGCCTGAACAGGTAGAATCGGCATTTTTTGCGGCTATATTCAAGGTGCCTCGCTTCGAAAAGCGGAACAGCGCTCTGCACGAACATCAGGAGACGGATACGTGGCATTGGAAACCTTCAGGAAGATTTTTGGCGTCGACGAGACTCCTTCGCCACTGGACAAGTCTGTTCTGCTTTTGATCGATATTCAGCGGGAATACCGGGATGGTCGTGTCCCTCTGGCGAATGTCGATGCAGCCGCCGACGAGGCAGGTCGACTCCTTGCTCTGGCCCGTCGCAATGGCGTCCCGGTTTTTCACATCGCCCATGACGCCGGCCCGGGCGCACAGGCCTTTGCGACAGACAGTCCCTACCGCGATTTTCTGCCTCAGGTCACTCCGCTCGAAGAGGAACCAGTCCTGTACAAGAGAAACGCCAACGCCTTTCTTGGCACAGGCCTGATTGATCTGATCCGGGCGACTGGACGTACGGAAGTGATTATCGCTGGGAACACCGCAGGTGTCTGTGTCTCCACCTCCGCCCGCTCCGCAGCGGAAGAGCATGGTCTGCGGGTCACAGTCGTTGCCGATGCCATTGCTGCTCGCGACGTTCCCGACCCGCTCGGCGGGGTCATTGATGCAGAGACGGTCCGCCGGGTTGCCCTTGCTGAACTCGCAGACCTGTTTGCTGTCATTGTCAAAGACAGCACCGCATGGAAAGAGTAGGACAGAGAATGGACTCCTCTTTCCGCAACACGCTTAAGCAGTGGTCTCCTGTGATTGTACTGCTTGTGGCGATGATCTCGATTCAAAGCGGGGCCGCGTTCGCCAAACAGCTTCTTCTCACTCTGGGGGTACCGGGAACGGTCACGCTCCGGCTGAGCCTGGCCGCCATCATCCTGTGTCTCATTTGCCAACCCTGGAAGAGATTCCCAAGCCGCGAGGCAGTCCAGTGGATTGGCTTGTACGGGCTGACGATTGCAGCGATGAATACAATGATCTATGCCGCCTTCCTGTATATCCCGCTCGGCATCGCTGTGGCTCTGGAGTTTCTTGGTCCTCTGGCGGTGGCAATTTTAGGTTCACGCAAGAAGCTTGATTTTCTGTGGGTCTTTCTGGCGGGACTCGGAGTGCTGCTCCTCCTCCCCAAAGCGGACATGGGAAATCAGCTCCCCTGGCAAGGAGTCCTCTACGCACTTGGAGCCGGTGTCGCATGGGCGTTGTACATCGTGATCGGCCAGCGAGCAGGAGCCACTGCTCCGAGTAGCATGGTGACAACCATCGGAATTTTATCCGGCGCCTTGGCCGTGACCCCCATCGGACTCGCGAATACCGGTCTGGAACTCTTTCGCCCTCAATACCTCCCCATTGGCCTTGCGATCGCGGTGATGTCGAGTGCGCTCCCGTACTATCTCGAGATGGTTGCTCTCAAGGCAATGCCGACCAAAACATTCGGAGTTTTGACGAGTCTGGAGCCGGCCCTGGCATCGTTATCGGG
>Ga0065721_10052039_pt1 | contig 12845 bp, 15 predicted proteins | sample Mesricmetagenome_FD_59108 | JGI IMG/M metagenome (GOLD analysis project Ga0065721, IMG submission 59108) | Mesophilic microbial community from rice straw/compost enrichment Sample: eDNA_1 v2 (version 2) | ecosystem: Engineered > Solid waste > Grass > Composting > Bioreactor | place: USA: Davis... | reverse complement strand
GCTCGACGCCGAGCGCGCCAAGCATTGGCTGTCGGTCGGCGGCCAGCCGACGGACCGCGTCGCCCTGTTCCTGGCGAACGCCGGCCTGATGGCCAAGCCGGAAATCCGCGAGACCCCGAAGAAGTCCGCCCCGAAGGCGAAGGCCCAGGAGCGCCTGAAGGCCGAAGCCGCCGCCAAGGCTGCCGCCGAGGGCTGAGCATAGGATTGGCGGGTTGGGGACGGCCCCGGCCGCTCCCCGACCTGCAATTCCGAGCATCCCGTCATGTCCACGAAAGTCTGCGTCGGCCAGTTCGCGGGGGCGCATGGCGTCCGGGGTCTGGTGAAGGTCAAAAGCTTCACTGACGACCCGGAAGCCGTGGCTTCCTACGGCCCGCTCACCGACGAGCGGGGCGGGCGTACGTTCCGCCTGTCGCTTCAGGGCACCATGAAGGATCTGTTCCTGGCGCGCGTCGACGGCATCGCGACGCGTGAGCAGGCGCAGGATCTGGCCGGTGTCCGGCTCTATGTGGACCGTTCGGCCCTGCCGGAGACGGAGGACGAGGACGAGTTCTACCACGCCGACCTGATCGGCCTGCGTGCGGAACTCGCCGACGGCGCCGTCTATGGGGTGGTGAAGGCGCTGTACGACTTCGGCGCCGGTGACGTGCTGGAAGTCCGCACCGAATCGGGCTCGCTGGAGATGCTGCCCTTCACCAAGGCCTGTGTTCCGGTGGTGGACGTGGAGGGCGGCCGCGTCGTGGTCGACCTTCCCGCCGTCATCGAAGTGCGGGAAGCAGGGGAAGATCGCGGGCAAGAGGAAACGGACGACGCTGAAGACGGGGAGGGTGCGCCGTGAATCACGGTGCCGCCGGCCCCCTGGCCTGGACAGTCAAGGTCCTGACGCTGTTCCCGGAGATGTTTCCGGGCCCGCTTGGTCATAGCCTCGCGGGAAAGGCGCTGGAAAATGGAGTCTGGGCGCTGGAATCAGTGGACATCCGCTCGTTTGCGCGCGATAAACACCGCTCCGTCGACGACACCCCCTTAGGCGGAGGGGCCGGCATGGTCATGCGGCCCGACGTGCTGGACGCGGCGTTGACCGCGACGGCGGGTCCTCCCGGGACCCCTGGACGCGGGCGGGCGATCTACCTGTCGCCGCGCGGACGGGTGTTGACCCAGGAGCTGGTCAAGGAGCTGGCGGCCACCCCGGTGGTCACGCTGCTCTGCGGCCGGTACGAGGGGGTGGACGAGCGGGTGCTGGACGCGCACGGCCTTGAGGAGGTCAGCCTCGGGGACTTCGTGCTGTCCGGCGGTGAGCCCGCCGCGCTGTGCCTGATCGACGCCGTGGTGCGCTTGCTCCCCGGCGTCATGGGCAACGAGGCGACGGCGGGCGAAGAGAGTTTCGAACGGGGGTTGCTCGAATACCCCCACTACACCCGGCCTTCGGTCTGGACCGACGGGCAGGGTGTGGAACGGTCGGTCCCGGACATCCTGTTGTCCGGCCACCACGAGAAGGTTCGCGCCTGGCGGCTCGCCGAGGCGGAGCGGATCACCCAGGCCCGGCGTCCGGACCTGTGGGACCGCTACCAGGCGGGCAAGACGGCCGAGGGTCAGACTATTGGGAAACGGGGTCGCCGGCGCGGCCCGAAACCGGAGTGACGGTCCGCCGCGAGGCGCACCGATGGAAAGGGGTAGTGTCATGAACCTGTTGCAGCAGCTCGAGCAGGAGCAGATCGAGAAGGCCCTCGGCGGCAAGACCATTCCGGAGTTCTCGCCGGGCGATACCGTCCGCGTGAACGTGAAGGTGGTCGAAGGCACGCGCGAGCGCGTCCAGGCCTACGAGGGCGTTGTCATCGCCCGCCGGAACGCCGGTGTGAACTCGTCCTTCACCGTGCGCAAGATCAGCTACGGTGAGGGTGTGGAGCGCGTGTTCCCGCTCTACTCGCCGCGTCTGGAGTCGATCGAGCTGGTCCGCAAGGGCGCCGTCCGTCGCGCCAAGCTGTACTATCTGCGCGATCGTCGCGGCAAGTCGGCCCGTATCGCCGAGCGCACGACCGGCCGCGGCATGAACGAGAAGGCCGCCGCGGAGTAATCCGGCCCCTTCCGTTCGCCAAGGTTTCCAGCGCCCGCCCGGAGCACTCCGGGCGGGCGTTTGGCGTTGGCGTGATTGGTGGGAAAATGGTTGCACTGGCCCCCTTCCCTAACCCTCCGCTACCTTTCGGCGAGGGAGGGAATTTCTCCTTCCCCCGCGAAGTGGGGGGGAGGTTGGGAGGGGGGGGGCTCAGCGCGACCACCCTCTCCTTATCTCCTACTGCGCCCGCATCGTCGTCACGATCCCGGCACCGATCAGCGCCACCGCCACCAGCACGCCCGCCGTCAGGGGCTCGCCCATGAAGGCGGCGCTCAGCAGCAGGGCGGTGACGGGGACGAGGCAGACGATCTGGCCCGCCTGCGAGGCGGGCATGGCCGTCAGGGACTTCGCCCACCACCAGTAACAAAGCCCCGTGGCGATCAGCCAGTTGAAGGCCAGAACGGTCATCAGCGCCGGGGACCAGTGGATCGGGCGCGCGTGCTCCGCGCCCAGCGCCAGCGGCGCCGTCACGGCCGCGCTGATGGCGATCTGCCAGAAGGTCTGCGTCCAGAAGGGCGTCTGCCAGCCGCCCCGGCGGCGGTACAGCGTGGCGCCCAGCGCCCAGATCATCGCGCAGGTGAGCAGCAGCCCGTTGCCGAGCAGGGCCTGCCCGTTGCTCCAGTCCACCAGCGCCGGGTTGAAGAACACCAGCACGCCGGCAAAGGTCAGCAGCGCGCCCGACACGCGCCAGCGCGTGAAATGCTCGCCCGCCAGCAGCACGCCCAGCGGCAGCGCCCACATCTGCATGGTGTAGGCCAGGACCGCCGCCCGGCCCGGCGGCACGACGCGAAGCCCGATGGCGCTGAGGTCCAGCATGCCCGCGACCTGGAGCAACCCGACGAGGGCCAGCGGCCAGCGCTCCCCCGGTCGCGGCAGCAGCGGGAAGCGCAGCACCCGCGACAGCACGGCCAGCACGGCCGCCGCCCCGGCGAAACGCAGGAAACAGAAGGTCAGCGGCCCGATGTCGGACAGGGCCAGCTTCATCAGGGGCCAGTTGGCGCCCCAGAACAGAACGATACCCGCAAGCTGCGCGTAGACCGCGGCGCCCGGCCCGCTGTCCGCGGCCGTGCGGGGCATGGCTTGGTCGGCCATGATCTCTCCCACCTTTATGGTTTGCGGCATCCTACGGTGCGCGCGGGTGGGGGAGGTCTGCGTTCCCGGGACGGCAGGTCCGCGCAGTTGCGCGTGAAACGATCAATCCAGCCGGAAGATCGTGGGACCAACGCCGCTGTTCCAGGACGATGGTCGCGAACGGGGCCACGTCCAAGAGCACAGCCCAATTTTCACTCATGGCCGCTGGATGTCGGCATGAAAGCTGATCATAGAGAAAATCCGGTCAGGACCTGCACGCCGAACCAACCCGCGATGGCAAAGATCACCAGCAGGATCAGCGTGGTCGCGATGGCGATGTTGGTCTGCCGGATACGGCGGCAATTGGGGCAGGACGGCAGTTCGGCCGGATAGGGCCTGTCGCAGCGCTCACAGCGGACAGTGCGGTCCGTCACGGGAAAACCCTTCCTAGAGTATGGGGTGGCCGGACGCTATCACAGGGGCGGTGCGGTATCCAGCCGGGCGGGACATGGTGTCGCTGCGCGGAAACGGCCCTGTACAGCGCGCGGTTGCGGCGGGCACAAGCGGCGGAGCTTAAGCCCGACGAGGTTGACCCATGCTCCGCACCGTCCTGTGCCTGTCTGCCGTTCTCGCCACCGCCGCCTGCGCGGCCCAGACACCTCCGCCGAACCAGCAGTGGCCGGTCAGCGGCACGGTTGGCAAGGACCTGCCCGTCACGGGCGTGGCCCAGGCGAATCCATACAGCCCGCTCGGCTTCTACGCGGTGCAGTCGGCGGATAACCGCCTGCGCTGCAACGGCACCTTCGACGCGTCGTCGACGGAGCCGCGCCTGATCGTGCCGGTGTCCTGTGAGGATGGGCGCTTCGGGGCGATGGAGATCCTGCGCAACCCCGACCTGAAGTCCGGCGCGGGCAAGGGCACGCTGAACGATGGAACCCCGGTGCGCGTGGTCTATGGAGACATGCCTGCCAAGTAGGTGTTCGGCAAAGCCATGGCCTTGTCCTGGCGGTAAGAGACCGCTATTGTGCGGCCCTCTTACCGCACGCTTCGTTCGTTCGGCCTGCTGCTCGCGAGAGAGAATTGCTATGTCCAAGCCGCGCACCCTGTTCGACAAGATTTGGGACAGCCATGTCGTCCACCGCCAGGACGACGGCACCTGCATCCTCTACATCGACCGCCATCTGGTTCACGAGGTGACCAGCCCGCAGGCGTTCGAGGGGCTGCGACTTGCCGGCCGTCAGGTGCGCCGTCCGGAGGCGACGCTGGCCGTGCCGGACCACAACGTGCCGACCACCGACCGCTCCAAGGGCATCGTCGAAGAGGAAAGCCGCATCCAGGTCGAGACGCTGGACAAGAACGCGCGCGACTTCGGCATCCGCTACTTCCCGATGGACGACATCCGCCAGGGCATCGTCCACATCGTCGGTCCGGAGCAGGGCTTCACGCTGCCCGGCACCACCATCGTCTGCGGCGACAGCCACACGGCCACCCATGGCGCCTTCGGCGCCTTGGCCTTCGGCATCGGCACGTCCGAGGTGGAGCATGTGCTGGCCACCCAGACCCTGCTGCAGAAGCCGGCCAAGAACATGCTGGTCCGCGTCGACGGCGAACTGCCGCCGGGCGTGACCGCCAAGGACATCGTGCTGGCCATCATCGGCAAGATCGGCACCGCCGGCGGCACCGGCCACGTCATCGAGTTCGCGGGCGAAGCCATCCGCGGCCTGTCGATGGAAGGCCGCATGACCGTCTGCAACATGGCCATCGAGGGCGGCGCCCGCGCCGGCCTGATCGCTCCGGACGAGAAGACCTTCGAGTATGTGAAGGGCCGCGCGCTCGCCCCCAAGGCCGGCGCCTGGGAGCAGGCGGTGGAATACTGGAAGACGCTGCCGTCGGACGAGGGCGCTGTCTACGACACCACCGTCGTGCTGAACGCCGCCGACATCGTCCCGCAGGTCACCTGGGGCACCAGCCCGGAGGACGTGCTGCCGATCACCGCGACCGTGCCGAACCCGGCCGACGTGGCCGACGCCGGCAAGCGCGCCGCGGTTGAACGCTCGCTCGCCTACATGGGCCTGACGCCCGGCCAGAAGCTGACCGAGGTGAAGGTGGACACGGTCTTCATCGGCTCCTGCACCAACGGCCGAATCGAGGATCTGCGCGCCGCCGCCGACATCGCCAAGGGCCGCAAGGTGGCCGAGGGCGTGCGGGCGCTGGTCGTCCCCGGCTCCGGCCTCGTCAAGGAGCAGGCGGAGGAAGAGGGCCTGGACAAGGTCTTCACCGAGGCCGGCTTCGAGTGGCGTGAGCCGGGCTGCTCCATGTGCCTGGCCATGAACGCCGACCGCCTGTCGCCGGGCGAGCGCAGCGCGTCGACCTCCAACCGCAACTTCGAAGGCCGCCAGGGCCGCGGTGGCCGCACCCACCTCGTCAGCCCGGCCATGGCCGCCGCGGCGGCGCTGACCGGCTACCTGACGGACGTGCGCAGCCTGTAAGGCGCGTGTTGCTGGAGAGGTGAGAGCAAGGGGGCCGAAAGGCCCCCTTTGTTCGTTCAGCGGGTTCGTTTCAGGGTCTTCAATCCCCCCGCGCCCGGTCCTTGCCCAGCAGACCGTGTGGCCGGTAGATCAGGAACAGGGTCAGCAGGCCGAAGGCCACGATGTCCTTGTAGGCGATGGCGAAGTAGGCCGACCAGAAGGTCTCCACCAAACCCAGCAGAGCGCCACCCAGCATGGCGCCGGGGACGGAGCCGATGCCGCCCACCACGGCGGCCGCCAGTGCCTTGAAGCCCACCAGATAGCCCGTGTAGAAATTCACCCCGCCGTAATAGAGCGCGATCACCGCGCCCGCCGCCGCGGCCAGGGCGCCGCCGACCGCGAAGGTGGTGGCGACCGTGCGGTTGACGTCCACGCCGACCAGTTCCGCCGCTTCCACATCGTCGGAACAGGCGCGGTGGGCGCGGCCGTAGGCCGTGCGCTGCATGATGGCCCACAGCAGCGCGTAAAGCCCGCCCGTCATCAGCAGGATCACCGCCTGGGAGGTCAGCGCGGTGACGGCGAAGGATCCATCGGACAGCAGTTCATGCCGGTCGGCCATGATTTGGGCCGGCCACCAGTCGCGTGCACCGTGCAGCAGCCGCACGCCTTCCTGATAGGCGATGGACAGGCCGACGGCGGCGATCAGCGGGGTGTGGCTGTGCACGTTGCGCAGGCGGCGGAACACCAGCCGGTCCATGGTCCAGCCCTGCACGGCGGTGAAGGCCATGACGGTGGCGAGCACGCCCAGCACCGCCAGCGGCATGGAGCCCAGCCCGGCCATGCCCAGCGCCGCGGCCCCCATGGCGGTCAGCATGGCACCGATCATGGTCAGCTCGCCCATGGCGAGGTTGATCTGGCCCAGGATCCCGTAGACCAGCGTGTAGCCCAGCGCCAGCAGCCCGTAGACGCAGGCGACGGTGGCCGCGTTGATGACCTGTTGCAGGAAGAACAGCGCCGGCGCCCAGTCCGTGGGGGCGTTGGCGCGCGTTCCCGTGCTCTCGGGCGGCAGGCCGATGCGAGCGTAGGGCAGGCGGGCCCAGACGCGCAGCATGATCAGCTGCATCTCCGTCAGTGGTCCGGTGCGGTCGGTGGCCACGGCCACCAGCTCGTGCCGGTTTTCGTCGAAGAAACGCCCGCCGAAGCGGCAGGCGATCCAGTGCGCCTCCGCCCCGGCCCGGTAATTCAGCCGGACCGACGGCGTGCCGCCGGAGGTCTCCTGGGCGTCCACCTCCGTGATCGGTGTCGAATCGAAGGCCGGGATCAGCTTCCGGCACAGCAAGGCCTGCTCGCTGTCCACGCCGCAGCCGGTCAGGATCAGCAGAGCTGCGGTCAGCAGCAGGATCGGCAGAGCGGCAAGACGGCGCGGGGAAGGGCGATGCACGGCGGATGGCTACCGGCCGGTTGTTTGTTCGCCCAAGAATCTATCGGGAAAAGAGACGGTTGTCAGTAGCGCGCGGTGACGAAATACAGCCCGTCGGGCGGTGCGGTCGGCCCGGCCGCGGAACGGTCCCGCGCCTCCAGCGCCCGGCGCACGTCGTCGGCCGTCCATTTGCCCGCCCCGACCAGTTCCAGCGTGCCGACCATGTTGCGCACCTGATGGTGCAGGAAGGACCGCGCGGCGGCGTGCACGCGCACCTCGTCGCCCGACCGTTCCACCGCCAGCCGGTCCAGGGTCTTCAGCGGCGACTTGGCCTGGCAGAGCGAGGCGCGGAAGCTGCTGAAGTCGTGCTGCCCAATCAGCACCTGCGCCGCCTCGTGCATCGCCTCGGCGTCCAGCGGGCGCATGACGTGCCAGGCGCGGCCCACGTCCAGCGCCAGCGGGGCGCGGCGGTTGACGATCCGATAGACGTAGGACCGCCCGACGCAGGTCATGCGGGCGTGAAACTCCTCCGGCACCGCCTCGGCCAGCAGCACGGCGACGGGGGAGGGCTTCAGGTGGAAGTTCAGCGCGTCGCGCAGCTTCAGGCCGGTGAAGGGTTTTTCCAGGTCGAAGTGGCAGACCTGCCCCAGCGCGTGTACGCCCGCATCCGTACGTCCGGAGGTGTGGACGCGTACGGTTTCCCCCGACAGGCGCTCGATCGCCTCCTCCAGCGATTGCTGGACGGAGGGGCCGTTGTCCTGCCGCTGCCAGCCGACGAAGGGCCGGCCGTCATACTCAAGGGTCAGTTTCCAGCGCTGCATGCGGTGTTTTCGAGAACAGTCCCCTCAGGCAGGGCGAAGCCGCGCAGGAAGGCGGCGCCGTCCACCGGCGCCTTGCCCGGCCGCTGGACGGAGGTGAGGCGTACGGCCCCGTCGGCGCAGGCGATGGTCAGCCGATCGTCCAGCAGCGTTCCGGGCAACAGCGCTCCGGGGGCCGCCCCACAGGCGTCCGGCGCCGGTTCGGCCTTCAGCACCTTGATGCGCTCGGTTCCGGACGCGGTCGGCGCGTCGAACCAGCAACCCGGCCAAGGGGTGAGGGCGCGGACCTGCCGCTCCACATAGGACGCCTCGCGGGTCCAATCGAGCCGGCCGTCCTCGCGCGTCAGCTTGGCGGCGTAGGTCACGCCGTCCTCCGGCTGCGGCTCGGCGGTCAGGCGGCCCTCGGCGAGGCCGTCCAGCGCCTGCACGATCAGCCGCGCGCCCATGTCGGCGAGCGCGTCGTGCAGCGTGCTGGCGGTGGTCTCGGCCGTGATCGGCACGCGGTCCTTCAGCAGCATGGCGCCGGTGTCGAGCCCGATGTCCATCTGCATGATGGTGATGCCGGTTTCGGCGTCGCCGGCCAGGATGGAGCGCTGGATGGGCGCAGCCCCGCGCCAGCGCGGCAGCAGAGACCCGTGCACGTTCAGGCAGCCGAGCCGCGGCGCGTCCAGCACCGGCTGCGGCAGGATCAACCCATAGGCGGCGACCACCGCGGCGTCGGCCTTCAGATCGGCGAATTCCGCCTGAGCCTCGGCGTTGCGCAGCGTCTTGGGCGTGCGCACGGTGATGCCGTGCTCGTCCGCGAACCGATGGACCGGCGATTTCTGCACCTGCTGGCCGCGCCCGGCGGGGCGGGGCGGCTGGCTGTAGACGCAGGCGACCTCATGCCCCGCCTCGACCAGCGCGCGAAGGCTGGGCACGGCGAAATCCGGCGTGCCCATGAAGACGAGGCGAAGCTTGGGCATGGGGAGGTGATCCGAGGCTTGGAAGGGTCGTTAGGCGTTGGCGCCCGTGCGCTGCATCTTCTGCACCTTGCGCAGGATCATGTTGCGCTTCAGCATCGACAGGTAATCGACGAACAGCACGCCGTTCAGGTGGTCGATCTCGTGCTGGATGCAGGTGGCGAGCATGCCGTCCGCCTCCATCTCGCGCACCTCGTTCTTTTCGTCGAGGTAGCGGACGCGGATCGCGGACGGGCGGGTTACCTCGGCGAACTGGTCGGGCACCGACAGGCAGCCTTCCTCGCAGACGGAGGTCTCGTCCGACTTCCAGACGATCTCCGGGTTGGCGAGGCGGATGGGGTTCGGCGCCTCGTCCTTCTCGTGCACGTCCACGACAATGACGCGCTCCAGGATGCCGACCTGCGGGGCCGCGAGGCCGATGCCCTTTGCGGCGTACATGGTCTCAACCATGTCGTCCATGAGCTTGGCGACGCGCGCGTCCACCTTTTCGACGGGTTTCGCCTTCTGCTTCAGGACGGGATGCGGAGCGACGAGGATATCCAGAACGGCCATGGGAACTCGGCAACGGTGCAGGGAAGAATTACAATCTTCCAAAATATGGAGAGCGGGCCGCGAGGTCAAGGAAGCCCGCCGTGCGTTGCTTTCAAAGCAGGTCGTCGATGTCTACCCGCCGCACAATGGCCCACGCCGGAGCGCCGCGTGGGTCTGCGCCCCGTGTTGATCGCCCCCGTGTTAACCAATGCAACATCGTGCAACACACGATCGCGATGTGTTGCACGGGAGATGGCAAGAGCGATGGACCGGAGCGGGGAAGGCGCACTGCGGGCGTTGACGGGGGCGATGGTATTTCAATACCGCGGACAAAGCAAGATCAGCACCTCGTGGCCCAGGATGCTCCTCACGCCGGGGAACGGGTGATTGACTTGATGGGGCCGCGCGGGTTGCCGGACATTTCGGCGATCTTGTTGTCCTGCTCCTCGATGAAGGCGCGGGCCGGTTCGTCACCGTCCAGGCCGCCGACCAACGCGCTGGGGACCTTGCGGTTGGAGGTGCGGGCACCATCCTCGTAGATCACGTCGAACAGCACGAAGCCGCTGTCGACGGGTTGCTTCTTCTTGGACTTGGCCATGGGGGAAAGCTCCAGGTTCGGGAAAAATCTTCAGGAATGGCGCAACGGAAAGGGGCACCGGTTGCCCGGTGCCCCCCTTCGCAACGCCTTGAGCAACAGGTGGCTCAGACGGCCTTCAGGTTCTCCGCCGAGGTCTTGCCGCGTTTCGGATCGCGCTGTTCCTCGTAGGAAACCTTCTGGCCTTCATTCAGGCCACGCAGGCCCGCACGCTCGACCGCGGAGATATGGACGAAGACATCCGGGCCGCCGTTGTCCGGCTGGATGAAACCATAACCCTTGGTGCTGTTGAACCACTTGACGGTACCCACAGGCATGTTTGCCCTCCGATGCATAAGTGGCGCCGCATCGGCCGGTGCGACGCATCAGACTGTGTCCAGGCATGGCGACGATCTGGGCACCCGAAGGCGTAGCAGGCCGGCAGTCCGAAGCAGAATGACAGGAGGGAGATTGGAAGCGCTCCCCGTCATTGCAAGGCAAAATAAGGTTGCGATCCGCCTCCTTACGCCCCCACCCGCGCGCGCAGTTCCGGCGCCTGAAGCTGGCGCGGCGCATGGTCGACCGGCTCCAGCAGCGGGATATCATCGGCGCTGTCCGGGGCCGCGTGCAGGTCGCGGAACCGGCGGGCGCTGACCAGGACGCGGGATTCCAGGCTGCCGACCGCGCCGTTGTAGCAGCCAACGGCCTTTTCCAGCTGCACGCCCAGCCGCTCCATGTGACCACCCAGATCGTGCAGGCGCTTGTAGAGTTCGGCACCCAGCGCGCTGATCTCGCGGGCGTTGTCGGTCAGCCGTTCCTGCCGCCAGCCGTAGGCGACGGCGCGCAGCAGCGCGATCAGCGTCGTCGGCGTGGCCAGGATCACGCGGTGGTCGATTCCGGCCTCGATCAGCGACGGGTCGTGCTCCAGCGCCGCGGAGAAGAAGTTCTCGCCGGGCAGGAACAGCACCACGAACTCCGGCGAGTCCTCGAACTGGTCCCAATAGGCCTTGGTGCCCAGCTGCTTCATGTGTTCCCGCACATGGCGGGCGTGGCGGGACAGGCCGTTGTGCCGCGCCCCGTCGTCGCCGGCCTGCACGCCGTCGAGATAGCCTTCCAGCGGGGTCTTGGCGTCCACCACGATGGTCTTGCCGCCGGGCAGCTTCACGACGAGGTCCGGGCGCAGCTTGCCCAAGGCGGTGTCCACGCTCGCCTGCTCCACGAAGTCGCAGTGGTCGAGCATGCCGGCCATCTCGCACACCCGGCGCAGCTGGATTTCGCCCCAGCGCCCGCGCGCCACCGGCGTGCGCAGAGCGCGGACGAGGTTGCCGGTTTCCGCCCGCAACTGCGCCTGGGTGTCCAGCAGGGACAGCACCTGCTGCTTCAGCCCCTCATAGGCGCCGGCGCGGGTGCGTTCCATTTCCTGGATCTGGCTGTCCATCTTCTCCAGCGACTGGCGCACCGGGGCGACGATGTCGGAAATGGCGGTCTGCCGCTTTTCCAGGTCGCCCTTGGCCTGCTCCTGGAAGGTCGCCAGCGTTTCCTTGGCAAGGTCGAGGAAGCTCTGATTGTTGGACCGCAGGGCCTCGGCCGACAGGGCCTTGAAGTTGTCGGACAGGGTGGCCTGCGCCTGCTCCAGCAGGGCCAGCTTCTCGGCGGTGGAGGCGCGTTCCTTGGCCAGCGTGGTGGTCAGTTCCGCCTGCCGCTCGCGCGCCGAGGTCAGTTCACCGGTCAGGCGGGCGATCTGGTGGTCGCGGGCCTCGATCTCCTCCCGCAGGTCGTCCTCAATTCGTTCGGCGATGTCGAGTCGGGTGATCAGCTCCGCCCGGATGCCGTTGGCTTCCGCCTCCCCGCGCGCGGCGAGCACGCGCAGGACCGCCCCCGCGAGCACGGCCCCCAGCAGGAGCCCGAGCGCCACCGACGCTCCGTCGAACGCGAACTGCATGGGATTCCCCAAATCATCTTTTCGGCATCTCTGCCGGCATCTGAACCGGTGGCGGGCAGCCTACAGGAAGCCATGCCGGAACGAAACGCGAAAGAGAACGGGTGCGGAACGTGGGCGCGGCCGTAAGGAGCGGGCGCGGCACATCCATTGGCGCCCCCATCAGCCCACCCATCGGCAGGCTTGCTCCTGTCCCCGACCTGCGCCATATCCGACGCATGCCCGAGGAACAATCCCCCCAAGGTCCCCGCGTCCGCGCCATCCCGCCCGGTGAAGACCGCGAGCGGCTGATGTGTCCGGACTGCGGCTACATCGCCTACCAGAACCCGCTGATCGTCGTGGGGTCCGTGGCCGTGTGGGAAGACCGCATCCTGCTGTGCCGCCGCGCCATCGAACCGCGCAAGGGATTCTGGACCCTGCCCGCCGGCTTCATGGAGGAGCGCGAAAGCACCATGGAGGGCGCCGCGCGCGAGGCGTGGGAGGAGGCGCGGGCGAAGATCGAGATCGATTCGCTGCTGGCCGTCTACGACATCCCGCGCATCAGCCAGGTGCAGATGATCTTCCGCGCGCGGCTGCTGTCGCCCGACGTTTCCGCCGGGCCGGAAAGCCAGGAGGTCGGGCTGTTCCGCTGGGAGGAGATCCCCTGGGGCGAGCTGGCCTTCCCGACCGTGCACTGGGCGTTGCGCGAACATCAGGCGCGCATCGGCCGCAGCGACTACGCCCCGGCCATCAACCCCACGCCCGACGTGCTGGCCCAGTGGGAGCGGATGCTCTGACCGTGGAAAGCCCTGCGGTCATTCCGCGGGGAACTTCGCGACCAGTTCCGTCGTCCCCTGCTGGCGCTTGACGGTCAGCGGCAGCCACGTGCCGGGGGCCTGGCGCTGCACCACGGCCGACAGGTCGGACGGGTCGCGCACCGGCGAGCCCGCCGCCGCGACCACCACGTCGCCGGGGG
>Ga0065721_10052038_pt1 | contig 12848 bp, 9 predicted proteins | sample Mesricmetagenome_FD_59108 | JGI IMG/M metagenome (GOLD analysis project Ga0065721, IMG submission 59108) | Mesophilic microbial community from rice straw/compost enrichment Sample: eDNA_1 v2 (version 2) | ecosystem: Engineered > Solid waste > Grass > Composting > Bioreactor | place: USA: Davis... | reverse complement strand
GGCCAGGCTGGCAAACTGCGCGCCGCCAATATGGCTGGTCGAGCCGCTGCCCGAGGAGGCATAGGTCATCTTGCCGCCGGCGCGCCGCGCGAGTGTGACCAGCTCCGTCACGGAGCGCGCCTGCACTGCCGGATTGACGGCCAGCACGCTGGGCAGCGTGGCGACCATTGCCACCGGCGTGAAATCGCGCTCGGTGTCATAGCGCAGCTTCGGATAGAGGCTGGGATTGACCGCATGGCCCACCGTCACCAGCAGCAGCGTGTGTCCGTCCGCAGGTACCTTGGCCACGTACTCGGTGGCAATCCGGCCGCCGGCACCCGGCTTGTTCTCGACCAGCACCGGCTGCTTCCACGCCGCGCCGAGCTTGTCCGCGAGGACGCGGCCGAAGGTATCGGCCGCACCGCCGGGCGGGAATGGCACCACGATGCGTACCGGCTTGTCCGGAAAGCTGGCGGCCGATGCCGCCGCCACGGCGTTGGTGGAAGCCGTGCCGACTGTCAGCAGGGCGGCGCAGGGAAGAAGGCATCGGCTCAACAAAGCGTGCAGCGTCATAGGGTCACCTGTTGCGATGGAAGGAAGGAACGCCCCGGCTCGTTTGCAAGCGCCGTGCCATCGATGGCTGCATCACGGCACGACGCGACAGCGCAGCGGCGTCATGCCGCCGGTTTCCAGTATTCGCGACCGACTCCCTGCCACAGCGCGCGACAGGCATGCTCGGCCTCACGGCATACCTCGTCGAGATCCACGCGCGTCGGCACGCCATCGTTCACCAGCACCTCGCCATCGACGACGACCATCCGGACATCCCTGCCCTGGCCGTTGTGAACCAGGTTGCCGAGCGGATTGACCAGCGGGACCAGATGCGGCCGCGCGAAATCCAGCATCACGAGGTCCGCGCGCTTGCCGACCTCCAGCGTGCCGATGCGGTCCGCCAGCCCGAGCGCACGCGCGCCGCCCATGGTCGCCATCTCGAACACATGGCGCGGCTGCCAATCGTCATCGACGCCGCCACGCTGCACGCGCGCCGTGACCAGGGCCCAGCGCATCAACTCGATCATGTCCGCATGCTGCGTATCGGTTGCCAGCGCGATATTGATGCCGGCGCGCTTGATGTCGGGCGTCGGTGCAAGGCGGCCGGAGGTCGCATTGCACTTGGGGATGTGGACCACATGTGCGCCCGCCCGCGCGAGCCTCTCGATGTCGTCTGCCGTCACATAGATGCAATGGCCGCCCATCAGACGCGGCGTCAGCAGTCCGGTCTCGTCCAACACTTCGGTTGAAGTGCGTCCCGTGCGTGCCTTCACCCGCTCGACTTCCACGACGCTCTGGCCGAGGTGCATGTTCACCCGCATGTCGCGCTGCTGTGCCAGCGCGGCGATCTCGCGCAGGAAGCCGTCGGAACAGGTGTCGACGGCGTGAGCGGCGAGCTGGACCTGGACGCGATCGTTTCCCTGCCAGCGGGCCGCCAGGTCCAGGGCCGCCTGCAGCGTGCGGGATCCGATCGCCGCGTCGTAGTGCCAGCGGCCTTCGGCGACCTGCGCGAAATCGACATCGTGGATGCGCCAGCTCGGCGCGAGCCGCACGCCGAGTTCGGCCATGGCCTCGGTGGTCACGTCGGCGTGCACGAAGTTGTCGCCGATCAGGGTGGAACCGAACAGCATCGCCTCGAGCGCGCCGAGCCGCGCCAGCGCGCGGGCCTGCTCCGGATTGACCTGCGTGCCCTTCGGAATTCCCGGCGTATAGGACGGCGCGAAGCCCGCGTCGGCGGCCACGCCGCGCACCATCGACAGGATCGCGTGCGTATGGACGTTGACGAGCCCCGGGATCAGCACCTTGCCGGTCGCGTCGACGACGCGCCGGACCTGGGCGCCTTCGGGCAGCGCGTTGCCGATATAGGCGATCGAGCCGTCGCGAACGGCAAGCGTCATGCCGCGCTGCGCGACGTCGGCACCGGCCGCGGTACCGAGCAATGTGGCGCCGGTGAATACAAGGTCGAACACGGGCGGTGACTGCAGGAATTCGGTCGTCATGGATGGGTCTCGTTTCGAAGGGATCACGGTCGCTTCTGGTGCGGGCGCCTGTTGATGGCGCATTCATGGCGCACCGATGGTGCACCGCATGCACCATTACCGCACAACAATTTTGCTGCAGTTTGGTTAACCATTCTGGTTGACGATAACCCGGAACGCAAGAATAATTCGGCCATCGGTCCGCCACGCCGGCCGCTCGCGCACGTCCCACGGATGAGTACCGACCCTTCGCCCGACATCGAGCAACGCCTCTATCAATCGATTGCCAGCGCATTGATGGCCGGCAAGCTGCGCCCCGGCATGCCGTTGCGGGAGCGCAATCTCGCGGAACTGTTTGGCACCACGCGCGGCGCGGTGCGAAAGGTGCTGGCTCGACTGGGGCAGGAAGGCAAGCTCGAACTGCTGCAGAATCGCGGCGCCTTCGTACCGCAGCCGTCGCCGGAAGACGTGGCGGACATCTATGGCGCGCGCGCCATCGTCGAGGCGGGGCTCGTTGCCGCGCTGGCCATGCGCCTGACCCAGCGCGGTGGCCGTGGTGCCCTGGCACGGCTCAAGTCCCATGTGGAGGCCGAAGAGGCGGCATGCCGGGCGCAGGACCGCGAAACGTCGGTGCGCCTGGCCGGCGAGTTCCACCTGAAACTGGCCGAACTGGTGGGCAACGACTCGCTGCTGCGCTATCTCGAGCAATTGATCGCTCGCACACAACTGTTCGTCGCGCTCTACGAGGCGCGGGACGAGAGCCATTGCGCGCCGGACGAGCACCGCCGCATCGTCGCCGCGCTCGACAAAGGCGACGTGGCCGCGGCGATTGCGACGATGAGCAGCCATCTGGCCGACGTCCAGGCGCGCGTGCTGGCGCATATGGCGCCGACGGCCGACATCGATCTGGCCGACGTGCTCGGCGCCCCGCTGGCCTGATCGTGCGCTTCGTTCTGCTCAACCCCAATGCCAGCGTCGAGATGACGGCGCGCATGTGCGCGGTGGCGCGCGAGGCGATCGGCCCCGGTCACACGCTCGACGGGCACCACAATCCCGACGGCCCGGCGGCCATCCGTTCCGCGGCCGACAACGCGCTGGCGGTGCCGGGCCTGCTCGCCCTAGGCGCCAGACATCTGCACCGGTGCGACGCGGCGATCCTCGGCGTGTCGATGGACACCGCGCTCGGCGAGCTCCGCCGGCAGGCGACGATCCCCGTCGCCGGTGTCACCGAATCGGCCATGCTGCTCGGCTCCCAACTCGGCGCGCCCGTCGGATTGATTACGGTCGGTCCCGACCTGGTGCCGCTGTATCGCGACCTCGTGCGGCAGTACGGGTTGGGCAGCCGCCTGGCCGGCATCATCGGCATCGAAGCGCCGGGGGCCTACGGCGGGGCGACCGACACTAGCGTGGCCGACAAGCTGCGCGATGCCGTGCGCACCTTGCATCGCGCCCATGGCGCACGCGTGGTGGTCACCGTCGCCGCCGCGCTGTGCGGCTACGTGAACCTGCGCGATACCGACGTGCCGCTCTACGACGGCATCGCTTGTGCCGCCTTGCAGGTATTGGCGCTGGCGCGGCTGCGCCAGGCCTCTCTTTCTTCGGCCGGCTGACCCCTCGTTTTCCCTAGCCCCTCGTCCGTCGACGGCGGGCCTCACGCGGCCGCGCTGCGCTGCGGCCATCTCCCACCCCACCCCGCAAACCCTTTCCCCGCTTGGCCTGCACGTCCGCGGCCGTGCCCCGAAACCGTGCGCCGCACCAATAGCCGGCATGCACATGCACCACTTTCGTCAAACAATTTTGGTCTTGATTGTATGGCGGTTATTGGACTACTGTACGGGACAGTGAGACGCCATGCGAGGGCCGTGCCGACGGCACGGAAGCGGCAGTCCCACCCACTACGCCAACATGCCAACCGCCGACAGGCGGCCCCCTCCGGAGGAGAACGCATCATGCAAGCAGTCAGTGTCGACGCAACCGCGCGTGCCGCGCAGGACCGTCCCCAGTCGGTCGCGCGGGTCGCGGGCGCCAGCGTGGCGGGGACCACGCTGGAGTTCTACGACCACTTCATCTACGGATCGGCCGCCGCGCTGGTCTTTCCGAAGCTGTTCTTCCCGCAGAGCGATCCGCTGACCGCGACGCTGCTGTCCTTCGCCAGCTACGGCGTCGCGTTTGTCGCGCGGCCGCTTGGCGCGGCGATCTTCGGCCACTTCGGCGACAAGTTCGGCCGCAAGTCCGTGCTGATCGTCACGCTGCTGATGATGGGCCTGGCGACCTTCGGCATCGGGCTGCTGCCGACCTACGGTAGCGTCGGCATGCTGGCGCCGCTGCTGCTGGTGCTGCTGCGGGTGATCCAGGGCCTCGCGCTGGGCGGCGAGTGGGGCGGCGCGGCCATCATGGTCAACGAGCTCGATCCCGAAGGCAGGCGCCGAGGGCTGCTCGGCAGTCTGGTGCAGCTGGCCGCGCCGATCGGGCTGCTGCTGGCCAACGGCGTCTTCGCGCTGGTGACGTGGATGGTGTCGGAAGAGGCGTTCCTGAGCTGGGGATGGCGTGTGCCCTTCCTGCTGAGCGCGTTGCTGGTCGGCGTCGGCATGTACATCCGCGCCAATGTGCGCGAGTCCGCGGTGTTCGAGAAGGCCGAAGCGCAGCACGCCGAAGCGCGCGCGCCGATCGCCGAAGTGCTGCGTCACTACAAGAAGCAGCTGCTGATCGCATTCGGCGCGCGCCTGGGCGGCGATATCGCCTTCTACGTCTTCACGCTGTTCCTGCTGTACTACGTGCCGACCAAGCTGGGCCTGCCCAAGAGCATCGCGCTCAATGCCGTGCTGCTTGGCGCCGTCGCGCAGATTCTGTTCATCCCCGTCGCGGGCCTGCTGGCCGACCGCATCGGCCGCCGCCCCGTGCTGATGATCGGCGGCATCGGCGGCGCGCTGTGGGCATTCGGCTTCTTCGCGCTGGTGCATACGCTGAGCCCGGCGCTGATCATGCTGGCCTCGTTCATCGGCATGGTGCTGGTGTCCTTCATGTTCTCGCCGCTCGCGTCGTTCCTGCCCGAGCTGTTCGCCACGAAGGTGCGGGTCACCGGCGCCTCGCTGGGCTTCCAGTTCGCCGGCGTGTTCGGCGGCGCGCTGGCCCCGCTGATCGCCGTCGGCCTGCTGGACCGCTTCGGCAGCAGCACGCCGGTCGCCATCTACCTGGCCGTGGTATGCGTGCTGATCGCCGTCGCCGCGGGCGTGGCACGCGAGACCGCACGGGCCCGCCTGTCCGACCTCGGCAACGAGGCCGCACGCTGAACGAGCGCCGCGTGTGCCGCGCCAGAACAACAACCGTAATGAGATACCCGTGAAACAGTTCGACCTTCTGATCCGCAATGGCACGGTGGTGACCGCCAGCGACACCGTGCAATGCGACATCGCGATCGCCGGCGGCCGCATCGTGCAGCTCGGCCACGACCTCGGCAGTGCCCGCGAGGAGATCGATGCGAGCGGCAAGCTGGTGCTGCCGGGCGGTGTCGATGCGCATTGCCACCTCGACCAGCCGATGCCCGACGGCCTGAAGATGGCGGACGACTTCGAGTCGGGCACCATCTCGGCCGCGTGCGGCGGCACCACCACCGTGATTCCGTTTGCGGCGCAGGAAAAGGGCCAGTCGCTGCGTGCCGCCGTGGCCGACTACCATCGCCGGGCTGAAGGGCGCGCCGTGGTGGACTACGCCTTCCACCTGATCGTCTCCGATCCGACCGAGACGGTACTGCGCGACGAGCTGCCCTCCCTGATCCGCAAGGGCTACACGTCGTTCAAGGTCTACATGACCTACGACGACCTGAAGCTTAACGACCGCGAAATCCTCGACGTGCTGACGGTGGCGCGCCAGGAAGGCGCGCTGGTGATGATCCACGCGGAAAACTCCGACTGCATCGCCTGGCTGACCGACCGGCTGGAGGCCGAGCAGAAGACCGCGCCGCGCTTTCATGCCATCGCGCGGCCGATGGCGATCGAGCGCGAGGCGACGCACCGCGCCATCACCTTCTCGGAACTGGTCGATGTGCCGATCCTGATCGTCCATGTGTCGGGGCGCGAAGCGGTCGAGCAGATCCGCTGGAGCCGCGCCCGCGGCATGAAGATCTTCGCCGAGACGTGCCCGCAGTACCTGTTCCTGACGGCATCGGACCTCGACCAGCCCGGCTACCATGGCGCGAAATGCGTCTGCAGCCCGCCGCCGCGCGACCGCGCCAACCAGGAGGTGATCTGGGACGGCGTGGCCGATGGCCTGTTCACGATCTTCTCGTCGGACCATGCGCCGTTCCGCTACGACGATCCGCAAGGCAAGCAGCCGGGCGGGCAGGAGGTGCCGTTCCGCTATATTCCGAATGGCATCCCCGGGCTGGAGACGCGGCTGCCGCTGCTGTTCTCCGAGGGCGTCGGCGGCGGGCGCATTTCGCTGAACCAGTTTGTCGCGTTGACGTCGACCAACCCCGCCAAGCTCTACGGACTGCATCCGCGCAAGGGCACCATCGCGATCGGCGCGGACGCCGATCTGGCGATCTGGGACCCGCAGCGCGAGGTGGTCATCCGCAACGCCGACCTGCATCACGCGGTCGACTACACGCCGTACGAAGGCACGCGCGTCAAGGGCTGGCCGGTCACGACGCTGGTGCGCGGCAAGGTCGTCGCGCACGAGGGCAGGATGCAGGCGACGGCGGGACACGGCGAATTCCTGCCGTGCGCGCTGCCGGAGATGGCAAAGCCGCGTTACCGGACTTCGGGAGGAAGCCTTTGATGCCCCATCCGAATCGCAGTCGGCAGGACAGCGGCCATGACCGCGATGCCGCGCCGCCGTACCCGAACGCCTCTGGCATCGCGGCCCAGGTCAACGCCGGCGAGCTCGATCCCGGCGCGGTGGTGTCGGCGTTCCAGGCACGCATCGACGCGCGCAACGGTGAACTCAATGCCGTCTTCGAGGAGCGCCGCGATCTGGTCGAGGCCGACGTCGCGCAACTGCGCGGACGCCTGGCCGCCGGCGAACGGCCGCCGCTCGCCGGCGTGCCCGTGATTGTCAAGGACGTGGTGTGGGTGCGCGGCCGCCGCGTGACCCAGGGCTCGCTGCTGTACCGCCACTTCGTCGCGCCCGAGGACGCCATCGCGGTCGAGCGGCTGCGCGCGGCCGGCGCCATCGTGCTGGGCATGGGCAATACCTCGGAATTCGCCTGCAAGGGACTGACCACCAACAAGGTCTACGGGCTGACGCGCCATCCGCAGGACACCGCGCTGACGGCCGGCGGCTCGTCGGGCGGTTGCGCGGTGGCGGTGGCCGCCGGCATGGCGCCGCTGGCGCTGGGCACCGATGGCGGCGGCTCCAGTCGGCGCCCGCCCGCGCACGCGGGGGTGGTCGGCTTCAAGCCGTCCTTCGGCGCCATTCCCGATGCCGCAGGCTTTCCGCACGCGTTTCCGGGCATCCAGGTGATGGCGCCGATCACGCGCACGGTCGACGATGCTGCCCTGATGTTCCGCGCGCTGTGCGGTCCCGATCCGCGCGATCCCGATTCCATGGGCTTTCAGTGCGCTGCGGCCGAGCCGCTGGAGGAGCTTCGCATCGCGGTCAGCCCGCGCCTGGGCCTGGACACACCGGTCGACGACGATGTCGCCGAGGCCTTCGAGGCGGCGGTGGCACGCCTGCGTGCGGCAGGGCTGCGCATCGCGCGGCAGGATCCGGCCTGGCCGGAAGGGGCCGGCGAGGCGGCCTTGATGCCGCTGCAGCATGTCGGCCTGGCCAATCTCTACGGCGAGGCCTGGCGAAGCGACCCGGATCGCTTCGATCCGGACATCGCGCGGCAGATCGAGCGCGGCCTGTCGTGGAGCGGCGCCGAGGTAGCGCGCGCACGCGAGGCGAGCCGCCGCATCGGCCTGGCCCTGGCGGCGTTCTTCACCGAGCATGACCTGCTGCTGTGCCCGACCACGCCGTGCGTGGCCTGGCCCAACGACCGGCTCGGTCCCGAGCGGATCGGCGGCGTCGCCGTCGAACCGCGGGCGCATGCCGTCTTCACGCCGTTCTTCAACCATGCCCAGGCGCCGGCGATTTCGGTGCCATGCGGCACCGGGCGCGACGGCCTGCCGGTCGGCTTGCAGATCGCCGGCCCGCGCGGCGCCGACTGGCGCGTACTGGCGGCCGCGCGCCTGGTCGAACAACTGCTGGCGGCCGGCTGAGGCGACGGCCGCTCCCCGCACGTGACGAACCCGCGACTCCATCCCGAGACACCATGCGCATCCTTGTCCTGAATCCCAATACCAGCGAAGGCATCACGGCGCGGCTGATGGCCGCCGGCAGCGATGCCGCCGCGCCCGGTACCGAACTGGTGCCGCTGACCGCGCCACGCGGCGTGCCCTATATCGCCACCCGTGCCGAGGCGCAGATCGGCGGCGCCATCGCGCTGGAGATGCTGGCCGAGCATCATGCGAGCGTCGATGCGGCGATCATCGCCGCCTTCGGCGACCCGGGCCTGCTCGGCGCGCGCGAACTGTTCGACCTGCCGGTCGTCGGCATGGCCGAGGCCGCAATGCTCAGTGCCTGCATGCTGGGACGGCGCTTTGCCATCGTCACCTTCGCCCGCGCGCTGGGCCCGTGGTACGAGGAATGCGTCGACATGCACGGACTGCGCGGCCGGCTGGCCGGCATCCGCATGCTCGACGACGCGTTTGCGTCGGTATCGGATGTGCAGGACGAGAAGGAGGCGTTGCTGGTGGCGCTGGCCAACCGCGCCGTCACCGAGGACGAGGCCGATGTGGTGATCCTTGCCGGTGCGCCGTTGGCCGGGCTGGCGGCGCGGGTGCGCGACCGCATCCCGGTGCCCGTGGTCGATCAGATGGCGGCCGCCGTCAAGCAGGCCGAGGGGCTGGTCGCGCTGAACACGCGCAAGGCGACCGCCGGCACGTTCCGCCGGCCCGATGCCAAGTCCACGTCGGGTCTGCCCGATGCGCTCGCGGCACGTATCGAGCATCGTTAGCCCATCGTTCGCCAGACGTTGTCGGCAGCCCGCACGTCGGTCCGCACCCCAGACCGCAGGTCAGTCCGCACATCGGTGCTCCGATGACCCGGCGCGGCGGCGCCTCGCTACACGGAGGCGAACACCGCCTCCAGGTCGACCTCTTCGTCGGCCGGCGCGTCCAGGTGCAAGGTGCTCTCGACATGCGCCAGATGCTCGGTCATCAGCGTGGCCGCGCGCTCGCCGTCTCCCGCTTCGAGCGCATCGAGAATGTCGTCGTGTTCGTGATGCGGGCAGGACGGCACGCCCGGCGCGTCGTACAGCGCGATGATCAGGCAGGTCAGCGAGCACAGCTCCCGCAGATACCTGGCCAGGTACTGGTTCTCCGACAAATCGGCAAGCCGCGCATGGAATTCGCCGGACAGCCGGATGATCGTGCGCCGGTCGTTCTTGCGCCGCGCCTGCGCTTCGTCGCGCGTGATCGCGCGCAGCGGCCGCAGGCGCTCCCGCGTCATGCCGGCCGCGAGGTCGCGCGCGAGCTCGGGCTCGATCAGCCGCCGCGCATGCAGGACCTGGCGGGCCTCCTGCACGCTCGGGCTGGAGACGAAGGTGCCGCGGTTCGGATACACCGTCACCACGCCCTCGTGGGCGAGCTTGGTAAAGGCCAGCCGCACCTTGGTCCGGCTGACGCCAAACACAGTGGCCAGTTTCTCCTCGACCAGCTTGGTGCCGGGCGGCAGCCGGTGCTCCCAGATCGCGACCAGGATGCGCTCGGCGATCTCGTCGACCTGGATGCCGGACGCGGCCTTGCCGTCGTCCAGCGGTTCGGCGGGGCTGTCGGTGTCGAGGCGGACGGCTTTCGCTCGCGGCATGATGGGGTCGGATACGGGCAGTTGGAGCGCCTATTGTACGGCGGCTGCCGGGCGACTGTATATCGCCTCCGCCGTCCGATCACCGCAGCGGCCGCCGCAGTGGCCGTATGCCGCCCCGCCCTTGCCGCTATCGGTTGACCGTCTTCGCCGGCATCGCCAGCACCAGCAGGCAGCTTCCCAGCAGGCAGACGGCGAACAGGATCAGGCCGGCGCTGGGGCTGTTGAAGGTGTCCTTCATCCAGCCCAGCAGGTACGTCGCCGCAAACCCGCCCAGGTTGGCGATCGAGCAGGCCAGCGCAATACCCGCGGCCGCCGCGGTGCCGCTCAGGAAGGTCGACGGCAGGCACCAGAACACCGGGAACGTCGCCACGATGCCGACGTTGGCCAGCGTCAGCAGCGCCAGTGTGGCGCCGGTATGGCCGGTGACGAAGGTACTGGCGACCAGCCCGAAGGCGCCGAACAGCACCGGCACGACGATATGCCAGCGGCGTTCGCGGGTGCGGTCCGAATGCGCGCCGTTGATCAGCATGGCCACCACCGCCACGGCATGCGGAATCGCGGTCAGCAGGCCGATATGCAGCGGACTGGCGACGCCCGAATCGCGGATGATGGTCGGCATCCAGAAGCCGATCGAATACGTTCCCATCAGCAGGCACATGTCGATCACGCCCAGCATCCAGACGCGGCGGTCGGTGAAGGCCGCCTTCAGCGAATGCTGGTTCTCGACGAGCACGTCGGCTTCGAGATTGCGTTGCAGCGTGCGTTTCTCGCCCGCATCGACCCATTTGGCCGAGTCGATGTTGTTCGGCAGATAGAAGAACACCATCACGCCGAGCAGCACCGAGGGCAGCGCCTCGAGGAAGAACAGCCATTGCCAGCCGGCATAGCCGTAGACGCCGGCAAACGCCGTCATGATCCAGCCCGAGATCGGACTGCCGATCATGCTGGCCAGCGGCAGCCCGATCATGAACAGCGCGATGATCTTGCTGCGGCGATGGGTCGGATACCAGTAGGTCAGGTACAGCAGCACGCCGGGCAGAAAGCCCGCTTCGGCCGCGCCGAGCAGGAAGCGCACGATATAGAACTGCGTGGGCGTGGTGACGAACATGGTGGCCCCGGACAGCAGGCCCCACGTCACCATGATGCGGGCGATCCAGATACGCGCGCCGACCTTCTGCAGCACCAGGTTGCTCGGCACTTCGAACAGGATATAGCCAACGAAGAACAGCCCGGCGCCCAGGCCGTAGACCGTCTCGCTGAACTTCAGGTCGTCCAGCATCTGCAGCTTCGCCAGCCCGACATTGATGCGGTCCAGATAAGCGGCCAGATAGCACAGACAGAAGAACGGAATCAGGCGCCATGTCACCTTGCGGTAGACATCCGGTTCCGTCGTTGGGGCCAGCACGCCGGCCGTTCCTTGGGGGTACTGATACGACATCTTCGCTCCTTGCTTGGTCTACCTTTGGGTGCTGGCGCCAACACCGTCCCCGCCTCGGCGTCGATGACGCAAGGTGCGGGTTCGGCGTGACTGGGGTCCGATGCAGTGCGTGCTGCATCGTGATCGGGAATGCGTTGTGAAGCAGTGGTGCGGTTGTGAGTAGCGGCGGCGACCTCTTCGATGTCTTGAGCCTGTTCGACCTTATTGCCCGTGATGCGCGCCATTGGCGCCATTGGCGCCATGTACGACCTTCGCGCCGGTGGACGCGCTGCCGCGTATTCGCGCCACCGCTGCGTCCACGCCCTGCCAGGCCGGCTTGTCCGGCGCAAAACGGGCGCGCAGGTAATGCACCAGTTCGGCGACCTGCCGGTCGTCGAAGCTGTCGGCAAAGCTCGGCATATCGCCCAGCGCATTCGATGAAGGCGCCGGAATGCCCTTGAGCACGGCCTGAATCACGTTGTCCGGCTTGTCGCCATGCAGATTGGTGTTCAGCGCGAGCGACGGCTTGGCGCCGAACATCGGCACGCCCTGATCGGATTGATGGCAGACCGCGCAGGCGCTCTGGTAGAGCCGGTCGGCGGGACCGGTCATGGTGCGGGCCAGCGTCGCGCTGCGCTGCTCGAGGACCCGTGCCTGCCGGTCGAGCGTGGCGGCATCCGGCGGCGGCGCGTTGAACGAGGCGACGTAGTGCGCAATCGCGCGGACGTCGCTCTCCGGTAATTGCGCCAGCTCTTCGACGACCGGCGCCATCGGTCCGGCGGCGGCGCCATGGCGCGACGAGTACCCCGTGCGCAAGTACTGGAACAGGTCTTCTTCGGTCCAGGGAATCGGCGCGCGCGACAGCGAGGTCAAGGCCGGCGCTTCCCAGCCTTCGGCCTCGCCGCCGGTCAGGTAGGCGCGGCCGCCCTTCTCCGCGCCGAAGGCATTGCGCGGCGAATGGCAGGCGCTGCAGTGTCCCAGCCCTTCGGCCAGATACGCACCGCGGTTCCATTGCACCGAGCGCGACGGGTCCGGCTGGAAGGGCTCGTTGCGATGGAACAGCAGGTTCCAGCCCGCCATCAGTGGCCGCAGACTGAAGGGGAACGCCAGCTCGGTCTTCGGCGCCGGCGCATGCACCGGCTCGGCCGACATCAGGTACGCGTACAGCGCGCGCATATCGCCCTCGCTGATCTTGGCGAAGGCGGTATAGGGAAAGGCGGGGTACAGCCGGCGTCCGTCGCGATGGACGCCTTCGCGCATCGCGCGCTCGAACGCGGCGTACGACCAGTTGCCGATGCCGGTGTCGACATCGGGCGTGATATTGGTGCTGTAGATCGTGCCGAACGGCGTCTCGAGCGGCAGGCCGCCGGCGTTCTTCGCGCCGTTGGGCGCGGTGTGGCAGACGGCGCAATCGCCGGCCGCCGCGACCAGGCGGCCCCGTTCGATCGTCGCGGCCGAATAGAAGCCCGGCTCGGGGGGCGCAACGGGCGCGATCGCCGAGCGCCATGGCATCACGGTGGCGCACAGTCCGGCGATGGCGGCGCCCGCCGCAATCAGCCAATGGCGCTTGCGCC
>Ga0065721_10006492_pt1 | contig 12849 bp, 10 predicted proteins | sample Mesricmetagenome_FD_59108 | JGI IMG/M metagenome (GOLD analysis project Ga0065721, IMG submission 59108) | Mesophilic microbial community from rice straw/compost enrichment Sample: eDNA_1 v2 (version 2) | ecosystem: Engineered > Solid waste > Grass > Composting > Bioreactor | place: USA: Davis... | reverse complement strand
CCCCGCTGGAGCACGCGGCGGACCATGACCGAAGCGTGCCGCAAGAATGATGTTCGACCCATTCAGGCAGGAAGACATCCCGAACGTGACGCCACACCCGTGGAGTACGAAAGAAAGCAGTGTGATGCGTGGTCACCACATCAATGAAGGATTGACGCTCTTCGGCGTCTTCTTGGACACGCTGCAGGTACTCCACATAGGAGTCCAGCTGCAGGGCGCGCAAACGCTGCCGCAGGCGAGTCTGCAGCATTGACTGCTTCGTGGGAACCATGGTGATCCCTGTATGCAGGTATACCAGCTCCAACGCTTGGCGTAGCGTGGCCGGATCCATGTCTGCGTAATCAGGCATGGACCTCCAGCTCAGGCATTGCAATGGCAGCGAAGATGCGTGTCGGATCGAGTACTCGAAGGTGCGTGGTCTTCTCTCCTTCGACGATCTGGATGATCTCGATGACGTCCTTACGCTGCGCTTCAGGCATGGCGTTGCGGATGAGGTGTGGCACGCCGATGCGGTCCGCTGCGTCCACTCGCGCAATGCTCTCCACGGAGTCCACGAGCAGCCCGAGAAGCGTGTCGCCTTCGTCCAGTACGATGATGCGACGCAAGTCGTCGTTGTGGTCTGCACTGCCAACGCTTTCCAGGCGGTAGAAGGCTCGCACATCCACAACGGTGACGAGCTTGCCGCGCAGGTTCACCATGCCGGCCACGAAATCCGGCGCGCCGGGCATGGCGATCAATTCATTGCTGCAGTCAATGATTTCGCGAACCGCTGGCATGGGAAGCCCGAAGGCATCCCGAGCTGTGAACCATAGGAAGGATTGACGTTGCTCTGCGCGCCGGTTCAACTTGGTGGCCTCGCTCCTGGCCTTGAAGAGCTGGCTATAGTTTCCTGTGACCCGTGACAACTCACCGTGATCGAGGACATGGGCGTTATCCAGAAGCAGCACGTGACCGCGTTCACCGAGATCCAGGCAACCAATGAACATGGATGCCTTGTTCTGATTGAGCACCGGGACGTGCATCAGCTCATCGTCCGCGTAGGCTTCGATGGATTCAACGGCATCCACCAGCAGGCCCACCCTTGCCTGATCCAGGGCCAAGACGATTACACGGGCTTCAGGGCTGGCCGCGTCGGTACGACAGCCAGTTTGAAGGACATCGGAGAAGCGCACCACGGGTACGACTTGTCCTCGTATATGGAGCACACCTTCGCACAAATGATCATGTACGGGAGAGGGCTCCATGCCCGAGGCCAAGACGATTTCGTCGATTCCACTGATCGAGAATGCCAGTTGGGCTTGACCGACGCGAAAACGGATGCAACGCCGTCTCTGCAGTTTTGCCCGGGCCGAACTGGCACCGTTGGTCATGGCGTGAGGCACATTCTCCAGCGCGACCAATCGGTCCAGGTCCAGTACCCGAACCAATGAATCAGCGATCTTGAGCACCCCGGAAACGACCCGGAACTCCGAGTTGTCTTCGTAGTTGAAGAGTGTCTGCTCTTCCGCGCGCGGGCGCAGGACTCGGCCGGTATGGTCGACGACCAAACCAAGTCGCACACCGGCATGCTCCATCACGACGATCTTGGACTCCTCTGCCGGAGGCTGCCCTTCGATGCCAAGCAGCGTGCGAGCATCAAGGACGGGGATGACGGCACCTCGCAGATTGAAGATCCCGCTCACGAATGCAGGCGCCAACGGCATCGGCGTGATGGCCGGCGGCATGTTGACGACTTCGCTCACATGTCGCACGTCCAGAGCGTATTCTTCAACACCCAAGCCGAATGACGCGTATACCGGTTGGGTGCTGGCAGCCCCTGTTCGGGGCATAGTATCGATGCTCAATTCCGTCTCCATCATTCAATGAAGGTAGGGTTCAAAGGATTCAGCCTTGCATGAATTCTTCGAACGCGTACTTCAGATTTTGAGAGACAGAATCCAGGTCCTTGCAGCTGCTGTCGATGACTTCGGCAGCGGCGGCAGATTTCTCGGTTTCTTCGGCGACTTGCTGTACCGCTTCGCCGATCATCTTCACACTTTCGAGCTGTTCTTCGGCAGAGCTGGACACTTCGGCAATGGCTTGGCCAGTCTGGCGGATGCTGTTGACGATGCGGTTGAACGCCTCGCCCGCTTGGTTCGATACTTCGCTGCCTTGAACGATCAGCTTGATCGAACCATTGATGAGCTTGGAAATTTCCTTCGTTGCCTGGGCGGAGCGCTCTGCGAGCTTACGCACTTCATCGGCTACCACCGAGAATCCCAGGCCGTGTTCACCAGCACGGGCTGCTTCAATCGCAGCATTGAAGGCGAGCAGGTTGGTTTGGCTGGCGATGTCACTGATGACCTTGACGATCTCAGACATGTCCTCGGAAGACTGGCGCAGCACTTCCATGGATTCAATAGCCTTCTTCAGAGCGACCGTGCCGGACTCGGCTTCAGACTCGGTCCCGCGAGCCAGGCTCTCTGTGCTCTTCGCACTATCAGCAATGGAGTGGATGCTGGCGGTGAGTTCCTCCACCGATGCATTCATCTCTTCTGTCGTTGCAGACAGCGCTAGGCTGCCCGATGCAACGGCGCCCGACCGCGTCAGAATTTCTTGCGATTGTTCGGTCAGCCGTTCCACCAGGGAGCCGATCGAATCATTCAACTTTTCGGTGCGGCGCTTCTCGTCGTCGATGTCTTTTAGCGAACCGGCTACGCGTAGTGGCTTACCATCTTTGTCGCGCAGTGTGGCGCCAATTGCAGCGAACCAACGATAGGTGCCGTTCTTCAGTTGCAACCGATACTCGGTGTTAAACGGGGTCTTGCCGGTGTAATCATTCAGGTGGGCCGCGAACAAGTCCAATGTGCGCTGCTTGTCTTCCGGGTGAAGGCGCGATGCCCAGCTGTCGAGCACATTGGGAAAGTCTTCCTCGCTCACGAAGCCCATCAGCTTGCGAACTTGATCATTCCACCAGAAGGGGGTCGCAGGATGAATATTGCCATCCGCTGGATACTCCATATCCCACAGGCCTTCGCTGGAGCTCTTATTGACCAGTTCAAAACGGGTCAAGGCAGCATCCAATTCAGCTTGGCGAATACGCTCGTCGTGAATATCTTTAAGCGAACCGGCCACGCGGAGGGGGAAGCCCTTCTCGTCACGCAAGATCGTACCTTCGGCCGAGAACCAACGATATTCGCCGGTACGCACCTTTAACCGGTACAACATGTCGTATGTTGTCTTGTGCGGGTCCTTCAGATAGCGGTCGAAGTTGGCAAGGGTAAAGTCCTTGTCTTCCGGGTGCAGTCGGGAGGCCCAGCTATCAAGAATATTCGGAAAGTCGTTCTCATCCTTGTACCCAAGCAGGGTGCGCGTCTTGCCCGACCACCAGAACGGCGTCTGAGGTCCCAAGTTACCGTCGGCGGGATACTCCATGTCCCAAAGCCCTTCACTTGCGCTTTGGTTGACCATATTGAATCGGGTGAGTGTCTCTTCCAGTTGCGCCTTGACCTTATTCAGTTCGGCAATGGTAGCGTTGGCGGAAGTATCAGACATGGTGGATTCCTTCGTATCGGTAACGTGGTGTTTTGGTAAGTACGATGGGGAGCGCCGCCTCGGCTTGCGAGGCGGTTGAGGGTCGTTGGTCACGGATACATGACCTCAATGAAGAATTCGGCTCGCATGCAGGAACTGCGGTGGGGCAATGTGAGAAAGCAGAAACGGCGGGTAGGGTCGGGGAAACTCGTCGATGTGTCGCTTATGCGTCATTGTTAACACTGTGGCTAGACCCGTCTGGATGTGACGTCCCCTCTGGGGCTAGTCAGGTTACCGGTTCTGCTTAAGACAGGTTACGGCAAACACGGAACCAGGTTTATGGCCAGCCAAGACAATTTTTAATTATTGTCAACAGTTAGTTGTTTGGATGGCGCTTTTTGATGAAATTGGGTTATGAGCCAGAGCTCATTTCTCCATATCCAACGTCGTGTCAAAGCGAAGCAGGTCAAAGTCCGACACGTATACGTCAATGCGCATCTTCCAGCGCGTGAGCGCGGGCAGCTCAATGTCGGTTACCCTCCATTTCCCGTCGGCCCCTTGTTCCGCGGAATACTCAAGCGGTTCAATGCCGAATTCCGGGTTGGAGAAGTGCACATTGACTGCCACGGCGTTGAGCGGCGAACGGTCGGTCTTCGAAAGCGTAAGCTCCAGCGTGACCAGTCGCCCCGACGAAGAGGGCAGAAGGACGAAATTCGCAGTGGCACCCTCGCCTTGGGCTTTTCCGGTTACGGGCTGTGTAATCGCAGCGTCGTCGCCCAGTGTTCGAGGGGGCGGTGTGAAACGCCATAACCCGACCGTCGCGAAAATGCCTACGGCGATCGCACATTCAAGCAGTATGACCCGTCGCAACAACATGCTGGCGGCAGGGCGAACGTGAAGGACGGCGGGAGTCAGCCGAAAGCGGTTATAGGCACCCAACCCCAGGAGCGCCAGCACCATAATGAGTTTCAAGCTCAAGATCTGACCGTAAGGGGTTTCCCATAAGGACGATGCGGAATCGATTTGCAGATAGGCAAGAATGCTTCCGCTTACAAGCACGCCGCATAGAATCGCGGGAATCCAGTGCGAAAAGCGGCGTAATAGCGCTCGAGCATTGCTCATTTGCAGGGCGGCAGCCAGCGGTAACAAGGCGCCGATCCAAAGGCAGACGGTCACCGAATGCACCCATAACGCAAGTCGTGACAACCACGCTGGGTTTGCTGTGGAAGCATGCCCGCTGGCACAGAACGTGCCACCCAGCAGGCCAAGCGCAAACATGGCCGTCATCGGTCTGAGTACCCCTGCTGTTGCACGGCAACTGACGACTGAACAAATTAGGGCGGTAAGCGCGAGAGCCGCCGAATGACCCGCAGTTGAGGTCGCCGCCACGACCCAAGGGCCACTCGAGAAGAGTGCTATGAGTGGCCGGTCCAACGCGTCGAGGCCTGTTAAACCCAGGCCGAGGATGATGGCCACCGCAGCAATGGATAGTGCGCCCACATGATGGCAATACGGCTTTGCATTGACGTCCCGAGGCCCGGGGCGCCACACAGCGTATCCGACGCCGAAGAACAGTCCAACATATGCGAGGGAACGCAACAGCCAGATCAGGGGGGCTCTGACGCCGTGCGTCTGCACGTTGCGTGTTGGCTCGGAGCTATGCGAGCCCACAGCGAACGTCATGGTTCCGCCGATGGGGTGACCATCCAGCGATACCACGCGCCAACTGACACCATATGTACCTTGTTGCTGTAGGACGGGTAGAGGTATGTCCAGGTAGGCGGCGGGGGTGCCATCGGTTGCCAATTCGATCACCGTGCCGCCGGGTTGAATCAACTTCAAGACGAGTGGGGTAACCGGCTCGCTAAACGACAGCGTGATCGTGGATGGAACACCGCTCAGTACGGACCCGGAGCGTGGATTGGACCCGGTAAAGCCAGCATGCGCGAATACGGTCGGAATCCATAGAAGGAAAACGAGCACCGTGATCCACCATGCATGTCTGGCCCCAACCCTTGCGCGCCCAGGAGGCATACGGCGCTGTGATATGGCGGGGCGGACCTCCGTCAAAATTACGCGGTGCCGCAGGGCAATCATGAACTGCGAGGCCGTTACTTTTTGGGCAACAGTGTCAAGCGTGGCGCCGGCGACTGCGAGTGGTCATGGGCGCTATTGCCATTTACTGGGCCACCATCGATCCAGCGGACGACGCCCTGTTCGCAATGTTGGACCACGGGGAAGTACAGTGTTGCGCCCGCTTTAAGATCGTCGCTCAAATAGGCCAGGAAAGTGAACGTTTCTTTCTGCCCGTCGGGCAAAGGTCCGCCGGACCATATCACTTCCTTGACGCCCGTCGTCACGGACGCGCCCGACCGTGTGTAAGGCTGACTATAGTCAGCCTTTACCGTCTCGACCGTCCATCCGGGTTGAACGCGTGGCTCGACATCCACTACGCCGGGCGGGATGCGCACCCGGATCTTCGTGGTCGGTGAGCCGTTGCATCCGTGGGGGACACTCAATACCGCTGTATAGGGGCCGGCGATCGGTGCTTGTTTGGTTTGGAGCGAAACGTGTGCATAAGCCGGCCCCACGAGTGAAGCGAACAGGGCGCCAGCGAAGACAAAGCATTTTCGAAAGACAGTCATCTCACATCTCGGGATGAGGCCTCCGCCCGATGCTTGCCCTGGATCGACGCAAATAGCTGCGTGGGCGCTGGCCGCTTTGTCTGTCTTGGGGCTAAATGGCGGAGAGGGTCGGCCATACAGCAGCGTATCACGCTTGTCCGCTCTTCGGGCCCACCCCCGCCCTGTTAGTCCAGTTTGATGTTGGCCTGTTTTACTACGGGCTCCCATTTGGCAATCTCAGCCTGCAGGAAATCATTGAATTCCTTCGCTGAACGGTTTTGTACAAAGGCCCCCATCCCTTCGAGGCGTTGTTTGACGGCGGGGGTCTGCAGCGCTGCGTTGATCTCCTTATTTAGTTTTTCAACGACATCGTCTGGCGTGTCTTTCGGCGCGAGGATTCCAAACCACGCAACGGCCTCGAATTCGGGATAACCGGATTCCGCCATCGTGGGGATGTTGGGTTGTGCAGGTGCGCGCTCTTTAGTAGTGACAGCCAGCGCCTTGAGCTTCTTCTCGTTCAAATGCGGAGTCACCGGCACGATGTTGTCGAACATGATGTCGACCCGTCCGGCCATGATATCGACATGCGCGGCGGCACTCCCTTGATAGGGGACGTGAAGGATCTCCAGATTGTCCAATGTCTTGAACAGCTCTCCGCTGAGATGGTGGGACGTCCCCACCCCTGAAGAGGCGAACGAATATTTGCCCGGTTCCTTCTTGGCCAGTTCCACCAGTTCTTTGACCGAATTAGCAGGGAGGTCTGGTCGGGTGATAAGCACCAAAGGCGTCACGGTCATCAATGCCACGGGTTTGAAGTCAGCTCCCGGGTCGAAGGAGAGTTTCCTGACGTGCTTGCTGATAGGTAGGGCAGCCGTCGCGACCGTCAATGTATAGCCATCGGGTTTTGCGCGCGCTCCGGCTTCCGATCCGATGTTTCCGCCGGCGCCGGGTTTGTTTTCCACGATGACGGGTTGCTTGAGGCGCTGACTCAGTTGTTCGCCCACGACGCGCGAGATCGTATCCGACGCCTGGCCCGCCGGGAAGGGCACGATAAATTTGATGGGCTGCGAGGGGAAATCTTGCGCCCACGCCGTGGACAGGCTCGCGGCTGCGAGTGTCATGCACATCAGTATCTTCTTCATTGCTGTCTCCTGTTGTGTCGTTCTGGTTTTGACGCTCAAACTCGCCAACAATGTCGCGGCAGGACCGGTGTGCGTAGCTTTAAGTCATGGTCGTCGGTCCATCATCAGCATGATTGGTTGATGATCTGAGGCCCGCACGTTTTCATCGGCACCGATCCATTCGAGCCGGTCGCACAATGCGGGCGTCACAAAGAAAAAATCGCGACAGTGCGGCCCTTCGGGCCATTGCGTCGGGTCCGCCCATCCGCACGTACCGGGATGCGGCGTTGAGTCGCGAAGATACCGCCATGCGTCCACCAGACCGGGAGCGGATGCACTGTCGTTTGTGAGCTCCGCATACTCCGGGGAATCGACCAACAAATTAAGGTCGCCGCAAAGTATTAAGTCGGATGTACGGGGTTCCGAAGCATAGGGCGAGTGGCGGGACATTGCATAGGCCAGCGGATCGCCCTGTGGCCGGGCTTCTCGTGGCAGCGTCTTCAATTGCGCGACTTGGAGAAGGCGACATGCTTGCGAATTGAACTCAAGGTGTGTGGTGACGATGCGAAGCACTTCACCCGGGGCATGGACGAGCACTTCAAGGGCGTGCCTTTGCATGCCTTTGCCGTCGATGCCCCGTTGAGTTAGTAAATGGTTGAAGACTTGCCCGATGGGATAGCGGCTGAGAATCATGCTTCCAAACTGCCAGCGATCCAATACGTATCCTTGCAGCGCAGGAAGATCCACCGCAGGGCGGAAGATTGCATGGTGGTTGGGAAACAGGCGCTGTAGCTGCGCCACTTCGTCGATTTCTTCGCCTCCTGTCACAGCTGGAAATCCGCGGGCGACCTCCTGCAGACAGATGATGTCGGCCTGTTTGCCGTCGGGATACTCGCACGCAGCGATCGATGCTGCGATCCGCTCAAGACTCAGAACGTTGTCGGCGCCGCGACCTGCCTGGATATTCCAGCTGAGTATGCGCATATTTCTCACTCGCCCGAGAAGAATTTCATTGCATCCTGGATTAACAGCTCAGGCGCCTCTTCGGCAATGTAATGACCGCAGGAAAACGCGCTGCCCTGCACATTATCTGAATATTGTTCCCAATGTTCCAGCGGATTCAGGCATTGATTGAGCCCTCCGAATTCCCCCCACACTACGCGTAGCGGGCAGGTAAGTCGTCGACCCTGCTCGCGGTCTCGTCGGTCATGCTCCAGGTCTACGGTGGCCGCTGCGCGGTAATCATCGCACATGGCGCGAATCGCGTCGGGGTCGCGTGCCGCACGCATGTACTCGGACCATGCCTCCGCGGCGAAAGCCTCCATGCCCGCATGGCGTCCGCCCATGAATTTTCGAAGCATGAATTCGGGGTCATGGCTGATCAGGGTCTCAGGCAATGGTGCCTTTTGGATCAGGAAAAACCAGTGCCAGTACACCGTGGCGAAACGCATATCGGTGTGTTCGTACATGCTGAGGGTCGGCGCGATGTCCAGAAGCATCATGCGTTCCACCGCATCGGGGTAGTCGAGACCAAGCCGGTGGGCCACCCGTGCGCCGCGATCATGCGCCAGGACGCTGAAGCGTGAATAGCCCAATTGACGCATCACCTCGAGCTGGTCATGAGCCATGGCGCGCTTGCTATAGGGGTGCTCAAACTGGCCCCCCTGCGGTTTGGATGCATCGCCGTATCCCCGGAGATCAGTTGCGACGATCGTAAATCGTTCGCACAGCGCGGGAGCGACTTTGTGCCACATGGCGTGGGTCTGGGGGAAGCCATGCAGGAGTAAAAGGGNAGGTCCTTCTCCGCCCCTGACAAAGGGGANTGCGATGGTTTCTTCCCGCCANGACACGTGNGCAGTGTCACGTTCGAAGCCCGGGAACAAGGTATTGTGCATGTCTCCNTCCTTTCTATGTATACTTGTATACAAGTATACTAACTTATCAGGAGGCAATATGGCAGCGTTTTCATGTGATGTCGCAGTAATCGGAGGGGGCGTAACCGGTGTGGCGGCGGGCATCGCTGCCGCACGGCAGGGTGCTCGGGTCATCTTGCTGGAGCCGCGGCCCTTTGTCGGCGGTAATGCCACGACCGGGCTGTGCCTTCACAATTTTATCTCTCGATACGGGGTCCAAGTCGTGTTTGGGCTTGCACAAGAAATTGTCGACGAACTCATTGAGATGGGCGGAGCCGTCGGTCATATCCCGTATGAAGGCTTCACGAGCGCGGTCACACCGGTAGACGGAAACTACTTCCGGATCAAAGTGACTGAAATGCTGGCTCAAGCAGGGGTACGCGTTCTATATGGCGCTACGGTCGTCGATGTCCAAGTCGACGAAAGAAGGATTCAGGGCCTGACTTTCGCGGCAAAAGGTGGCTTGCACACCCTGAATGCCCCGAATGTCATTGATGCGACTGGCGATGGCGACATCGCGGCCATGGCGGGTGTTCCTTTTCGGAAGGGAGACGGACCCAAGGAGCGGATGCAACCCATCTCCATGATCATGCACTTCCATAATGTCGACACGCGGCGCATTGCCAAGGAGCTGGGCGAGGTGAATCCCGCAATGGCGGTTCGCCCGGAAGGCGGTGAGCCCATCCCCGTCTATTTCAATGGTTCCTTCTCGAAGTGGAACGACATAATCATGGCGGAAGGGCTGTTCCCCAATAAAGACCGCCATGTCTTCTTCAATACTGTTTGGCCGGATCAGATCAACGTGAACACCTCAGCGGTCCTGAACCTGGATGGTACGGACCCCGTTCAGCTGTCGCGCGCCACTGTCGAGTTGACAGGGCAATGCCAGCGCATTGCAAACTTCCTGAAAAAGAATGTGCCCGGTTTCGAGAACGGCTACTGCGTGCCGGCGGCATTTCCAGGCGTCCGGGAGTCGAGGAATATACAGGGCCGCTATCAGCTCACTGATGACGATGTCCTGGAAGGTCGCAAGTTCGCGGATACAATCGGCCAAGTCTGCTTCCCTGTCGACATCCATGCACCGGAAAGCAGTCAGGCAATCTTCCACCAGATTGGGGGGGATGGTGCGTTCGACATCCCCTACCGGTGTATGCTGCCCGCAGAACTCGATAACTTGATCGTTGCTGGTCGCTGTGTCTCTGCCACGCACGTGGCCCATGGCGCCACGCGCAACATGGCCCCGTGTTTGGTAATGGGAGAGGCGGCCGGCATTGCTGCTGCAATGTCCACCGCTGGACACCTTGATGCCGCCAATCTCGACGTGAATGCACTCCAAGCAGAATTGCTGGAAAATCGCGTGTATCTGGGTGAAGTCCACGCCCAGCAGACGTAGGCTGATTCATGACGCTCAACCCCTCCTCTTTCAATCCCCTTTGGATTTCGGTCGTTGAACCCTTGAGACGACGCATTGTCGAAGGGGAGCTGTTGCCCGGCCAACCGCTATCTGAAAACTCGCTTGCCGCCGAATTCGGTGTCAGCCGAACGCCAGTACGCGAGGCGCTGCGAATCCTGATGGAAGAGGGGCTCGTGGAAATGCTCTCCGGACGCAAGCTTCGGGTGGTCGATCCAAAGCTCGAACACATCCATGAAGTCTATGACCTTAGATGGATTATCGAATCGGAGGCCATACGGCGATTGGCGGCAGCGCCCGCGCATGCCGAAGTGGTATGTCAGCAGCTGGATCGTTACTGCCACCTGGGTGATGAGGCGCTACGCGACCACGACCGTAAAGGACTGGCGCGCGCGAATGAGAACTTCCACGAAGAAATCGTGATGGCCGTCGGCAACCGACGCCTACATGCCCAGTTCAAGACGATCTACAACCTGATCTCACTGTATCGGCATCAGACACTGCGCAGCGAGCATTGGGCGACCCAGGGTCATACTGATCATGCTCAATTGGTCAAGCTCATTCGTGCAGGGCAGGGTGAAGCCGCGTTGAAGCTCCTGCGCCGTCACCTCGATGAAGCGGAACGCGTATTGGTGGAGCGTCTTACGCTGAAGCTCGAGGAAGGTGAGGTGAGCGCGCTGTGAATCTATGTGTTGACGGGGGGCATAGCATTCAAGCATCGGTAGCTTGCGCGCTATGCCCCCCAAGATTTCTTTATGCAAGGGAAAGCTGACTATTTCTCGGCCTTGGCCCCAGAGATACGAACCAACTCGGCAGCCTCGTCCATGCCCTTCTTCACCATGTCCCAATACTCGTCGATGGTCATGGGTTGCGCGGGAACAGAGCCCGATTCCACGAAGCGTTTCTGCAGTGACTCGTCTGCCAGGGCCTTGATAAGGGCCGCATTCAGTTTCTCGAGTATCGGGCGTGGTGTACCGGCCGGCGCTACGAGGCCATACCAAGATTCCATATAGAAGTCCTTCACACCGGCTTCGTTGAATGTCGGTACATCGGGCAAAGATGCGATACGCTCCCGCGATGTAACCGCGAGCGGGCGGACCTTGCCGGAGGAAATCGGTGCCATGAACCCCGTGGTGATTACCATATCGACACGACCGGCCATCACGTCAGTCAGGGCGGGTGCGGTGCCTTTGAACGGAACGTGCAGGATATCGACCCCCGTCCGCGTCTTGAAGCTCGCGCCTGCCAAATGCTGCGATGAGCCAACACCGCCCGATGCGTAAGTCAGTTCACCCGGTCGCTTCTTGGCCTCGGCGATGTAGTCCTGCACGGACTTGAAGGGCGAGTCGTTGGGAACCAGCATGACCGATGGAGACAAGTTGATCAGGCCGACCGGTGCAAAGTCTTTGATTGGGTCGTATCCAATATTGTCGTAAAGCGCTGAGTTCAGGCCGTGCGAGGCGACGGTGGACAGCATGATGGTGTAACCGTCCGGCCGTGCACGTGCGGCCGCCACTGAACCAATATTGCCGCCGGCGCCACCTTTGTTCTCGACAACGATGGATTGGCCAAGGTGCTTGCTCATTTCCGCTGCCACCAGTCGGGCCACGCCGTCGGCAGGGCCGCCTGCTGCCCAGCCGACGATCATAGTGATCGGGCCATTGGGGAAAGTATCGGCGGCCTGTGCGAACGAGGCGGGGCAGGCCAGTGCGACGGATAGGGATGCAGCAATTTTCAGTAGGGTGCGACGAGTAGTGCGCGCGCTCATTAGGGTTCGACCTTTGTAGTTGTAGGAATAAGGGGCGTCAATTTTATCGTTGGAGTGTCAACGATTTACCCGCGCTCCATAAAGGAAAACCCTGCAGATACCACCAGTCGTCCAGCTTCCCGGCCACATCACCTAGGATACGTTCGAAAGACATGGAACCTGCCGGGAGTTTGCGTCCGCTCAAGGCAGGCCCAGTTGTCCGCCTCTTATCATGTGGTTGTTCCCCTCGTAAACGTTCAGTGAGCAAGTAACAAAACGTTGCGAGAAATAAAATTTAATACACATCGATCGGGCTGATGCCCCATCCCATCCACGCAACCCCATGGAGGTCAGAATGTCCCTTCCCAGCACCATGAAAGCAGTCGTATATGGCGGCCCCGGCAAACGCAGCCTGGACGACGTACCCGTGCCAACCGTGATGGCGTCCACGGACGCCATCGTTCGCATCACCCGAACCACAATTTGCGGCACTGATCTTCATATCCTGAAAGGGGATGTG
>Ga0065721_10052035_pt1 | contig 12852 bp, 12 predicted proteins | sample Mesricmetagenome_FD_59108 | JGI IMG/M metagenome (GOLD analysis project Ga0065721, IMG submission 59108) | Mesophilic microbial community from rice straw/compost enrichment Sample: eDNA_1 v2 (version 2) | ecosystem: Engineered > Solid waste > Grass > Composting > Bioreactor | place: USA: Davis... | reverse complement strand
GCCCTGCCGCTGGCCGGCGGCCTTGCGGCCGTGGTGTGCGTGGCAGCGCTGGTCAATGCCGTCAACATCATCGATGGCTTCAACGGCCTCGCGGCGGCGGCGGCCATGGCCATGTTCGCCTCGCTCGGCTACGTGGCCTTCAAGGTGGGGGACCCGCTCGTGCTTGGCGGCGCGCTCATCATGATCGGGGCGATCCTGGGCTTTTTGGTCTGGAACTATCCCTACGGCTTCATCTTCCTGGGGGATGGTGGCGCCTACTTCCTCGGCTTCATGCTGGCCGAGCTCGGCATCCTGCTCGTGGCGCGCAACCCGCAGGTCTCGGCCTGGTATCCCGCCCTGCTCTTCATTTACCCCATCTTCGAGACGCTCTTCTCCATATATCGAAAGAGATATCTCCGCGGCATGTCGCCCAGCCTGCCGGACGGCATCCACCTGCACATGCTGATCTACAAGCGCGTCATCCGCTGGGCGGTCGGCTCGCGCAACGCGCGGCTACTCCTGCGGCGCAACGCCAGCACCTCCCCCTACCTGTGGGCACTCAGCCTGCTCGCCATCGTGCCGGCTACCGCCTTCTGGCACCAGAAGTTCGTGCTGGTGGGCTTCCTCGCCGTCTTCGTCGCGGTGTACCTCTGGCTGTACACCGCCATTGTGCGCTTTCGCACGCCCCGCTGGCTCGTGCTGCGCAAATACACCGACAATCGAAACCGCTAGGGCGATAGTCAAAGTGATGCAAATACCGCACAAAAAAATACATTCCTAAAACAATGTAACTTATTGTAAAATTAACAACCTCTGGGGAAATGGCGCTATCCATACTGTTCAGAGGGCTATTTCATGCGAATTTTTCCGCAATTCGTTACATAGCTACATCAGGGCGTCATGCTTCCAGGCCTATGCTGGCGGCCTTACGGATTGCAACCGGCTAAAAGGCAGATACCAGCCTCAGCCGAAATGGGGAATCATGGCGGCACGTTGAAGCGGGCGCCCGGCAGCGGAGCGTTCGCTTTCCCATGGGCTGCACGTGAAGCAGTAACAAGAATCGCGGAAAACAATCATGGCTGCAGTACACACCCAATATTTCGGGACCGACGGCATACGGGGCAAAGTAGGCGGGCCGGTCATCAACCCGGCATTCGCGCTTCGCCTGGGGCATGCCGCGGGCCAAGTGCTACGGGCGCAATCCCCGCGCGGGGCGCGGCCTGCGGTTCTGATCGGCAAAGACACCCGCATCTCGGGCTACATGCTGGAATCGGCGCTGGAGGCCGGGCTCTCTTCGGCCGGCGTAGACGTGGTGCTTGCCGGCCCGGTACCGACCCCGGCCGTGGCCTACCTCACGCGCGCGCTGCGCCTTTCCGCCGGCATCGTCATCAGCGCCTCGCACAACCCTTACGGCGACAACGGCATCAAATTCTTCTCCGCCCAGGGCAGCAAGTTCCCGGACCATGCAGAACAGGCCATCGAAGCGGCGCTCGAGCAGCCCATGGCCTGCGCCCCGTCCGAAGGGCTGGGACGCGTCAAGCGCCTGGACGACGCCGCCGGGCGCTACATCGAATTCTGCAAGGCCAGCTTCCCCCCGGAACTGGACCTCAGCGGCCTGACCATCGTAGTCGACGCCGCCCACGGCGCGGCCTACCACATCGCGCCAGACGTGTTCCGCGAGCTGGGGGCCACGGTCATTCCCATCGGCTGCGCGCCCAATGGCTTCAACATCAACGAGAAAGTCGGCGCCACCCACCCCGAAACCCTAGCCGCCACGGTGCGCGAAACCGGCGCGCACCTGGGCATCGCGCTCGATGGCGACGCGGACCGGCTGCAAATGGTGGATGCCAATGGCCGCATGTACAACGGCGACGAACTGCTCTACGTGATCGTGCGCGACCGCATGGCGCTAGGCGCCGTCGCTGGGGTGGTCGGCACGGTAATGACCAATTACGCATTTGAACGACAAATGAACGAACTGGGTATCCCATTCGTCCGCACTTCAGTAGGAGATAAGAACGTACTTGCCGCGTTGATTAGCAAAGGTTGGCAGCATGGAGGAGAAAGCTCAGGACACATTCTCTGTTTAGATCGACACTCAACAGGAGACGGCCTTATCGCGGCACTAGCTGTACTAGCGGCAATGCAACGCACAGGCAAGCCACTCGACGTGCTGACTGAAGACCTGGAACTGATGCCTCAAAAGCTTATAAATGTCGAATTCGACTCACGCCAGCCGTGGGAGACTAATAACAGTCTCATGCAAACCTATCACCAAGTAAAGGCTACGTTACGCGGAAGAGGTCGCGTCATTATCCGCCCGTCAGGCACAGAACCGAAACTCAGGCTAATGGTGGAGGCGGACGACGAACAACTCGCTACTCAATGCGTACACCAACTCGCTACAAGTTTCGAGCTCTCATCACACCGCATTAACAGGTAACCGCAACTCGTTTATCGTGGCGCCGGCTCTTTCTCGCCATCACGCATCCCAAACAGTGGATCTCTGAAAATCAAGTTCGCCTCGCTCTATTGCGAATTGAGCAGCATATATGGCATTTCTATCTGATATTCTTTCCCGAATAACTCTTGCCGCTTTGGCTACTACCGTTGCGGTAGCCCTGTTCCTTCCGTTAGCCTATCGATATCGATTGCTAGACATTCCCAAAGGAAGAAAAGATCATAACTCCCCCACTCCAGTAATCGGCGGCCTTGCCATGATTACGGGTTTTCTGGCAACTGCGGCTCTATTCGGGGGAATTGAAAATCAGCCTTTATTAGCGTTTAGTGTAAGCTCGATCATCCTTATCGTACTTGGCCAGCTCGATGACAAATATGATTTGCCCTGGTACTTTCGAATCTGCGTACAAATAATCGCCACCCTTATTATCGCAATATGGGGCGAAATACGCGTGGATCATGTCGGGGCACTCTTCGGTGAAGGTGATATCCACTTAGGAATATGGTCATTACCCCTCACAATATTTGCAGTAGTGGGGTTGATTAACGCTATCAACATGGTTGATGGCGTTGATGGGCTGGCCGGCTCTCTAGCTCTTACGGCGATGTTCATGCTCGCGAGCGCGGCCCTATATGCTGGAAACCAAACGCTTACCCTTCATATCGTTACGTTATGCGGAGCAGTGATCGGATTCCTATATTTTAATTTTCGCACCCCTTGGAGAAAACGTGCAGCCATCTTTATGGGGAATGGAGGGAGCACATTTCTAGGATTCTCCATCGCATGGGCAGCCCTTCAGGTTACACAAACACCGGCCCACCCCGTATCTCCGATACTTGCACTTTGGCTAATCCCCATTCCCCTAATTGATTGCCTTGCGTTAATCATACATCGAACGAGAAAAGGCCACTCGCCATTTAAAGCGGACCATAACCACATCCATCACTTAATGCGAGATATTGGATGCCCTCCCTCTCATACGACACTGTTGATTAGCTTATTTAGCTTAATCCTAGGGCTAGGCGCCGCGATTTCCCTACGTAGCGGCGTACAGGAAGCCACCCTTTTTCTAGGTTTTATCTTCTTCGCCCTGCTGTGGTGTTGGCTAACTGCCAAACGAGAGCGAGCGTTAACATTTTTAAGAATAATTAGCTCTGGCGGCAAACGTATCTCGCGGTCCTCAACCGAAGTCTCTCTTCGAAGGGAGTAATTGCATTCAGAACCACCACGTGAACCTCTCGCCAAACCTAAATTACGTGCTTTTTTTGCCCATAGCGTTCGAACTCATACGCTCGAGGAGTCGAATCGTGAGCCGCCAGTCTCAGCTTCAAGAGGACACTTATTTTAGGATTTTGTGCATTTTGCAGAGAAATCCAGACATTAGCCAGCGTGATCTTGCTAGAAAACTCGGCATGAGCCTTGGCGGAATTAACTACTGTTTGAAAGCCCTTGCCACGAAAGGATTTATAAAACTATCAAATTTTCACAATAGCAAGCACAAATTAAAATATGCATATATTTTAACACCCTCAGGAATGAGCAAGAAAATAGCCATGACCAGCCAGTTCCTAAAGCGAAAAATTGCTGAGTTTGAAGCACTAAGGCACGAAATCGAAGAACTGGAACAGGAAGTCAAGAGGGACGACCTTCAAAATAAATTTTCGCAAGGCATACTATGAAAATTACAGTGGTTGGAACCGGTTATGTAGGGCTTGCGAATGCAATACTGTTAGCGCAACACCATCAAGTAATAGCACTGGACATAATTCAACATCGAGTCGACCTCATAAACAATCGTCAATCCCCTATCGATGATCGTGACATCAAAGACTACCTAACTGGCAAAGATTTAAATCTGACAGCAACCCTAGACAAGAACCTAGCATACTCCGAAGCAGATTTTATTCTTATCGCCACCCCGACAGATTACGACCCAACAACCAACCGCTTCAATACTAGCTCCATAGAAAATGTAATTCACGACATTCTGAATATCAACCCAGATGCGTGCGTTATTATTAAGTCCACCGTCCCCGTCGGATATACACAACGACTAAAAAAACACCTTGAAGACAAATACAACAAGAAAATTAAGCTTATTTTTTCACCTGAATTTCTTCGAGAAGGGAAAGCTCTGTTCGACAACCTTTATCCTTCCCGAATCATTGTTGGCGAACGATCTACTATCGGAGAAGAATTTGCTCAACTAATGCAGCAGGGCGCACTCAAGAAAGATGTCCCGGTACTGCTTACCGACAGCACAGAAGCCGAAGCGATCAAGCTCTTCGCTAACACCTTTCTGGCGTTACGCGTCGCATACTTCAACGAACTCGATACGTACGCCGTAACTCACGGACTAGACACCAGGCAAATAATAGAAGGCGTTTGCCTCGACCCTCGAATAGGAAATTACTACAACAATCCAAGTTTCGGATATGGGGGCTACTGCCTACCAAAAGACACCAAACAGCTTCTTGCAAACTATAAGGACGTTCCGCAGAAATTAATTCAGGCAATCGTCGAAGCAAATACGACGAGAAAAGACTTCATCGCGGACGATGTTTCTCGCCGTAATCCGAATACCGTGGGCGTCTACCGTCTCATCATGAAAGCAAGCTCGGACAATTTTCGGGCGTCCGCGATACAAGGCGTAATGAGGCGCCTCCAAGCACGAAACATTAGAGTTGTCGTATATGAACCAACTTTAGCCGAACCGACTTTTCTTAATGCACCCGTTATAACAGATATAGAGCACTTTAAAGACATAAGCGACATTATACTTTCGAATAGAAAATCCGGTGAACTAAAAGATGTCGAACATAAACTTTATACTCGAGACATATTCGGGTACGATTAATACAATCAGTTTTACATATTTGCAATGACGAAAGTATTATCAATCTTCGGAACGCGACCAGAGGCTATAAAAATGGCACCTGTGGTCCGCGAGCTCAGCAAAACAGACGGGATCTGCAGTAAAGTATGCATAACTGCACAGCATCGCGATATGCTAGATCAGGTTCTAGACATTTTTGATCTCGCTCCGGACTTCGATCTGAATATTATGTCTCCAGGGCAATCCCTAACTCGAATTACCACCAGAATTCTCGAGGGATTGGAACCCCTGCTAGCGGCAGAAAAACCCGACTTAGTACTTGTACATGGCGATACCACCACAACCCTAGCTGCTTCTCTAGCTGCATTCTACCAACGCATCCCCGTCGGGCATGTCGAAGCGGGATTACGCACACATAATATATACTCACCATGGCCAGAAGAAGCCAACCGGAAAATCACGGCGTGTATCGCACGTCTACATTTCGCTCCAACCAAATCCGCTTATGACAATCTAGTTGCAGAAAGGGTCCCCGAGGATACTATTTATATTACCGGTAACACCGTTATCGATGCTCTTTTTCAAATAGATGAAAAAATAAAGACCCACGCCTCGCTTTCTACTGAGCTACAGAATTATTTTTCATTTCTGAACACAGGAAAGGATCTGATTCTCGTCACCGGGCATCGTCGCGAGAATTTCGGTGGTGGCTTTGAACAAATTTGTTCCGCTCTGATGCAAATCTCGCAGCGAAACCCAGACGTAGAGATCGTTTTTCCGGTGCATTTAAATCCAAATGTGCGCGAGCCCGTAACCCGGCTACTTTCACCGAACCCAAACATCCATCTAATCGATCCGCTAGAATACATTCCGTTTGTCTACCTGATGTCTAAAGCCAAACTGGTACTCACTGATTCAGGCGGAATTCAGGAGGAAGCGCCCTCTTTAGGAAGACCTGTGCTCGTGATGCGAGACACTACAGAGCGCCCAGAAGCAGTATCTGCTGGAACTGTCAAACTGGTTGGCACCGATACTCAGCTAATAATTGATTCAGTAGAACAATTACTTAGAAATCAGGAAATTTATACACAGATGAGCAGAGCCATCAACCCATACGGCGATGGGCACGCAAGTGCGAGAATAGTAGCCACGATCAAAGAGCAATTTTTGTGAGGACAAGGATGCCATGTATCGTTTCAAAAACCATCGGTCACCTTGGTAAATAGTCCTCATGCTGAAGCTCGTAGTCGCTGAAAAGGTTCTCAGTAGTGGCTTCCAGATATTGTTTATTTTGTTGGCAGGTAAAGTTCTAGACAGCCAGCAAATGGCTGCTTTCGTACTTTTCCTGGCCACAATTGGTTTTTCTAATTTTATCGGTCAATTTGGGCTTAATGGATATCTAATACGCAAACTTAAAAACACTACATCAAAAGACGCGACTATTTCCAACGCATTTTTCGTTCGGTTCATCGCTAACTTACTTGGAACGTTATTCCTTGTCTGCGCATTTACGTCTAGCGATGACATAGTTTTTCGCAGTCTTACACAAGGATATGCCGCGGTCAATATTTTCCGCGCTCTTGAAGTATACGAACTATATCTCCAATCCGAATCGAAGTTTCAATTATTAAGCGGCGTAAAAATAATTGTCAATACAATAGTTTTTATCGCGAAGATCTGGATTCTTTTTTCTTCGTTCGAACCATTCTCGATTGGGTTGCTACACGCTGCAAGTTTCAACGTACCGTTTATCGTTTACTTCCTTGTTCTACTGACACAAGGAAACACGATGATAAAGTTATCATCATTACGATGGCTATTTCAGAAGAAAATGATACTTCTAATCATGCCAGTAGTAATGGGAAGCGGCCTCGCCTTAATCAATTCACGCATCGATCAAATATTAATTCGAAGTTTTTTACCTCCTAGCGATCTAGCCACTTATGGGCTAGCCGTTCAAGTCACCGAGGGAGCAATGATATTTATCACATCAGCAATGATGTATTATTTCCCTATCTTGCTCTCAGCAAACAGAGGCACTCCCTCCCCCAAAGAACAGACCACGATACAGATCGTTCGCAATGTCATGCGGACTGCCTGGGGATTTACACTATTTAATATCGCACTTTCCGCACCCATCTTCTATTTTTTATTTCATGAAAAATACGCACTCATTGCTAACATTATCGTCCTTCATAGCATAACGCTCATTCCATTAGCATTCAGAGAATTTATGAGCCGCTGGATTATTATTACCAACCAGCTAAAATTTTCGCTATATTCTCATGGCCTCGCCGCATTGACGAATGTAGCGCTAAACTTGATACTTCTGCCGCTTCTTGGCATTTATGGTGCATCGATCGCTAGCATTTTTTCATACACTATAGGTGCATTCGCTGTCTTTTTATTTTCTCGTCACCTGCGCGAACACGTAATCGGATTCGCGCGAGTTGCAATGACCCCGTGGAGATAAACGTGCCCCTCAAAAGGAAGTTAAAATGTTTGATGCGTTTGCCGTCTTATTTACTTCTCCCGCTTACCGCAAAGTATGGCCTTTTTGCGAAACTAAACTATTTTCTTTTTTCTAACGCATACACCTATGAATTCAAATTCCTAAACCAAGGAAAGCGCGAATTTATTCGTAGATTGAAGGCACAGGATCGAATTTCGGCAAAGCTTCGTCGCGATATTCACAGATTAGAAAAAGGGCTCGTTATGGTCCCACGCCGCCCTGTATTCGCCGAAAGTTATATTAACGATGCGGTAGATCTTTACATTAATGCAAGAACTTGCGGCACTTTAACACCGATTGAGAAAAATTGGATTGAAGGCGTTTTAGCAGAATACTTTGATTCGGTTCAACTTACAAATACAATATCCGCTGCAAGAAGAAAATTCTTGACTTGCTATAGCCAGAATGCCGATCAAACACACATTTCACGTTACTCGCCCGTTAAAACATCACAAGAGCAACGAGACTGGTTGAAAAAAACGATCCTCAATCGACGGTCCGTTCGTTCCTTTTCAGATGAACCGATTGATGTAGAACTACTGACTGAAGCCATGGAGCTCGCACAGCACGCTCCAAGCGCATGCAACCGGTTGCCGTTCAAATTTTATTTCACTACAGAGAAAAGCTTAGTCGTTGAAGTCGCAAAGTGCGCTGGCGGTACCGGCGGATGGGCCGATAAAATTCCTGCGCTGATCGTAGTTGCTGGCGATCAAAGCAATTACATTTCGGAGCGCGATCGCCACTTAATATATATTGACTCCAGCTTAGCGTCCATGCAGCTAGTATTGTTGTTAGAAGCGCATGGCATAAGCACTTGCGTAATTAACTGGCCCGACCAGGCAAAGGCAGAACGACGAATCCGAAAAGTAATGAAAATGCATGACTATGAAAGACCGATTTTCTTAATCGCCGTAGGAAAATGCAGCAGCGAGTGTTTCACCCCTGCCTCTGGCAAGCGTGGTATAGTTTATGAGGAAATCCAGCGTGCTCACAATTGAAATTCGGAAGACTGGCTTTGTTAACAAAGGCGCAGAACTCATGTTCTTAGCGTGCTTCCAATTTGTTAAACAACAGTTCCCGAACGCGCGAGTTGCGATGGAGCCATACCACTCCACAGCTCCTTACGAAAAACGTGCCAAATATCAACTTTGGCAGAAACCACGGTTATTTCGCGCCGGCATACAATTTGGTGTCCTCACCAAGCTTATGCCGCCCGTGCTACGGAAAATGCTTGGAATAGTGACGGATGACGAAATTGACGTAGTTCTCGATGCGTCGGGATTTTCCTACAGCGATCAATGGGGCACTGCCAGTACAGCAGAGCTAAACAACTCTGTTCAACGCTGGAAAAAAAACAAGACCACAGTCATATTACTTCCGCAAGCATTTGGTCCTTTTGAACTAGGAAAAAACAAAGCTAATATTGCGGCCGCGGTATCTAAGTGCGACTTGGTTTACGTCAGAGATAAAAGATCTCTGGACTATCTGAAATCTGCCGTCGGCAATACAGCTTGCAATTTTCGCTTATCCCCCGACTTTACCAATTTGCTAGACGCGACACCTTCTGATCTCGCGAACCAGTATAAGAATCAGGTTTGCATCGTTCCAAATTTTCGCATGCTTGATAAAACAGACAAGTCGCAAGCGGAGCAATATTTAACAGATTTAACCACAGCCATCGCAGCACTTAAAGCAAGAGAAAAGTCTGTATATTTTCTCGTTCATGACAGTAAACTTGATTTGTGGGTCTGCGAACAAATCAATTCGCGAATATCGTTTCCTCTGCCCATTCTCCAACACGACGACCCTCTCGTCTTAAAAGGCATTCTCAAGGAAAGTTTATTCGTCATTGGTAGTAGATTCCATGCCTTAATTAGCGCCTTGAGCCAAGGAGTACCGTGTATAGGAATTGGTTGGAGCCACAAATATTCCGAACTCATGAAGGATTACGGCATACCTCAATTTCTACATAGAACTGGTAGCGGTGATATTTCATATTTGATTCATCAACTTCTTGATGCGGACAAATATGGAAGCATCCGATCAACTGTCGCCGACCATGCCGTAAAACAGAAGGAAATTGTAAAAAGTATGTGGCAAGAAGTAGCTACAACAATAAGAACTTCTCATGCACGCTAAGAATCTCGAGCGCTTACTCATCTGTTTGCCTATCTCAGATGTAATTTTGGGCTTTATAGCATTAAAGCTTAATTTATATGCTGGCAACACGATGGGATCAAAAATAGTAACGCTATTCCCTGGCATCCTTTTGCGAGGAGTTTTGTTAGTATGCCTATTACTGCTGCTGTCCATGCGTTCGAGAGCAGTGGTTCTATTTGCCGCCTTTTTCTTGTGTCTTACCGAAGCCCGAGCTCTCATCGTTTCAGATTACACGACAGGCGATATTCTAGTATCACTAGTGCATGTCTTTAAACTTGTAGCTGTTGTAAGTATCGCTCTTTTTACACTGGAGCAAACTTTTGTTCGGCAGCTAGACTCATTGAGGGTCTTGCGATACACAATATCTATATACATTGCTGGCATCCTTATTGGTACCGCATCGGGAGATTATTACACCACCTATGGTGGACTCGGTAGTTCAGGATGGCTAATCAAAGGGTCAGCAAATAGTCTCTCCATCGTCTTTTTGCTGTGTGGATACTACACTTTACTTTACATTCTCTCAAACAAGGGCCGCTTACGTGCGCTTGTCTTCACGACATGCTATCTATTTTCCGCCACACTATTAGTAACAAAAGGCGCCGTAGTTTCTAGTTTGATATCGTTGTTCCTGTTTTTTAGACGGTTTGTTCGTAGTCTCTTCTTGAGAATTTTCCTTCTAAGCGGCCTCATTTTCAGCGCATTAGTTTTCATAGCTCCAAGACTTACGGAGCTGAATTTTGTGAAGCGGCTGAATACCGTATATGATTATTACGAGGGGAATATTCTGCTTCTATTGCTCTCGGGGAGGAACGATCATATAGACGCAGTGTTTAATATTGTCCGTGAGTTTTCTATAGCCGATTTTCTGCTTGGGTTCGGGCATCAGCGTCTCAGACTAGCAATGGAGAGTTATACTGGAAAGGTTATTGGCGTTGAGGTAGATATACTCGACCTACTTTTCATGAATGGGATGTTTTTCACAGCATTTTACCTGACTCTCATTGTGTCATTATTCGCTATGGGATTCAGGCAGAAGCATGAACGCCTCGCGTTCACCACAATTTTTTTATGCGCCCTTTTATTATCTACATTCGCTGGACATGTTTTTTTTAGCGGCATGGCCGGTCATTTACTTCCGCTATTTGTTGCCGCGCATATCCAAGAAGGCAAAAAAGATGAAGCTTCTTATAGTTAGCAACATGTATCCGTCAAAGAGCGATCCTTATTTTGGGGTGTTCATAAAAAACATTGAAAACGGTCTTATCGAAAACAACGTAGCCGTAGAGCGAATCGTCATCTATGGACAGGGCCAAACCTTCTTCGAAAAACTAAAAAAATACCTCAGCTTCTATTATCAAATACTTCGCGCCGATTTTTCAAAATATGATTTCGTGCATTGCTCCTACCCCTCCCATACAATCCTTCCATTTTTATTTAAGCGAAAAAGGTCTTATAAGCTAATTGTTCGGTTCCACGGACTCGAAATTGTCTCGGACAAGCCGAACGATCGATTACTCAGAATAAGAAGAGGACTATCTAAATTAGCTATAAAGCTCGCGGATCTTGTCGTGGTCCCATCGGAGTATTTCCGCGAAAAAGTCAGCGAACTGGGTTCATTGCCTCGCGTTTTTAAATATCCGAGCGGGGGAGTTAATAGAAGGCTATTTTTTCCCGGCGATATTTTGCCTCAAAGAGGTACCCTGCATATAGGAATTGTGGGTCGAGTAGATGTGGGAAAGGGGGTTGATAAATTAATTCAAGCCTGCGCCAAACTTGATTTTGACTATAAGCTAACGATTGTTGGAAAAGGCTCTCTATTAGCTCAAATGAAGCAGCTGTGCGCTGATTTGAAGGTCAGCGCTACATTTATCGGAGCAGTTCCGCAAGACGAGTTACCGCATTACTATCGGTCTTTTGATGTACTTGTTTTTCCCACGGAACGGTCGGGGGAAAGCTTCGGAAATGTTGGGATTGAGAGCATGGCTTGCGGAACGCCCGTCATAGGTTCAAATTTTGCCGGGTTAAAAGAGTATCTCGTCCATGGCAAAAACGGCTTTTTTTTCGAAGTTGGAGATGTTTTGTCTTTGGCGAGCGCTCTACGTAAATATCATGACCTTCCTCACGAACGAAGAATTTCGTTGTCACAAGGCGCACTAGATACCGCGGCTCAGTTCGACCGACAAGAACTAAGCAAACGCTTTGTACAGTATTTAAAAGAACTTCTCAATGCGTAAACTTCTGATTGCTTTATACTATCTACTCGTTCAGTTCTTGCCGCACACCAGATATTGCGCACTCTGCACGAAAATACGAACACGCTTTGTTTATCACCTTCTTGGACTACCAAAAGAATTTTCGATTGGATCGAAAGTCGAAAACCGTGTATATTTCGGCAATTTCGATCGAATAAAACTCGGGAAACGCTGTGAGATTAATGAACATGTCTTCATTCAAGGCGCGTCCATTGGCGATGAATCGCCCCGGGTTTTGAGGAGGCTCCAGTCTTTGAGAAAATGGAGCCACTATGAGCAAGCAGACCAAGTTTTCCCCCGAAGTCCGTGAACGCGCCGTGCGTCTGGTGCAGGAGCACCGTGGCGAGTATCCGTCACTGTGGGCGGCCGTCGAGTCCATTGCGCCGAAGATCGGTTGCGTGCCGGCCACGCTGCTGGACTGGGTCAAGCGCAGCGAGATCGACAGCGGCATGCGTGACGGCATGACCACCAGCGAACGCGAGCGCATGAAGGCGCTGGAGCGCGAGAATAAGGAACTGCGCCGAGCCAACGAGATCCTCAAGTCGGCCAGTGCTTTTTTCGCCCAGGCGGCGCTCGACCGCGAACTGAAGAAGTAAACGCCTATATCGACCGGCACCGGGACGTCTACGGGGTCGAGCCGATCTGCAAG
>Ga0065721_10005648_pt1 | contig 12852 bp, 10 predicted proteins | sample Mesricmetagenome_FD_59108 | JGI IMG/M metagenome (GOLD analysis project Ga0065721, IMG submission 59108) | Mesophilic microbial community from rice straw/compost enrichment Sample: eDNA_1 v2 (version 2) | ecosystem: Engineered > Solid waste > Grass > Composting > Bioreactor | place: USA: Davis... | reverse complement strand
CCATCGGCCGACCATGCCCGGAGGCAAGCTAGACTTCGACGCGCCGACCTTCCTTGCCCGAGCGGATAAGGGCGTCCACCAGCCGGTGAACCTTGAGCGCCGTGTGGCCGGTGGAGGCGGGTTGCCGCCCCTCTTTGACTGCTTCGGCAAAGTCCGCGATCTGCGCCATGTGCCAGTCGAAGGGGAAGGCCATGGGGTCGGCTCCGCCACCCGAATTGCTGGCCTCTCCGACGGTTTCGATCCGGCCGTCAAACCAGCTCAGCGTCAGGTTGCCGCCGGTCAGCGTGGCGCTGGCTTTGTCAAAATTGAGCGTCAGGCTTTCCGCGCCGCCAGGATAGTTGGCGGTGGTGGCCATCAGGCCGCCCACCGCGCCATTGGCAAATTCCAGTCCCGCGGCGACAAAGTCCTCTGTCTCCATCTGGTGCAGCCCGGTCGTGGCGGCCAGCGCCGTCACCGCCTTCACCGGTCCAGTCAGGCTCAGCATCAGGTCGAGCGAATGGATAGCCTGGGTGATCAAGACGCCGCCGCCATCCTGGGCCAGCGTGCCGCGCCCGGGCTTGTCGTAATAGCCCTGTTGCGGGCGCCACCACGGCACCACCAGATGCACGGCATGGAGCGCACCAAGCTCGCCGCCGCGTACCTTTTCGGCAAGCGCCATGGAGGCGGCCCGGAACCGATGCTGGAAAATGATCCCCAGCGTCACCCCGGCCGCGTCGCATGCGGCTACGATTCGCTCTGCCGCGGCCGTGCTGCGCTCCACCGGCTTTTCCATCAGCACATGCTTGCCGGCCCTGGCGGCAGCCGCCACGATCTCTTCGCGGGCATTGGGCGGCGTCAGCACCAGGATGGCACCGACCTCCGGGTCGGCCAGCAGCGCCTCGTAGCTCGCGGCCGGCGGAAATCCATAGGTCGCACAGAACTGCTCAAGCTCGGCGCGGTTGCGCCGCCAAACACCGCGCACCGCAATCCGGTCCTTCAAAGCGTTGAGCGCCAGCGCATGCGGTTTTGCCGCCATGCCGGCGCCGACGATGCCCAGCCCGAATTTTGTTTGTTCATGCGCCATTCAGCCGCCTCCTCCTATGCCATGGTCACGCCACCTTTTCGGCGCTCATCTTGCCCTGGGGACTATAGGGGGACCTATCATGAAATTTGTCGGGACTGTTGCAGCACTGTGCGTTGCGGCAGGAATTGCTCTGGCCGGCTGGTTTGTTGGCACTTCACTGGTGGAGAGCCGTCAGCCGTTGCGCGTGGTGACCGTAAAGGGGCTCAGCGAACGCGCGGTCGAGGCCAATCTGGGTTTCTGGCCCATTCGCTTCGTGGCCACCGGCCCGACATTGGAAGCGGCCCGCGCCAGCCTGGAAACCTCGGAAGCGGCAGTCCGCGCCTTTTTGGCAGACCGTGGCTTTGCCGAAGAGGAAATCCAGGTACAGAACGTGCTGGTCGAGGACCGCGCCGCCGGCTACAGCGCCGGCTCCATGGTGGACGACTACCGTTTCGTGCTGACCGAGGACATGCTGGTCACCACCGATCGGGTCCAGGATCTCGCCAATGCCAGCCGCTCGGTGGCAGATCTCTTGCGCCAGGGCGTCGTCTTCTCCTCCGATGCCTATAGCGCCGGGGCCAGCTTTGTCTTTACCGGCATCAATGATCTCAAGAGTGAAATGCTGACCGAGGCAACCCAGCGCGCCAAGGAAACGGCCGAGCAGTTTGCCGCTGAATCGGGCGCCCGGGTCGGCGATATCCAGACCGCCAACCAGGGCGTGTTCGAAATCCTCCCGGCGGTCGAAATCCCCAATGACCGGCCCGAAAAGCAGATCAACAAGAAGGTGCGCGTGGTGACGACAATCACCTACTTCCTGGTGGATTGAGGAGCGACCTGGGCCCGCATCCTCAGCTGGCGCGGGCCTGCCTGCCATTGGCAAGGAACTGTTCGAGCGCATCGCGGCTCATCGGCCGCGCCAGCGCATAGCCCTGCAGCACGTCGCAGCCAAGGCCGCGCAGAATTTCGGCATGCTCCATGGTCTCGACGCCCTCGGCCACGATCTCGATATCCATCGACTTGCCGATATCGACGATGGAGGCCACGAGCTGGCGCTGCGCCGGCTGGTCGATGATGGGGTTGATCAGCTGTCGGTCGATCTTGAGCCGGCGCGGATGCAGTTTCTGCAGGGAGACGATGGAGGCGTAGCCGGTGCCGAAATCGTCGATCTCGACATCAATCCCGAGGTCCTTGATCTGGTCGATATTCCACCCCACGACCCCCTCGCTTTCATCGAGGTATATGGATTCAACCAGTTCAAAAGCCAGCCGCCCGGGCTGTAGCGGCAATGCCTTGAGGCTTTCGACAAGCCCTTCGTCATGCAGGCGGCGGAGCGACACATTGACCGATACCCGGGGCACAATGAGCCCCATGGCGTCCCAGCGGGCAAGGTCGGCAAGCGACTGGTCGAGCACCAGCTTGTCGATCTGGGCCACGACATTGAGTTCCTCGGCCACGTCCATGAAGTAGTCCGGCGTCTTGATCGTGCCATCCGGATGGCGCCAGCGGGCCAGCGCCTCGACCCCGGTCAATTCGAGGGTATTGGCATCGAACTGCGGCTGGTAATGGGCAAAGAAGGCGTCGCTATCGAGCCCCTTGAGCACTTCGTCGGCGACCCGCTTGGTATGGATGACTTCGGCCTGCAGGGATTCGGAAAAGAACTCATGCCGGTTGCGGCCAAGCGCCTTGGCCCGGTAGAGCGCGATATCGGCATTGATCAGCAGCTGCTTGACGTCGATTTCAGCCGAGCGCGACACGGCCACGCCAATGCTCACACCGAAGCGAACCTCGTGGCCCTCGTGGCTGGCCGGCCGGCGCATTTCGCGCACGATCCGGTCGGCGATCAGCCGCAGCCGGGCGTCACTGGCTCCGGCGGTCGAAAGAATGACGAATTCGTCCCCGCCGATGCGGGCCACGAAGTCGGTTTCCCGACAATTGGAGCGCAGGACCTTGCTGGCATGCACCAGCATGGCGTCCCCAGCGGCGTGGCCCAGCGTGTCATTGATCTGCTTGAAGCGGTCGAGATCGATGTGGAGCAGGGCCATCGACCCGCTGCCATGGTAGCCGTCGGCAGCATGGCGCTTGAGGACCTCGTCCAAATAGCGCCGGTTGGGAAGGCCGGTGAGACTGTCGTGCAGGGCATTGTGCTCGATGCGGATGCGGGCAGCTTCAAGCTCGTTGTTGCGGGCCTCGGCCTGCTGCTTGGCGCGCCGCAGATCGGCATTGAGCTCGACATCCCGGGTAACGTCCCAGTTGATCCCCACCACCCGGTCGGGCTGCCCGGGCTCGGAATAGAGCGCTGCCACCGACCGGACGAAGCGGATCGCGCCATCAGGGAGCAGTACCCGGTATTCGCTTTCGTAGTGGCCCGAAGCAATCATCTCGCGGAAGATCCGTTCGGTCTGCTCCCGATCGTCGGGATGAACGGCCTGGAGCCACTGTTCATGGTTGCGGGCTGTGCCGCCAGGCAGGCCCAGGATTTCGTGATTGCGCTCGTCCCAGCTTTCCTGGTTTGTCGACATGTCGAGCTCCCACACGCCGATCTTGGACACATCCAGCGCCAGGTTGAGGCGGCGCGACAGGCGCGCCAGTTCGCTCTCGCGCGAATGCAGTTCATGGATGTGCTCATGCCGCTCGCGGATCATGCGGCTGGTGACGAAAATGGGAAACAGGATCAGCGCGCCGGCCAGCACGATGGCGCCGCGCAGCGACCAGGTGGACAGCGGATCGGCGCTCCAGCCGGTCTTGGGCACGGCCGCGATCTGCCAGGTGCCGGACGGCAGGACCACATCGACCGTTACCGGCTGGGCCTTGGTGAGGTCCGGTCCAAAGAAGCGCTCGCCATGCTCCCCCGTACCGTCGACGCCGGTAATGGAAATGTCGAGCCCGAGTGAAGGATCGAACAGGCCGCTGTCCCGATAGAGCCGGTCCAGATCGAGGACAGCCGACACGATACCCCAGAACCGCCTATCTGGCCCCTCGCCCAGATAGACGGGAAAGCGGCCAATCAGACCCCGCCCGCCCTGTACGAGGTCCACCGGTCCGGCAATGCTGAGCTGGCCGGTTTGCAGCGTCTGCTCGATCGCCCGCCACTGCGCCGGGACATTGCGATAATCGACGCCAATGACAGCCCGGTTGCCCTCAAGCGGGTAAGTCATGGCGATGACGAGGTCCGGAGCCGCCGCGATCGAGCGCAGCTGGCTATCCTCCTCGAAAATGTTGGACACCAGCGCCTGGTAACGCTCCTGGTCCATGTCAGGCTCGGTCGAGATGACCGAGACCAGGCCCTTGACCAACTGGATATTGCCCGTGATGTGGCCTTCGAGCTTGGCGCGGATAACCGAGGCCTGGTGCAGCGTATCGGTGCGCAGGCGGTTCTCGGCAATCTGCTGGTTCTGCCGGTCGAGGAAAATGGCGGCGACCAGCATCACGGCGAGCGCCAGCAGGACCGGCACAATAATACTGCGCTGCCAGTCTCCGCGATGTTCGTCTGTCCGCCTGTTGACCATTACCATGCCTGCCTGCCCCGACACTGCCGTGTCAGCGGGAAATACTAGGCTGGCAGACGTTTATGAGTAGCTTACCGCACCGGCGATGTGGCGAACTGGTAAACAGTGTTGAAATGAATTGTCAGGATGGAACGACAGTCTTGATGATCGAGGCATCGAGTGCCTCGTAGTCGTGCAGCCCGATTACATCGTAAAGCTCCTGGCGGGTCTGCATTTCGTCAAGCATCGCCCTGGTGCCGCCGTCGCGTTTGATGGTGGCATAGAGCTTTTCCTGCGCCTTGTTGGCCACGCGCAGCGAGGAAACCGGCCAGATCACCATGGAATAACCCAGGGCCTCGAATTCGGAAGCGGTCTGGTAGGGGGTACGGCCAAATTCGGTCATGTTGGCGAGCAGCTTCACCCCCGGCATGGCCTTGGCGAAGTCGCGGAACATGTCCACACTGGTCAGTGCCTCGGGAAAGATCGCGTCCGCGCCCGCTTCCACATAGAGCCTGGCGCGCGCCACGGCACCATCGAGACCCTCGCTGGCGGCCGCGTCGGTTCGGGCGATGACCACGAGGTCCCGCCGGGCCCTGGCGGCAGCGGCGACCTTGGCAGCCATATCGCGGGCATCGGCCAGCTTCTTGTCATTGAGGTGACCGCATTTCTTGGGCAGCAACTGGTCTTCCAGATGCACGGCGCCGGCACCGGCCTCCTCGAAGGTGCGCACCATGTGCATGACGTTGAGCGCCTCGCCATAGCCGGTATCGCCATCCACCAGCAGGGGCAGCCCTGAGGCGCGCACGATCTGGCGGATGAAGAAGGCGACTTCGTCCACGGTGATGACGCCGAGATCGGGCAGGCCCATCGACGCGGTCATTGCGGCGCCGGAAAGATAGAGGGCCTCAAACCCGGCATTGCGCGCCTGGATGGCCGCGTGGCCGTTATGGGCACCGGGCAGCTGCAGGATCTGCGGACGGTTCAGCAGGGCGCGGAAGCGGCTGCCGGCGCTCTCGCGCGGCAGATCGGCGGAAACGAGATAAGGCATGGCGGTCAGGCCTCCTTGCGATCCTTGAGCGGCACGAAGGTCAGGTCTTCGGGGCCGATGTAATTGGCCGATGGCCGGATGATCTTGCCGTCCTGGCGCTGCTCGATCACATGCGCCGACCAGCCCGAGGTGCGGGCAATGACGAAGAGCGGCGTGAACATGGCCGTTGGCACGCCCATGAGATTGTAGGAAACGGCGCTGAACCAATCGAGATTGGGGAACATCTTCTTGGCGTCCATCATGACGCTCTCGATGCGCTCGGCTATTGCGAACTGCCGGTTTGAGCCGGCCTTGTCGGCGAGGCTCCTGGCGACGCGCTTGATCACCACATTGCGTGGGTCGGACACGGTATAGACCGGATGGCCGAAACCGATGATGACCTCCTTGCGCTCGACCCGGGCTCGGATGTCGGCCTCGGCTTCGTCAGGCGAGCCGTAGCGTTCCTGGATCTGGAAAGCCACTTCATTGGCACCGCCATGCTTGGGGCCGCGCAACGCCCCGATGGCACCGGCTATGGCCGAATACATGTCCGAGCCGGTGCCCGCGATCACCCGCGCGGTGAAGGTCGAGGCGTTGAACTCGTGCTCGGCATAAAGGATCAGCGAGGTGTGCATCGCCCGCACCCAGTCTGCATCCGGCGCGCGCCCATGCAGCAGGTGCAGGAAATGACCGCCGATGGAATCGTCGTCGGTTTCCACCTCGATGCGCCGCCCGTTGTGGGCGTAGTGGTACCAATAGAGCAGCATCGAGCCGAGCGAGGCCATGAGGCGGTCGGCAATGGTGCGGGCATCGGCCTGGTTGTGGTCGTGTGCCTCGGGCAGGGTGCAGCCCAGCACCGAAACGCCGGTGCGCATGACATCCATGGGATGAGCAGCTGCCGGCAGGGCTTCTAACGCAGCCCGAACGGCCAGCGGCAGGCCGCGCATGGATTTGAGCCGCGCCTTGTAGGCGGCAAGCTGCGACGCGGTTGGCAGCGTACCATGCACCAGCAGGTGCGCGACTTCCTCGAACTCGCTGGTTTCGGCCAGATCGAGAATGTCATAGCCGCGATAGTGCAGGTCATTGCCAGTGCGTCCGACCGTGCACAGGGCAGTATTGCCGGCGGCGACCCCGGACAGGGCCACCGATTTCTTGGGCTTGAAGCCGGAACCTTCGCTCATTGCAGCCTCCCCCTTAGAAAATGCCGGCCGGAGCATCCGGGCCGAGCTGGTCCGGCGTCACCACGAAATTGAGTGCGCGCACTTCTGCCGCCGAAAGGCTCGGCAGGCGCTCAACCAGGGCAAGGAACCGGTCCTGCTCTTGCCTGGAGACGATGCCATCGGCCAGGGTGCGGAACTTCTCGATATAGTTGGCGCGCTTGAACGGGCGGGCGCCATTGGGATGCGCATCGGCAACGCCCAGTTCGTCAACGATGGTCGAGCCATCTTCCATGGTGACGATGACCTGGCCGCCAAAGGCCATGTCCTCGCCCTTGGCGTGATAGCGCTTGGTCCAGACCGGGTCCTCCTCGGTGGTGATCTTGTGCCAGAGTGCCACGGTTTCGGGTCGGCGGGCGCGCTCGGGCGCATAGCTCTTCACATGGTGCCAGCCGCCATCCTCCAGCGCCACGGCAAAGATATACATGATGGAATGGTCGAGCGTTTCGCGGCTCGCATTCGGGTCCATCTTCTGCGGGTCATTGGCGCCCGTGCCGATGACGTAGTGGGTGTGATGGCTTGTCTTGATCAGGATCGACTTGATCTTGGACAGGTCGCCGATCCTGGGACCCATGCGGCGGGCGAGGTCAATCAGCGCCTGGCTCTGATACTCGGCCGAATACTCCTTCGTATAGGTATCGAGAATGGCGCGCTTGGGCTCGCCCCTCTCCGGGAGCGGAACATGATAGACCGCTGACGGCCCCGACAGCAGCCAGGCAATGAACCCGTCCTCGCCTTCATAGGCGGGGGAGGGAGCACCTTCGCCGCGCATGGCGCGGTCCACGGCCTCGACCGCCATCTTGCCGGCAAAGGCAGGGGCATAGGCCTTCCATGTGGAAATCTCGCCCTTGCGGGACTGGCGGGTCGTGGTGGTCGTATGCAGGGCCTGCTGGATGGCCTGGTAGGTGACCTCCGTGGAAAGACCGAGCAATGCGCCGATGCCACCGGCGGCCGAGGGGCCGAGGTGGGCGATATGGTCGATCTTGTGCTCATGCAGGCAGATGCCCTTCACGAGATCGACCTGGATTTCATAGCCGGCGGCCAAGCCGCGTACGAGCGCGGCACCATCCAGTCCCTTGGCCTGCGCAACGGCCAGAATGGGCGGGATGTTGTCGCCCGGATGGCTGTAGTCGGCGGCTAGGAACGTGTCGTGGAAATCGAGCTCGCGCACGGCAACGCCATTGGCCCAGGCCGCCCATTCGGGCGAAACCAGCGTCTCTGCCGGCAGGCCGAATACCGAGGCGCCTCGCGGCGAAATGTGACCCAGCGCCTGCGCCCGTGCCGAGCGGATGGGACCACGGGCGATGGACGCGGCTGCGACGGCGGCATTGTCGATAATGCGATTGCCGATCATTTCGGCCACTTCATCCTCGACGGGCACCGGATCAGTAGCGACAGCCGCCAGCTTCCAGGCGAGCTGATCTTCGCGCGCCAGATGTTCGGCAGACTTATAGGTGCGCACGTCGTGGATTTTCATGGAGGGCCTCGCAGCTCAAGTTTGTCCGTTCGGACAACAATAGACCTGCTTGCATACCGGTCCCAAGTCAAACCTTGCTGCCATTGCGGCATGCCCCCTTGCCTGCATTGCCGGTGTGTGACCTCGCAGATGCTCTNAGGCTGGATCGAAGTCCGGACCCGGCGCCACCCGCCGCAGGCCGGCGGCAAAGCGNTTGGCATTGNCGACATAGCGGTCNGCCGAAGCGGTGAGTGCTGCNACACCATCCGCGTCGATCTCGCGCACCACTTTTGCCGGTGCACCCAGCACCAGCGAATTGTCGGGAATGACCTTGCCCTCGGTCACCAGCGCATTGGCGCCGATAAGGCAGTTCCGCCCGATCACCGCGCCGTTGAGAATGGTGGCGCCCATGCCGATGAGCGAATTGTCCCCGATGGTGCAGCCGTGCACGATGGCGGAATGGCCAATCGTCACATTGGCCCCGATGGTAAGCGGAAAGCCCTTGTCGGTATGCAGGACGCAGTTCTCCTGCACGTTGGAGCGGGCGCCGATACGGATCATCTCGATGTCGCCGCGGGCCACCACGCCGAACCAGATGCCGGCTTCGGGGCCCACTTCGACGTCGCCGATGAGAAGCGCCGTGGGCGCGATCCAGCCGGCGTCGGGGTGGATGCGTGGCGATATGTCCTCGAGTGCATAGATGGGCATGGCTGGTCCTCCTCCGCGAAAGCTAGTCTGGAGTGACCCACCGATCAACGTGTGGCGGAGACAAGTCCGGGAGGTCAGACCGTGACCCCATAGGCCTCGCGCATCAGCGCAATGTCTTCGAGCGTCTGGTGAAAGAGGCTCCAGTCGTCATGTTCGGCAATGGGCGCCCAGACGGCCTCCACCTCGTGGATCAGCATGGTGCGGGGGCGCGGGCGGGTGAAGTAGGGATGGTCGAGATTGGCATCCCCGCTCGGACCATGGAGTTCAAGCAGGTCGGCCACGGGCCGGAAGGCCTCGCTTGCGTAAAAGTCGGCCGATGGACTGCCGGCGGCCCGTTCGCTGCCCAACACTCCACCGCGCCAGTCGAAGAAGAACTGCTCATAGGGCGCGCGCGTGGTTGAAAGAAAACCGAATATCGCCGTTACCAGGGCGCCGTCCTGTTCCAGATCGCGCCCCTCTATGCCCAGCCGCCGCAGCATCTGCCGGGGCAGTTCTTCGCGAAACACCGGCCAGACGGTGTTCAGCGCCGGCTCAAGCCGGTCGATGCTCGACAGGGGCAGCAGGCATTCGGCCAGCCGGGTCAGGTTCCAGGCCAGCGTGTCGGGCTGCCGCCCGAAGGCGTAGAGCCCGGTCTCGTCAAAATAGGCAGCCGTGAACTCCGGATCGTAGTGTGGCAGGAAGCGCCAGGGCCCGTAGTCAAAACTCTCGCCAGTGATGTTGATGTTATCGGTATTGAGCACACCATGCACGAAGCCGGCGGCGGTCCATTGCGCGCCCAGCCGCGCTACCCTGGCGACCACCTCTTCGAGCAGTGCGGCCGCCTTGTCGGGAGAATCCGCAAGGTCGGGGTAATAGTGGGTGATGGCGTGGTCCACGAGCCTTTGCAGGCCGTCCAGATCTTCGAGATAGGCCAGGCGCTGGAAAGTGCCGATGCGAATGTGGCTGTGGCTGAGGCGCGTGAGGACCGATGAGCGCGTGGGCGAGGGCTCGTCGCCGCGATAGAGCTGTTCGCCCGTTTCGACCAGAGACAGGCTCTTGGACGTATAGACGCCCAGGGCTTCGAGCATTTCGGTAGCGAGGACTTCACGCACACCGCCCTTGAGGGTCAGGCGCCCATCACCGCCACGCGACCATGGCGTCTTGCCCGAACCCTTGGTACCCAGATCGAGCAGGCGTCCATCCACCCCATCCACGCATTGTGCCAGCAGAAAGCCGCGCCCGTCGCCCAGTTCGGGATTGTAAGTGCGGAACTGGTGGCCGTGATAGCGCAGGGCCAGTGGTCGCTCGAAGGCACCGGGAAGGNNCTCGAAGCGCCCGAAATGGGCCAGCTTTTGTGCCTCATCGAGATCCCCNAGGCCAATGCGGTTCGCCCAGCGCTGGTCCCAGTGGCGCAGCACNGTCNGGGGAAAATCGGCCGGGTCGACGGGGTCGAAAAATGTGGAGCCAAGCGCCGCATGGGCCTTGGATGCGATAAACTGGGTCATGACCGTGCAACGCTAACAGAACGCGTTTCGTTCGTCGCGACCGCAACCCGGCCTTGCACGCCGATATCTGGTGATTGGCGCCAAATCGGCCTATGGGTAGAAAAATGATATCCGCATCTCGCCTTTCTGCCGCCGCCAACCGTCTGGCGCCGTTCGACGCCGCCATTTTCGACATGGACGGCACCCTGCTCGATACCGAGTCGGTGTTCCGCGACATCGTCTTTGACGTCTGCACCGAACTGGGCTTCGAAATGACCCACGACGTGCACCGGTCCATGGTCGGCTCCAGCCACGAACGCACCAACCAGCTGCTGATCGAGGCCTACGGCGTGGCTTTTCCTTACGCGCTGTTCGACGAGCGCTGCCGGGTCATCATGCGCGAACGCAGCCACGGCGGCGTGCCGGTCAAGCCCGGCGCGCGCGAGTTCATCACCGAATTGCGCGAACGCGGCATCCCGACCGCAGTCGCCACCTCATCGCGCAATCCGCATGCGGAACACCACCTCAAGGCGGCAGGGCTTCTCGACCTGTTCGAGACCGTGGTGACCCGCGATGACGTGGTTCACCCCAAGCCCCACCCCGAGCCCTACCTCACCGCGGCGCGGCGCCTGGGCGTGGATCCGCTGCACTGCCTTGCCGTCGAGGACAGCCACTCGGGCGTAAGGGCGGCCCATGCCGCCGGCATGCAGACGGTGATGGTGCCCGATCTCGTCGGGCCCAGCGACGAAATCCACGCACTGGGCGTCTTCGTCATGGAAAGTCTGGTCGAACTGCATCTGGCAGCCTTCCAGCGCGATTAACCATCCGGTCAGATCGTTAAACTTTTATCCAAGCCGGCAACGGCCGGTTCAGCACACCCAAAACTCGGAGAATTCTAGGGTTTTCCTGGGCCTTTGGGTCCATTAACTCTGTCTTAAGTCGCTAACGGTTATAGTTAACCGACCGTAAATTTCGACTTCCATCGCGGCGCAGGCTTGGCTAGTGTGCTGCCGGGAAGTGCGGGAGGCCCCTAAGGGAGTCTCCTCGATCAGAAGGCCCGCCGGAAGGACCGGACGGGCCCAGGGGTAAGGACGGGGCATTGAAGACTGGCTGGCAGCAGACTATCGCGCGTGCGGTCTCGCCTGTGCTGGCGCTCGGCGCTGCGGCGCTTGTCCTGTTCGTGACGCTCTCGCCCGCCCATGCCGATGCCGATGTCGCCCTGCCGGTCCCCATGCCCGAAGCGGTCAGCCAGCTGCGGCTGCAGCCGGCGCTCGGCGCCACGGCCCTGCCGGTGGCGCCCGGTCAACAGCAGCTGACACCGGCGCTGCTCGCCAACTATGTCCAGCGCCAGCAGCAATTGCGCGCCGTCGACGTCACCACTGCCGGCCCGCAGCCCGAACTGACCAGCGACCTGCTGCTCGGCTATATCGGCGGGGGGAGCTTCGAGGCCACCAACCCGGCGCTCTCCGCCATTTCCAGCTTCACCGCCCCCACGCCGCGCCCGCAGCCCTCGGTCACCTCCGATCTGCTGGCCGCCTATGTGGAAGCGGGCTACCAGCCGACCCACAAGCGCATCGAATACGCCAATGGCGAACGCGAATGCCTCGCTCAGGCAATCTATCACGAGGCCCGCGGGGAGAGCCTGATGGGGCAGAAGGCGGTGGCCAATATCATCGTCAACCGCGCCCGTTCGGAACGCTTCCCCTCGACGCTGTGCGGCGTCATCTACCAGAACGCCGACCAGGGCCGGTACCGCTGCCAGTTTACCTTTGCCTGTGACGGCCGCGACGACACGCCCGGGGAGCGCCGCGCCTGGATCCGGTCGCAGGAAGTGGCCCGCGAGGTCTACGCCGAATTCGCCAAGGGCGAGGATATTGGCGTGCTGCCCGGCACTGCGCTCTACTATCACACCACCGCTGTGCGCCCGTCCTGGGCCAATACTTTCAGCCGCGTTGCCACCGTCGACAGCCACATCTTCTATTCCCCGAACTGAGAACCACGCCGCAGGCAAGACCGGTCCGAAGGTACGATTGTCACGGCGGGTCGGCCATGAGCCGAAGCTGAGGGACTCGGCAGCGAGTGGCGCGCAGCGCGAGCTGCACTGTCCCCGCGCACCCCTCCCAGCCTTACCCTAGGAGGGCGGGGCGCATCCGGAGTATTGATGCTGTGTCCTCACCACGAGGGGAGGGGGCGCGATGGGGCAGGACTACTCTGCCGCCAGCTGCAGGGTGGGTCCGGCAGCAGCGTTGGCGTTAGGGCCGAACTTTTCGAAGTTCTTGCGGAACAGATCGACCAGTTTTGCGGCCTGGGCGTCGTAGGCATCGCCGTCGGCCCAGCACTGGCGCGGATCGAGCAGGCGCGTATCGATTCCTGCGACGGCAATGGGCACTTCGAAACCGAAGCGGGGATCCTCGCGCATTTGAGCATCATCGAGTTCGCCATTGAGCGCCGCGC
>Ga0065721_10052037_pt1 | contig 12854 bp, 14 predicted proteins | sample Mesricmetagenome_FD_59108 | JGI IMG/M metagenome (GOLD analysis project Ga0065721, IMG submission 59108) | Mesophilic microbial community from rice straw/compost enrichment Sample: eDNA_1 v2 (version 2) | ecosystem: Engineered > Solid waste > Grass > Composting > Bioreactor | place: USA: Davis... | reverse complement strand
TGCTGGAATAATTGGTCCTTAACACGGCTGCGGCTCCTTCCTTGGATTGCCAAGATGTTCACAAGGGAGCCGTAGCCGTTTTTCTCATTCAGGGCAATTTCAAAACACGTTCAGAGGAAAAGCATGAAGCTCCTGACATTTCTAGGTACCGGCCGCTATGAACCGACCAATTACATTTGGGAGGCAACCGGAAAGCGAAAGTACACGAAGATTTTCCCTATTGCATTGACAGAGTGGCTCCAACCCGATGAAGTTGTCGTCTTTCTGACTTCGGAAGCGGAGAAGCACGATAACTGGAGCGAATTGAAAAACGCGATCAATGCCAAGCCTGTCGATATTGACGACGGAGCATCTGAAGACGGACTTTGGAAAATTTTTGCGGCCATCGTCGAGAATGTTAAACCTGGTGACCGATTGATCATCGACATTACGCACGGGTTTCGTTCTCTTCCAATGCTAGGGCTCTTGGTCGCCGCCTATCTGAAGTCGTCCAAAGATGTCACTGTCCAGCATCTGGTCTATGGGGCCTACGAAGCCCGTAACAAAGAATCGAACGAAAGTCCCGTTTTTGAACTGACTTCCTTTCTGAACTTGTTCGACTGGATGGTTGCTTCGAAACACTTCCTGGATACTGGATATGGTCGACCGCTCGCGAATTTGCTTGATAAGGTGGATGGGACAATCGGGGAATTGCGAAATGGAATCCTCGAACTTTCTGACGGACTTCACTTGCTACGGCCGATGGCCGTCACCCGATCCGCTTCCGAACTGGAAAAGAGAGTTCGACAGGCATCGCAGGAGGCAGCTCGCGAAATTCCGCCGCTGGTAGAAATGTTATGTCACATTTCAGAGAGCTATGGGCGTTTTGCAGTCCAGGAGGGATCTCCGAAGCAACAGCTCGAAGCTCAGTTGAAAATGATAGACTGGTACCTTGAGCGTCGACAGTTAGCACAGGCATTGGCTCTTGCACGGGAGTGGCTGCCGTCGTTGTTGTGCGTTTTTTTTGGCGTAGACATGCTTAACACACGTGAACGCGAGGACATGGAGCTTCTATTGGCAGGGGGAAAAGTGAAGGATCGACACACAGGGGAAACAATAAAAGAGTCGCATCGAATCAACAGTTGGGACACTGTTCCTGCCGGAAAGCGGATGCGTACATTGTGGAGTGGTTCAATAAACTTGGCTCAACTGCGAAATGATGTCCTTCACGCTGGTTTTCGCGAGAAACCCAAGAAACCGGAAGAAATCGAATGTACCCTTCATAAAGTTGTCGGGGAACTCAAAGCGATTTGGGCCGAAATCAAGGATGACATCGAGTGAGTAAGACCAGCATCGTGCGATATTCCATTGGAGTTGAGGAACCCGTCACTCCGGATCACCCGCTTCCGGATCTTCCAACCATTCCTCGTGGAAGTCTCGTTGTGATTGAGGGGCGGGCTCCGATCTGGCGGTATGGCATGGCATTTCACAAGCTTCACGGTTCTGCAGCTGCAGCGGTGGCTGCATATGATCCTCGACTTGGAGCGGTGGTGATTGCATCGCACCATCCGGATTACCGTGAAGGACAAATTATTGATGTCGATTTTGGGCCGACATAAGTTGCGTCGAGGAATGTGATTTCCTATTTTCTGTTCAATAATGACTTATGGTATTCCTGAATAATGGAGGTTGCACCGTTGTATCTTGCAGCTGCCTTTTCCGTTTTTGCATTAATCGCTTTAGGAGCGATTGTCGGATGTAATAATGTTTGTGTCTCTATGGTTACAGATCATTACAGCTCCCCCAATTGAGTCCGTTCGGCTCGATTCGCTCGATGTTTGTCAGTGTGAAGTATCTTCAGGTTCGGTTGCTGACGTCTAATGATTTCAGCTATTAAACATCTCCAGGGGAAGTCCCATAAGGATTCGGATAGTTCTTTTTTGTTGTCAATTACCTGGCAGTACTGTTCAGGAAGCAGTATGTGATTGGCGTATCTGTGCAGGAGGTCTTGGAAGGCTTCTGATTTGCGGGATTCGTATTACATGTACGAGTTTCGAGAGAACTCGCGACGCGTCTTCTTCTGGTGTCAGAAAGCGAGCTCCAATTTCAAGCGAATGTTTGAAAGGCCCGTAGCGTTGTTCGGTTTTAATGCTGGTCCGTCACACATTCAAGCAGACCACGAGGCAATCGGTGCCAATTTCAATGAGCGAGGATGAGGCTGCTAATTATTCGTGTTGCACCTAACCTTTGAGAATCTTTTTCTCTCCGTGCAATTTCGAAAGGAATGAGAATCGTCAATCGTTGAAAGTGCGCCGTTGATTTGTCATGTTGTCCTTGTTTCCCGTGGACAACTTGCGCTCTTGTGGGAAAGAGCAGGTCCGGCGATCTTTCTGGAAAGATGTCTTTCGATGGCATTGTCAGGGTCTTTGCGGGCATACCAGGATGAACTACATTGAGCTTCAATTTCAATGTCAAGTGGCTTGCGATCGTTGCGACCTGCCTCCCTACTTGGGAGCAACCTTAAGAGGAGCATTTGGGTATCTCCTTAAACAAACTGTCTGTCAGGTTGCTCACGGGAACTGCTCAAAATGTCTTCTGCAGCAGGCCTGCCCTTACCCCTCTATTTTTGAAGGATTGGCACCTCCGTATCGATCGTGGATGCGGAAATACCCTTTTGTCCCACAACCATTTGTGCTGGTAACGCAGCCGCCTGGCGAGTCTGGAAACAATCCGAAAACGCTGGATTGGGGAATTCGATTGTTTGGCCCAGCATGCCGGTTCTGGCCCTATGTAATCCACGTATTCCAGATGGCAGGCCAACAGGGAATCGGGCAGTCCAAGGTCAAGTACGAAATTGTAAAGGTTCTGGATGGTGTGACAGGTCAGGTCGTCCATCCGGCTGATAATGATTCTCCAGCCGTGCCCGCAGTACGCGAGCTTGTGTCAGGAGAGTCTAATATTCCCGAGGTCTCCACCCTCAAGTGGACATTTCATACCCCGACCCGCCTGACAGAGAAACACCCGTGCCGGATTGATGGGTTAAGCCTATTGCTGGCAGGGAAGCGTCGATTCCAGACGTTGATGCATTTCTATGGCAACGCAGATTCACTTCCTCTTGGAGAACGGGTGGAAGCGGAAGACTTCCGGGTAGAGTCTCACAATCTGCATAAATACCGCTTTTCGAGATTCTCTGGTCGCCAGAAGCAAAAGATGGAACTGCAAGGGATTCTTGGCCATGTCGTGATCTCCGGTCCCTGGGGGCGGTTCAGTGAGTTACTCCACGCATTGCCAATCATTCACATTGGGAAGTCCACCAGTTTTGGTTTCGGACGTATTACATGGGAGATCGTATGACCCCCGATCATCCTCCGTACAATCCGTCAAATGATTCGAGCATCGCGTTAGCCGCACAGGTCATCCTGAGGGACCTGGAGGCTGCGATTCAATCGGCATGTTCCCCAGAAGGGATTGAACTAGAGGCAACCAGGAGATCTACCCGTATCAGCGAGTTGATCCAACCACTTGATTCCGTCGGGATACAGATCCTGCAGCAAGTGGAACAGATGACAGCTGCCCCTCAACCGTCGGCATCCTGTCCTTCTGGTTCACGGGGGAGTTCGGGCCTTCCACCGATCCTTGCAGAACTGGATTGGCCGAATCCATCTCAATCGCAGTCGCAGTTTTTTCTGCCCTTGCGTCCTCTCTCATTTAGCCCTGAGGATTTCTTTCCTCAGGTTGCTTCCTCTCAACGTCAGACAGCCACTGAGTACGAAAAACTCCTTCGGCTCGTTGCCAGTCATATTCGTCCGCCGCAGGGCGCCTCTTCTTGGAGTTGGCTCGAAGAACTCTTGGCTGTGCTGGAAAGGTATTTACTATCCACTCCTGCCCCGAAGGTCTTCCCTCACGAATGTCTGTATGACCGTTGTCGTGTCCGTGCAGCATTTACTGTCTGTTTGGCGACACAGTACCGAGACGAAAGCAAGATTGATTCTGGACGGTTTCGTCTGGTTGGGCTGTCCCTGGGGCATATTCAGAGATTTCTCCTTCATACCCCAGTTGCGGCAGATATGCCGCCGGGCGAGAGCCCAGAGAAAGGGATGGCCAAGCAGCTGAGGGCCAAGTCGTTTTACGTCGGTTTGCTTTCCTGGCTCTCCGGGCAGCGAATTCTCGATGATCTTGGGCTTCCATCGGTCTGTCGCCTCTTTGATGCTGGCGGACGTACGATATTACTCGTCCCCGATACCGAACAGACGGTCAAGAGGCTGGACGATGTCATCGCGAGAATCGAATGCTGGTTTCGAAATGAACTGGCAGGAACCATCCGCTGCGATATTGCCGTCAGTCCTTCGATTGAGCAAGAACGACTCTCTCAATCCCAGTTTCAGAAGACGTTTCGTGAATTCGATCTGAGGCTCATTAATGCCCGACATCGTCAACCGTTTCCCGAATTGGTGCAGGATTCTGTCTGGCAGTTGGATGGATGGGTGGATGAACAGGAGACACTTCCCGCCGATTCCTCACGTTTTCAGCAACGGATTCGCAGGCTGGGTGATCGACTCGTGAAATGTCATTATCTGACGATAGAGAATTCAGAGGAAGAGCCCGATTCCGAATCTGATCTGCTGACTCTATTGGGATACTCGATCAGTTTCTCAGAGCAGGCTCCCCAATTCGGCCGAACGTTTGCCCTGAGCTATCACGAATCCGATCCTGCGACGCGGCCAGTATATCTATGGCCTCAATATGTTCCGAAAGCCACTCCAGAACGAATCGCCATCCTGAATCGACTGGGGCTGGGACAAGGGGAGGATAGCGAAACTCTTCGTTCAGACATTGGAGAGCTGCTGACGTTCGTCGAACTCGCATCGCTCAGCACAGACGATGATGGCATCCCTGTGACACACGGAATGCTGGGGGCAGTCAAAGCAGATGTCGATCATTTGGGAACGCTCCTGTCATACGGTTTGGGGCAGACGGCAACGCTTCCTCGTCTTTCCACGTTAGCACGGTCGCTGAACCTCTTTTTTAAAGGATTTCTGAACCACCAGCTGAGCCATCGGTTCCCGTGTGTCTACACCGTTTTTTCAGGCGGTGATGATCTATTTCTGATCGGCCCCTGGTACGATCTGGTTCGGTTCCTCTTGGAATTCCGCAACTGGTTCCAGCGGGCAACGGCGCAGAACCCGAACGTCACGTTCTCGGCCGGGCTGATATTTGCTGACCCGAAGGTTCCCGTCCGATCATTGGGGTATCGCGCAGATGAAGCGATCGACCACGCCAAGGAAGCTGGCCGCAACCGCATCTGTGTCGGATCGACTGTTGTTACTTGGGATCAATATGAACAGGCGATAGAGCTGCATCGATTGCTCCGAAGGCTGTGGGCTCCATCTAGTCCGTCGCCACTGAATCGATCATTGCTCTACCGGTTACTGAAATACGCTGAAATGGCCCGGTCCACCCAATCGGGAATGGCTCCGCATCCCGCCGACCTCAAGTGGCGGGCGCAGATGAGCTACGACCTGAAGAGAAACCTGCCGCTGCCCGAACGGCATCCTCAACGGGAAGATCTTGTCCAACTCCATACAAAGCTTCTTGAAATTCGCACGTTCGAGCACGCTCAGGTCCTGTTCCTGGCAGCCATGATCACCGTTTACTCAATTCGAGGAGAGCGCACGTGAACTCTCATTCACACCATGCACCTCGGCGCGATTCTTCCGCCAACAGGGCGGGCCAGACTCAGACGCCGCTCTTTGCACTGGATCGACCGCTTAAGCAACTCGTCGACGAACTGGCAGAAGCGCAGGCAGATGCCCTGAGTCGTATTGGGAGTGCCCAGCTCCGACGTTTCTTTGGAGAAATCAAGGAACTGTACCGGCACTTTCAAACATTAGTGAGGGGAACGCACGATCTGGAGGAACGCCAGACAATCTATGCGGAGCAGATCGAACCTCGCTTCAAGATGATTCGCAGCAAGGTGGCGTACGCAAAGCGGCCCTATGGACAGTCAACTATCCCCGAGGATTTCGCTGCGTTCTTGGATCATGGAATCAAGGTGAGTGAGTCCGCCGAGGACTTTGAGAAATTCGTCCGCCACCTCGAAGCGGTTGTTGGCTTCCTTTACGGCTTAGGCAAGGTAACGAAATGACAACTCCCAAGCTCAAGAAGATCGTGCAGATCACCGGAAAAATTGTCGTAGAAACCGGATTACGGATCGGCGGAAGTCAGGAGACGATGGAGATCTCAGGGCTGGATAATCCGATCCTTCGAAATCCGACCAACTCCGAACCATATATCCCCGGATCATCACTCAAGGGGAAGTTGCGAAGCCTGTGCGAGTGGTATTTTGGCGAACTTCCCGAAAATGGGGACGTCACCAAACCGATTCTGACATCCCGAACGGGGAAGGTCTTTGGGATTCCCGCCAAGGATCCTCGCAACGAGAAGAATCCCGAAATTACCAAAGCCATCAGCTCTGGCCCAACCAGACTGATTGTTCGTGATGCGCCTCTCACCGATGCGTCCCGGGAACAATTTGAATCCGGGATTCCGATCACCGAGGTTAAATCGGAAAACTCAATCAACCGTCTGACGTCGATGGCCAATCCCCGGCCGATGGAACGGGTCTTACCAGGAGTGAGTTTTGAACTGAACATGTCTTACCGGGTCTTTGATCTCGGAGATGATGGACAGGAAGACGAAAAAAATCTGAAGGAAGTCCTCTGTGTGGGACTGGCTCTCCTTCAGGCCGATGCACTGGGCGGAGGTGCGAGTCGAGGCAACGGAAAGATCCGGATTGAAGACCTGGCCCGGGATGGCGAACCTCTGGCCTTGCCTGAACTTTCCTTTGTCCTGCCGACCGCATGAGGGGAAGATGTCTTACTATCATTTGACGCTCGAACTCCGCAGCTCGCTAGGAACTCCGCTGGCCGCTGACACGCTGTGGGGGCATGTTGCGTGGGGAATCCGGTATGCCCAGGGGGAATCGGCGCTTCTGGAATGGCTGGACGCTCATGATTCGGACAAACCTCCGCTGGTGATGAGCGATCCGTTCCCAGCAGGGTATTGGCCGCGTCCCAAGCTCCCCGTTCCCCCCCGACCGGAAACGCCCCCAACTCGTGATCAGGCTCAGCAGCACAAATCCGCCCAGAGGGTGGGGTGGGTCCCTCATCCGATCTGGCAGGCAACGGCAGGACAACTTTCCGCCAGGATTCTGTCCGCCTCTCTGGCAAATGCTCCGGAACCACACGCTTCCGTTACCATTCCCGTCATGCATGCCGCCATCAACCGATGGACTGGGGGAACGGCTCACAGCTCCGGGGGAGGGCTCTATTCTCGCGAGCAGACCTGGTTCAATGGACCTGCGACGTTTGATCTCTGGTGCTGGTCCTGTGAGGAACTTTCCACAGTTCGTCAGTGGCTGGAACAGGGATTGGCAGGAGGATACGGAAGCGATGCCTCAACGGGACTGGGACACATTGTTGTCAAAGATGTCCAACATCAGCCGGACTGGTTCAACGTTCCGAACGCAAACGCGATGATGGCGCTGGGGGCATTTATTCCTTCGCCGCGTGATCCTGTTCAGGGGTGGTTTGCCGGGAATGTGAAGAGTGGACGGGTCGGGGGGGACTTTGCGATTGGCGCGTTCCCTAATGGAAACGTTTTGCGGCAGAAACGGCTCGTCCGTCGGCTCCTTCCAGGATCCATCCTGTTAGGGACTCCGAACTCCGTTCCCTGGATTGGTCGGAATGTCCGAGGGGTCCATCGCGAACTCGATTCCATTCGCCAGTACGGCCTGACACTCACCCTGCCAGCCCGGGTCGTGGAGGATTTCGTTTCTGACAAAGAGGACGTTCAATGAACGCTCACTTCACCCGTTATCGCCTTTCTGTTGAAGTTCTCAGTGCGATTCACGTCGGCAGTGGGGAGACGATCGATCCCACGGAGTACTATTTTGACCATTATCAGCAGGCCTCCTATGCGGTCGTTATTGATCACAGTCGTCTCCTGAGTCGTCTGACACCCCGCCAGCGGCTCGAGTTTCGTGGAAAGCTGGACCAGCTTGATCTCAAAGAGTTGGGAAAATGGATTCGGGATCAAGCCCGGAACTCCCCTGATGCGATCCGGTGTAAAATTCTGGTCAACGGAGAAGTCGCGCGATCACTCGAAGCAAATTTCGAAAACCCTAAGCGGTCCGGGACAATAGATTTGTTAGCTCGACACCCCGGTCAATCACAGGCATTTCTCCCCGGATCGTCCATCAAAGGGGCCATCCGCACCGCGATTCTCGCACAGGCAGCCAAACAGTTCCCGAATCAGCAGGAACTCAAGGCCATCGCAGCGTCGGGACGCGGGGCTGCGTTGGACTTTGAAGCGATCACACTCGGCTACATGCGAACAAACCGTGCTGGCAAAAGACGACCGGAACAAGGCTACGATCCCCTACGGCAATTGGCGATTACCGATCTTCCTGTTCCGGATCGGGAAACCGTGATCTGCGAGTTTCAGGTCACGCGGAGGCGTTCGCATCAGGCGAACGAGTCGACCGGGAAGATTCAGATTCATCGGGAAGTGATCAGTGGACCTCTTCTGGGAGGCCCCTCACCTCTTCATGGGGAAGTGCGTCTTCAGCATCAGCTGGCCCGTCGGGAGCTGTCGTTGCAGCTCTCCCTTGAGTTCATTTGTCAGGCATGTAATGAATTTTATCAGCCCCGTCTGAACGAGGAGATCAGTAAGTTTGTCACCAGCAAGGTGGTCATCGATTCGCTGGAGCCGGGACGCGGCCCGTTGCCGCCCCATCAGTGCCTGATACGAATCGGCCGTCACAGCCACGTGGAATGCGTGACGGTCGGACCACCGTGGTCACAGCAGAGTCGCGGGGGAAAAAGTCGAACCTATATCGATGGGAAACTTCCGCTCGGATGGGCGTTGCTGAAATTCACCCCCGAAGGGAACTGACCCGCAGCCGTTCTGTTTCCGGTCATCGGGCAGCGAGAGGTCCGGCGACGCTGGGGAGGCAGGGAGCCCTCGAAAAGTTGGAACCGCATGGTTATATTCAGATTACGACACGCAGACAGGCGTCGAAGAGCGGAAAACGGGCCGCAGGAGAGTCGGATGTGGAGAGCCCTCGCAAGCGGTTTCCGATCATCAGGCCCTCCATGGGGTTGAGACGCCCGCCTTTGCGAGTCGCACCCTGACGAAGAAGGGATTGAAGCCCCCCGCAGTTGCAGCAGTCATAGCCCAGACGGCGTTTGCGAGTCGCACCCTGACGAAGAAGGGATTGAAGCGGATCGGCGAAAATCTCGCTCTCCGGGAGCGGGTTCTTGCGAGTCGCACCCTGACGAAGAAGGGATTGAAGCCCCTTGCCTCAAATCGGAGGCGGTTAATATTTGAGCATTGCGAGTCGCACCCTGACGAAGAAGGGATTGAAGGTATGTGACGCCGTTGATTGTTTTGGGTGCAGAGGTCTTGCGAGTCGCACCCTGACGAAGAAGGGATTGAAGCATCCACCCCTTAATCCGTGGCTTGGCTTCGAATAGGATTGCGAGTCGCACCCTGACGAAGAAGGGATTGAAGCCGGACCTCCCACCGCATCACACGGAGCGATAACGCTCTTGCGAGTCGCACCCTGACGAAGAAGGGATTGAAGCGGATCACTGAAGATTTCCGATTCGGGTAACGGGCTTTGCGAGTCGCACCCTGACGAAGAAGGGATTGAAGCCCGTGCGTGATCAGGGCGACAGGGTCTCCCCGGAAGTTTGCGAGTCGCACCCTGACGAAGAAGGGATTGAAGTGTGCTGAAGCACCTGCCCAAGCGCACTCGCGGAGAATTGCGAGTCGCACCCTGACGAAGAAGGGATTGAAGTGGCTCGAACCCAACGACCATCCAGGTCAATGCGCGAGTTGCGAGTCGCACCCTGACGAAGAAGGGATTGAAGCCGGATTGCTGGTCCGTCAAACGTAGTTCCCAGAAAACTTGCGAGTCGCACCCTGACGAAGAAGGGATTGAAGCACTTCGGCGATATAATCGCCGTGCTCATCGCGAATGATTGCGAGTCGCACCCTGACGAAGAAGGGATTGAAGAAGCATAAAACAGGACTTACAGCCCACCCCTGTTTTCTTGCGAGTCGCACCCTGACGAAGAAGGGATTGAAGTGGGAACGCTCCGACCGCGGAGGTCGGAGTAACCGGCCTTGCGAGTCGCACCCTGACGAAGAAGGGATTGAAGGTCGCTACGTTTACTCGCTGTTAGTACAAAATACGGTCTTGCGAGTCGCACCCTGACGAAGAAGGGATTGAAGTGTGCTGAAGCACCTGCCCAAGCGCACTCGCGGAGAATTGCGAGTCGCACCCTGACGAAGAAGGGATTGAAGCGTAGTGCTTCCCTTCGTTGAACCGGTCGCCTCTCGCTTGCGAGTCGCACCCTGACGAAGAAGGGATTGAAGAGTGATTTCCGCAAAATGCCCAGACTTGGTTCTGAGAATTGCGAGTCGCACCCTGACGAAGAAGGGATTGAAGTGTGTACTTTTTCATCGTAGTTCTCCTTCTGAGGTTATTGCGAGTCGCACCCTGACGAAGAAGGGTTTGAAGGATGTTCCCTCCGCTGCAAGCGCTTGATATTCCTTGACGGAGTTTTCACTCCATTGCGATGAACGGAGAGAATGACCTACCCATCTTGACATTCGAAATCTGGTCCAAATTCAGTCGCCAGTTTCTCCATAATTCCTCTGTGAAAGACAGGGCCGAGCTGTGTGCCTCAAAATCCATTTGGGCGGTTCGGTTCCGAGTTCTTCTCTTTGCTCGATACGGACGCTGGTTCAGCGGACACGGCACCTCCGCAAGAAAAACTGACTGTCTGTCACAAACGCTCTGTCTCAGGCGTCCTTGATTCTGGACGACAGCGGGTGTGCCCGCTCGACGTATCGGCACAATTCAGGGCGGAGCAATATCATGCATCGAACTTTCCTTGTTCTGGCGCTTGGGATCGCGATGGGAGTGGGCGGAGTTGTGGCGGCGCATCATCAAGATGATGGCGAGTCGGTGAAGCTCATCACTGCTCGTGACATCAAGGAGACGTGGGACGGCCAGGACGCAATGGTGACGGCCGTGGAAGTGACGATTGGTCCCGGTCAGTCCGGCTTAGCCCATCGCCATCCGGGAGCGGGGTTCGTCTATGTGCTGGAAGGTGAGTACGAACTCGGAATTGATGACCAGCCGACGAAGCTGCTCAAAGCGGGCGAAGTGTTCTATGAGCCGACCGGCTGTCTGCACCGAGTATCGAAGAACCCCGCCGCAAACAGAACGACACGACTGATTGCGTTTGTTGTGCATCCACGCGATGCAAAGGAGATAGTTATCCCGGAATCAATCAATAAATAGTCTGGTCGAGCCGAACTGGCGCGGCATAATCAGGGCAAGCCGCAATGACGCGCATCGTCCACAATGCATCGGAAAGAAGGAGGTTGCGATGAACGTCAATTTGAGCGAATTGCGGCCTCGGATGATGTCCGTCGCATATCGAATGCTCGGGAGCGTCGTAGATGCTGAAGACGCCGTTCAGGACGCATTTCTACGATTGCAGACGGCCGAGGAAGTTTCCTCCCTCGAGGGATTTTTGGTCAAAACGACCACGCGCCGGTGTATCGATCTCCTGCGGGCGGATCAGCGGCGTGAGAAGTATATCGGACCGTGGGTCCCCGAACCCGTCGACACCAAGGTGGGAGCCCAACACAACGTGCTATCAGATTCGCTGACGCAGGCCTTTCTGTTGATGCTGGAACGTCTCACCCCAGAAGAACGAGCCGCTTTCTTGCTGCGGACGGTGTTCGACTACGAGTATGCCGCAATCGCTGAGATCCTGGGCAAGACGGAGGTCCACGTGCGGCAAATCGTCAGCCGGGCGAAATCGAGGCTGGAGCGGGACAAACTTCGATGCAGGCCCAGCGAGCACGAGGCCGAGAAATTGGCTGAGCGGTTTATCGCTGCCTGTCGAGCGGGCGATGTGAAGTTGATTGAGCAGCTGGTCACCGAAGATGTCGAAGTTCACTCCGATGGCGGAGGCAAGGTGACGGCGGCACGCGTCATCGTCCGAGGGCGAAATCTCGTTGCGAGGTTCCTTGCGGGGGTATTCAACAAGAAACGTCGGAACTGCGAGATGCGGGCCGCAACGGTAAACGGTGAGCCGGGCGTGGTGTTCACCTCTACAGGCGATGTCATCCACGTTGCCTCCTTCCGCATCGACGGCGGTGTTCGCGCTGTCTACATGACAGTCAATCCGGACAAACTTTCCCGTTGGTCCGCAGTCCAAATTGATTGATTGGCAATCTGGAGCCGGTTAGCCATTTTCAATCAGGCTGCCCTGCTCCAGACCGATCGGACGTCGCAAAGCGTGACATCGTCTTAATAGTCGAGCGCTCCAGAGGTCAGTTCGGCGAGTTGCCACCGGTCGGCTCTGCGCACTGATGTGGCATTTGGCAGTGTCATTCAGAGTGGGGCATCCGTCGACAGGCCGATCACGAAAATCACTTTGTCACAAACGCGCCCCTCGTTTCGTCCTTGTTGTTGTAGGACTGTCAAGCAACCTCTGAGGAATGAAAGCGATCCCTAAGTGTCTCGGGTCGGAGTTCCTCAAAACTCAGGAGAAGCAAAATGGAAGCGCATGTCAGCCTCGACAAGACAAGTTCTGAAGCCGATCGGGCCCTGTTGGGCGTGGAGAAGGCGTCTTCACAACGTAGCATCGAGAGGGCGGAGACCATGAAAATCGTCGTTATTGGCGGCAGCGGGCTGATCGGAACAAAGCTCGTGCAGAACCTGCGACAACAGGGCCATGAAGTCGTGGCGGGGTCTCCTTCTTCGGGTGTTAATACACTGACCGGGG
>Ga0065721_10052036_pt1 | contig 12855 bp, 18 predicted proteins | sample Mesricmetagenome_FD_59108 | JGI IMG/M metagenome (GOLD analysis project Ga0065721, IMG submission 59108) | Mesophilic microbial community from rice straw/compost enrichment Sample: eDNA_1 v2 (version 2) | ecosystem: Engineered > Solid waste > Grass > Composting > Bioreactor | place: USA: Davis... | reverse complement strand
CAAGAACGGATTGCAATCACATGCAAGGCTGTCTGCTCCCTGCCAGTCTCACAACCGGTCGGCGCTTCTTCAACGTCAGGCGGATACGTGAAATGCGATTATAGCTCAACACCCTTCACGGAGCCTTCGGAACCCCTTGGAACTCCCTCTGAAACAGCTCGTATTACAACTTTGAAATATATGAGTACATGGAGCTTCCGCTTTCTTTGCATCTGTTGGTTCACGACTCGAGTTGGAGCTTCTGAAGTTCCGCTTTCAACTCTTCAATGTCCTTGGCGAACCCATTGTTGCTTGAACCTCCACTAGTTGTCCTGCTGGTTCCCTCCAGGGACTGACCGTCCCCGACGGTCTGCCGGCCGTCGTCCTTACGCAACCAATCGTCCAGCTGAGCGGAGATGCTCTTGGCTTTCAGGCGGAAGTGAGTCCGGATGATATCACCAAACGGCTCGGGTGGATTCCTGAGGTTACCGAGCATCTACGCATAGTAACGGTGAGCATAGGGACGGAGCAACGATGCGGGGAACGTCATACTGCGGTTTTCACAACCATTCTCCTGATATTGGCTGAATCTAAGTGGAAGGGTCAGGGGTGGTCGAACGGACCATCAATGATCATACGTACAAGCTTTCGACTGAGGGGTTCCAGCACTATTCGCCCATCCAGGCTCATTCAAGTACGGCTCTTCGCATAGGATCATCGACTGAATGGAAATGAGGACCTGGGTAAGAAAATATTAGACCATGTCGCTCGCATCTTTAATCAGACATACCTGAAGTAGGGTCGATCTTCCAGCAACCCATCCAGGACCTGACCATGTGCCCAGCAGTGAAAGGCAAACTTTGCCGTCCTGGTTACCAACGATCAGGATAGGTGTGATTCCAGAGGGAATAATGTGAACGAACTGCGTATAAGTTGGGGTTGAATCGGAATTTGCCGCCATTCGTCTTTCGGGGGGAAGGTTAGACTGGAAGAATCAGTTTTAATGAAGGCACGGACTGTCATATATTTCACAGATGGCGGGGACTGATTATAGCTTGGACCCAAGAAGATGTCAAACAAGAAGCAGCCGTTCTGGTAACTGAGAAGCTTTTAGCAAATGAACGGGGATCGCCCAAGTGAAACGCACGGTGTGCCTTCGGGACCGATGATGAGGGCTTTGATAATGTCAACACGAGTCTCGTCGACCTTGAGCAAGATTGAAGAGTCCCAGGAGACAGGCATGTTGGTCGTTAGAATAGCAAGCTGAAACATGTTAGGTCTGACATTTTTCATGTAACACCACACAACCCACCTCTTTTGCGATCGCCAGAGAGCGCTTCGGGATGTCCGAATTAACCATCATTCGCGCCTCGGCGTCGTAGTAGAACTTGTAGTGTGGTGGCTGACCTTCCTCGTCATCCGTCGAGGGAATGGATAGGTCACAATACTCAAATCTCGCCTTCCCTGCCCATTCCTCATAGATCTTCCTCGTCTGTTCATCTGTCGTCGTCTTATCGACCTTGTACTTGGCCAACTCATCAGGCGTAGCGGTCGTCAACTTCGGTAACGATGCATGCAGGCGATCCACAAATGCATCGCCTTTGACCTCCCTGAGAGACCTATCAATGGCATGGATGGTAGCCAGAATCCTCTGGCAGAAATTGAGGAGCTTCTGATTCTCGTCCGACATCGTGGTAGTGGCGACCTCCTTCCCTTTCGTGTCAACAGTCATCCGCTTCTGTTCCTCAGTCAACTCTTCAGACACTGGTTCTTGCACCTTCGTGCCTTCCAAGCCCTTGATAGCCGCGCGAGCCTGGATGGCGAGACCTTCCAGGAGTTCTCGAGGGCTCGAACTGCCTTCGTAAACGATAGTTCGTTCGCGGATCGCTCCAGCGCCGGTCGATCCCTTGATGGTGTTCACGGCCTTCACTGATTTGACCACCATGATTGGCATGGCCATCATGCTCGCGAGCGCTTCGTGATTGGAGATGGTCTACAAAGAGTCCAGGCGTCAGTGTCTGTGAGATGTAACGGTCTGAGCCAAGGCGTGCTACCTCAAGCCAGTTCAATAACTCAAAGTAGAGCACCGAGCGGTCCGACATATCAGCAAGGGAGTCGTTGCGCAATAGTGCACTACAGATGTGGTTAAATCGACGACGGAGATGGGCCAAAGCTGTCGGGTGAACCAGATAGTCGCTGGCTCGACCACCTCCTTCGCGATGCAGGTTGGGTAGGAATTCACGAATGGCGGACAGGTATTGACTAAGTTTCTCGTCTTTCGCGCGCTGGGCGGCTTGTGCCTCTATCTGTCCAGAATGCTGAAAGACAAGGTTGAGATAGAGAGGACAGCCACAAACGGAAAAGCGAAGCGCACATCTTCCTTCTGATCTCCAGCGTATCCAATGCCTCCCTTCGTTTTCTTGGTACTAGAGAAACTGAAGAGACTCGTAGACTCGCTGTCGCCGCCACTATTCCCTTTGCGTCTCTTCGCGTTTCGCGACGCATCATCCGAGTCGGCGGAGTCCTGGTCTTGGCCATGGTAGACACGGTCAAGCATCAGTAACCCCATTCCCAGGATGAGTCCCTGCAAGTCAGAGCAGTGGAACAGAGGATCGGTGTGGTTGGGATTCTTCTCCTTGTCTGTGGATATGGGCTCTTTGCATGCAAGACACAATTGCGCGTGACAACGATGACACTTGGAGTCGACCGCCTTCCTCAAACGCGAGATATACGTCGAAAATTCAGGCTGACGCGAATCAAAGTGTTAAACGTGAAGGGTCCGGGGTGGGTTTTCTGCAACTCACGTAAAGCGCGAAGAAATCACCCTTGTTCCTCTTAATTGTGGCGCCACAGTCGTGTGGGCAGGGGAACTCAGTTTCAGAGAATTGGGAGAAGAGGCCGAATAAGAAATTTTGCTCTCCCTTCTCTGGGCAGCCCTTCATCCATTGACCTTGTGTGAGCAGTTTCACAGCATCCCCTGACTCCTGGTGGACATAGGATTCGGGTTCCTCCTCAATTTCAATCACTTCCTCTACACGGTCCTTGGAGAAGAAGATACCTGGGCGATGATGAGGACGAGGCACACCCAAGGCAACGTGTTACATACCAGCGTAAGGATCCACGTCGGGGACTCCTCTGCTCTTATCGATCCGGTCCTCGAAGTCAGAGTCATAATCCAAGTACTCTTCATCTGCGACAAACGAACACGCTCTGAAGGTCCATTCAGGGATACGCAGAACAGCTCTCACCATCATCGCCCTCGTCCATCTCTTCATCTTCTGCGTCGCCATCTTCTTCTGAATCCTTTGGAGGCAGTGAAACGACTCAGCCAAACTCTCCAGGGCCCAGTCGCACACACACACACACACTCACATCCGACTTCACAGCAATAACCTTCTTCTCTTTCGGCGCCAACATCTCCACATCCACGTCTTCATCCTTCACATTGTCGAACGCCCCCTCGAAGAACCGTTCAGCTGCCTGCATCACATCTTTGTACTGCTTCAGCGCTGCTCGTGCCTGAGCGCGGGTCGCGCCCTAGCAACACAGGGGCGTCAGTTTGGCGTCGATTGATAGCAAAGGGCAGATAAAAGTGTACCATCTCGACCAGTTGGTTGATCTCATTCTCAGACATGGTTTCGAGCTTATGAAAGGAATTGGAGTGAGGCAAGGGACGCGATCATTGAGTGTGCAGTGCAGCTCGTGCAGCTCCTTCCTTATATTAACCCTAATGAGGGTCTTAACCTGACCGCGGGTGCTTTTTAGTTCCCGAGGAATTGGCATTGGCTATCGGTGTCCAGGGATGAAGAGAAAGAGCACGAATGGGTCATTAACAGCGTACGATGAGGCGAGAGCGCAGCTGCAACCCCGGTCTATGATACAGCACACGATAAATAGGCTACTTAAAGAAGGGGAGAAGCAACGTTGCACGCAGAAAACCTGAAGAATAAGAGCAGAGAGTAATGAATGACGGTGACATCCAGCAAGTAAAGTACCAAAACAAAATGCAAACAGCAATACAGAGGGGCGAGGAATTAGAAATACAGCATCAACAAGAAAGATCTATATCCTCCAGGGATTCTAGATTTTGCCATCCGTCGACGTCGGCAACGGCGGACGGTCGAATCCAAGGGGATAAGAGGAGAGGTCAGTGGTCAGAGCCAGGGTATCAAGGCTAGCGCGCTGCTGATTGAAGAGCGCTGGAGGGTGTTGCATGCTGTCTGGACGATCCATCCCCGAGTCAATCTGGAATGGGAACGACCCAAGCCCCGTCGAGGCCGTGGAGAGGTTGGAGGCTGTCGACATTCCGAGCATCTTGCGATTGGGAGGTGCGGGAAGTTCGCCGTCTGTATCTTTTGACTCCTGGCTGAAGTTGGGAGTCTGGGGTGTTGGAGGTGCAACCACGAATGTGTGTTGAGGAAGAGGTGATGCCGGCCCCGCGACGAAAGTCGATTGAGCCAAGGGTGATACCGGAGGCGAGCGAATGGGGCGGTTGGAGATGGGAGATGGGGGGACGAAGGGGAAGGATTCAAGGATCGAATCCGCCCGTGTGGAGGTAGCGGAAATAGCGGAGGAGCCCGAGATTGGCCGTGGCTTGTCGAGACCTTGAGCCTGTGCCTGGGCTTGAGCGTGAGCAAGGGCCCGTGCTTGTTGTTCTTGCAGACTTCCTGCTGTTGCCGCTGTCGTCGCGCCTGGTGAGATCAGACGACCCATGGTAGTTCGGTATGGAGTTCGGATTCCTGAGCTCGCAGCGGTTCCAGGTGTCGCCAGGCCGACGTTAACGCGAGTGGCGCTCGCGATGTCGATAATGACGGAGCCCGCTTGCGTGCTCATACTGTCGGGCCTATCCTTGCTTCCTGATTTTGACCAAGGCAGTATTGGTCCTTCTGGTACCCAATTCGAGTTGACCGACCCGCGATCTTGGCGTGACGTCTGCATGGTCGTGGCAGTGGGAGGGGGAGAGATGGCGTATTCGGCATGTGTCGAGGAATGTTTGTCGTCGAATGGATCACCAGAGTTTTCATCCGACTCTCGAAGGATGTCATTGGGGCCGAAGGACGTCGCAGCGAGAGGGGATTTAGCGGCAGTGTTCCTGGTATACGTAGGCGGAGGGCGAAGCGAGTTGGAGGATCCTGCCTGTAGTGACCCAGCGTTGATCACCTCGGGCTTTGCAACACCCAACAATTGGCGGATGGGACCCTTGGTTGGGGTCATGATCATGGGCGCCTCAGCAAAATCGCTTGCGAATGTCATGCCCGACATGTAGGACTGGCGGGAGCCAGCAGAGATGCCGGAGATACCAGAAATAGTTGACGGCTCATATCCCCCGGGGCGCAGGTTGTCGCGAGAGACATTGACGTGGTCGAGGTTGAGGTCCATCTCTGGAGAGCGGGCAGGACGGGCAGGACCCGAGTTGACAGAGGGGACGCTGCTGGTGCCGGAGCGCAGCGAATGTTCTTGTTCTGGGGTGATGAGAGCGATGGGTATCACGTTCGTTCCACCGGTACCTGCCGTCTGGATGGAGTTGGTATCGTCGAAAGGATTGCCATCGCGCGAGAAGACGTAAGGAGGTTGAAGGGAAGATGTATCGTCTGTGGGCAAAACCAAGTGAGCTTCTCCATGTGATCAGGCGGGGAGGCAAGAACGTACCGATGACGGAAGGGGCAGGTGTGGGCTTCTCGGTGGGATCTGGGCGGTTCAACACCTCCTCCGCAGAAGCGGGAACATCTTTGACGTCCTTGGCAGCCGCAAGGGCTTTGCGTCTGCGGGATGCGCGTCGGAGCCAGAGGTAGAGAGCGACGGCGAAGGCGAGGAAGAGGATTGCACCAATCACTGCGCCGGCAAGCGCGCCTTTGGAGACCGAGGACGACTGGCCCTTGGGAGCTGGAGCGGGGATACACTTCAATACAGCGCAGGTGCGGCAGTCCCTGGATTTGAAAACATGGTTGTTGGAATGAGCGCTCTAGAAAAGAGGGCTCCACACGACACACCTGTTGATCAGGATACACTTCTCATTAGCAGCGCACTTTGGGCATTCGCCGAGGGGAGGACAAGTCGAGATGCACTCCTGACGCGGCAGGAGAGGGTTAATTCGCATTTGGAAATAAAAGGAGTGTGGATATTCGGGAGAGAGAAAGAGAGAAAGTGGAAGGGAAGGCAGATGAAAGCTCTCTGTTCTCCACTTCCAAGGCGACTTTGCTCTGGCAACCGCCATCTCCGTGAGACTATCTTATGTCATCCCATCAACGTCCCCATCGTTGCCGACTCCGCCGATCGCACTGGAAAGCAGATCTTACCATGGAACCCGCAATTCAAACCGCGGCACTGACCTTCCAACACAAACCATCGTCCCCTCCTTCTCTCGTAGACATAAATCTTTCCCTCCCTTATGGCTCACGCACTGTCCTCATCGGTGCCAACGGAGGTACGCACAGCCCAGAGATCCCCTGTATCTCCGCTCAGATTCAATTTCCCCGCATCATCTCAGCTGGAAAGTCCACCCTCTTGCAGCTGCTTGCAGGCAAGCGTCTGGTCAGTACCGCGGGCACTTCTGTTCGTGTCAAAGGCCAGGATGTCTTCAGAAACACCCCAGAGGGCGTGACTTTTTTGGGCACAGAATGGTCTGCAACTGCTCCATATCTGCTAAAGCCGCCTAATTGATCCTGCTGTAGGGCTCTGAACCCTGTTGTCCGGGGAGACATCTCCGTCTCCCATTTCCTCGACTCTGTCGGTGGCTACAGACACAAAGAGAGGCGAGACCATCTTCTGGACATTCTCGATATCGATCTTGATTGGAGGATGCACCAAATTTCTGACGGCGAGCGGCGGCGTGTTCAACTCTGCTTCGGCCTTATGGTGCCGTGGGACGTTCTTCTCTTAGACGAGGTATGTCGCACATGGTCGCCCTTCCCCATCTCATCCAAACTCATAAACCACCGAGGTTACTGTTGATTTAGATGTACTGGTCCGGAGTGCATTGCTTGACTTCTTAAAAGAAGACAGTCAGAAGCGGAATGCAACCATCCTCTGTGCGGCCCTCGCATCACCCTCTCCGATCCTGCTGACTGTGCCATAGACGCGACCCACATCTTTGATGGCCTTTCGGATTTCCCGACACACATTATCCACATGAGGCATGGTCAGTTTGTCGAGGAACCCATCCCTTGGAATCCAACGAACGGGTTGTCCCTCACGCCTAGCGGCTCCTCTTCCCTATACACCATGGCATTGCAATGGCTCAAAGAGGATCGGGACATTAGGCGCGAGCTCGAGAAAGCCGGACAGAAGGTGACCCGGGGAGCTCGCAGAGATCAGGTAATGTTGCTGTTTATATCCTCCGGAGACCGCTCAAACCTGTTCTATAGGGGGTCCCCACGGACTCCGAAACGTTCTACCGCAAGTAAGTCTTCATTGCGGTCCCTGCGCTTCCGTACCTCATATCCGCTTTCAGATATGACTATAGTCACTAGTATATCGTATAAAGCGTTCAACCGCAACCCAATTCTACTGATACCTGTACTTTACTACAGATAGAGCGTGTAATCTTATCGGTATTTGCTTTGACTCCTTGTGAGCAAGGCCACGTGATGATTAAGGTTAATATCAAAAAAAGGGTGGATTTGGTCTTGATCCTCGCCTCGATGGCTCAAGTCGCGCTTCCTCACGACATCATCGACCTCACCGAATCATCACCTCCCGGAACACCGACTCCAAAGCCCTCTTCTGCAGAACCCGACGAGAACACTGAGCCGGCCTCAGAGTCCGCCTCAAAGTCGCGCAAGTCAGGGCGCAAAAAGAAGTCTGACGCAGAACTTTCGCTCGCGCTTGACGAATACACGAATCCGCCCACCACACGTCACGAGCTGAAGCGAAAACATTCTGATGTAGACATCACAGAGCAGCGGACTGACTCTCACCGACGCAGAAACGATGAACCCTCGGAGCCAACGGATGTCGGCGCCGAACCTTCGGCGCAGGAGACTTTGGAGGATGGCTTGTTCTTCGTTGATGTTGAGCCAATTATACCCAACCTCCCGCCAACACCAGCACCAGAGCCCGTTGAAAAAAGCAACACACTGCTTCTACCCGCTCACGTCACTGTCTTTGGTTCCACTCCAGTCGAAATTGTTGCACCAACCACATCGCTGGAGGATGATTCGATTCAATTCTTGGACTACGATGATGCAAAGGTGCGCTATGCCTCTCTACTCGTGTTAAAGTGGCTCATCATCTTCTGCAGGAGTTCGTTAGGTACTATCAAAACCCTGATGAGCAAAAGTTGCCCAATCGAATTGTCTGCAAGAAGTGCGGGGCTGAGGATGAGCACAAGACCTCCGAGTGCACGGTCATCATAGTGAGTGGATCAACATGCCCTTGCCACTAGCTCTGAAAGATGGTAGTGTTTGACTTGCGGTGTGCGCGACGAACATCCGACAAGGTCATGTCCAATCAGCAAAGTCTGCTTCAATTGCGGAATGAAGGGCCACATTAGCGCCGTATGTTCATGCAGTTTCTTTGTTCAAATAATTAGTTCCAACGAACCCTCTTCAGAAATGCACGACTCGTCATACAAGAGGGATCCCTGCTTCTCGCTTCTCAGATTGCGAGCGCTGCTACTCGACACTCCACAAGACCAACGTTCGTTGGTTTACTTTAGAGGCGCCAAACATATGCTAAACTTGAGACAGGAATGCCCGACATGGTGGAGAATGTATGTGTACCTATCGGATGAAGGTCGGGCCCAGGTCATGTCTTTCCGGGAAGCCAACCAAAACAAGAAACTTGGCGAGGGAGGAGAGGGTTATGTTGGAACGGACGAGTGGTGCTATAACTGTGCCGCATGCGGACACTGGGGCGATGTCAGATCACATCTTCTTGCCTTCATGATATCTCATTTACTTTTATCCATTGCAGGACTGCCCAGAGAGCAAACCATACAACCATCCTGAAGAGCCATCTGCATTTGGCCTTCAAAATATTGCCTCTGGTCCATTCTATGACCCAGCCAAGCACGGAGAACCGTCCAAGAAAACGCGATCACGCCGTCCAGACCCTTTTATCGATCTCGAACGTGTTCCGGACGATGTCGGACGATTAGGCAAGGAAAAAGCCAAGTCAAGGTTGGGAAAGATGATGAGGGATAAAGCAGCCCATGAAGAGGACGATCAAGACGATTGGTTCTCAAGAGTAGGATCTGGAAAGGGAAGAGGTGGCGGTGAGCGAGCTGCATCGTCGTCAAAGGCCCCATCCACGCAATCCAAGGGACAGAAATTCGTTTTCGGTTCGACATTCAAGGATTCGCGGGAACACTTCAGAGACCCGCCACAAGCAAACGGGGGTTCTGGTGGAGGAAACAAGGGAAGGGGGCCGAGTTTACTGGAGCGTATTAGCGACAGCTATCACGATCAAACTGGCGGTTCCAAAGATAGGCTGTACGGTGGGTCTCAAGGAGAAGGGCTGCATGGGTCGTCGGGATCGAAGAATAGCAACAAGCGTAAACGAGATAGGGACTCGAAGCGTGACAGTCGGGGACGGTCGCCAGACGAGCGGGATAGCTACAGGCGGAGGAGTGGAGGGAGCAACTGGAGTCGAAACGAGGACAATCGGAGGAGCAGTCACCGTGACCGGGGTCGTCACGACGGAGGCGGTGGGAGCAGTGGGGGAGGCGGTCCGCGATATCGAGGCTCTTACAACCGATAGTTGCTTATACCACATTCAATCTAATGCCCCATCCTGCTTGGACATTCAATGCTGCCACGCAACCAATAACGCGCGGGCGCCTAATCCCGTCTGAGTAGGGTTGGGTTTTGCATGTGACGATCAGCGCTAAGTTGTCTTCGTTCTTGACCACCACCATGACACAGGCAGCAAACACCAGCATTATCGCAAAGACGACCATCTCTGTTGAGTACGCTTCTCTACTTGGCAATGGACACTGCCCACTGGGAATGTATGTTCTGCCATTGCCGGACAACCTGTTTGTGTGGGAGGCGTCTCTGTTCATCCACCAAGGTCAGCTATGGTGATCTCACATGCTCCCTGCTCTCACTAAACCGGAAAATGGCTTGTCCTAGGATACTACGCCGATGCCGTGCTTAAATTTCGACTCACCTTCCCGGAGAATTACCCTGACGAGCAACCAACTGTTCGTTTTGTGACGGACGTCTTCCATCCTCTGATCTCTCAAGACGGACACTTTGCGTTGCAATGGCGCTTCAGACCATGGAGGTGAGCTTCATCGCAGTTCGAGTCTGCGCTTTGAACGGACGGGCCCACCCTGAGGGCGTGAGTCTGTCCGTGTTCCTGAGCTCGTCGAACCTTCTATCTGGACCGCCTCGGGACATCGGCTCCCCGGCCACAGCAGTTGTGCATGTAGCAAGAAACTCACACCTCTATATCTCAGACCCAAGGAGCACCACGTCTTTGATATCCTGCACTGTATCAAGTCGGCTTTCAAGAAGCACGCCCTCGACAAACTGCGGGAAGAAGACTGCATAAACAAAGAAGCTTTCCGGTACGCTCAACGCTGTCATCGCTCCCCATCCGCCCTTGTTGATTGAGAACCCGCCTTTTCCTCCTCCCTCTAATTCACACCCGCACTCGCGATTGTGTGGCGGAATGGCTGCCCATGTCTGCAACCTGTCTATCGAACTACTACTGTCAAACCCTGGCTTCGTGGTATCAACTCCACCCCCTTGCGACTTCGTCGCACGTCGACGCTGTCCGTCTGTCTGGCTGAATATCGTCAATCTTCTAGCCTGTGAGTGGTCGTACCCGCTTGCTTCCAATCGCATTTGCTGACTTGGTCCGTCTGCTGCTGCTTCCACCCCTGAACCTACGCTCGACAGCTATCATGAGTCCCCACAGTCGTTCGCATCCCTGGCAACACAATCTGTTCAACTATCCCAATCGGAGTCCGCCCTTTTTGACAAGGATTACCATGCTCGCAATTGGGGCACTGGGCATTCCATCCAGTTCCAGAAGCTCAGTCTGGAGCAACTTGGGCAGGTTAGAGAGCGGGTGGGGCTTAGCCCACATGCAGTCATATCGTCCACATCTGGCGGGACTCGTGGATCGGCAACGCAAGCAGGGCGGTCAGGTGCGAAAACACCCTTAGCAGGAGAACCGCGTCCGTTGGGCCAGGCGATCGTAAGACAGCAAGGGACCCCCACCCTTACCTTCATGTAATAGATACCATTCTACATAGGTATTATACAGTATTCTCTATAAATATCGGGATCTGGTAAATTACATCGCAGTCCGTGAATTTGGCGAGAAGGGCGGAAGTCGTAGACTGGATCAAGAGTGAAGAGATGCAGAAAGGGTTCTTGGTCGATGTTATCTAGGCTTCGTCTGCACTGCCGATCTCAGCAGCCGGCTTTGCGACAATCGTTTCGAAAGGAGCATCACTCATGTCGTCGAGCTAGTCGAAGGTGTGAGCTTATATCTTATAGAATTGACACCACATTTGGTACTGACATCTTCGAGGCGGTGGAAGTGCTTGGACAATTTCTCGATGACGAGGCTGTAAGGTAGGTGCTGGGTAAGTTTTCTGAAAAGTCGGTTCAGTAATCAATAAAACGGGCATGAGTTGAACCAATCCCACCGTCTTGGCTGAACGTTAAGTGAATGGCGAGCATCCAAGGTAGAATCCAACACGTTCGAGGAGTGTGCGCCTTCGCTAAGGGAGATCTTGATGGAGTACTCTTTGTCAGATTTACCTCGACCGTGGTTCCTTTCGTAGAGTTCGAAAGTGATATGAGACTGCGAACTTATTGGTGAAGGCGACCTGTCAGCATGTTCGGTGCACTCACGGCATAATCGAGCTCGGGGATGCGCCTGTTCGCGATCGGCAAACCTGAGAGCAAGACAAGGTTGACGAGAGTATGGATGTGACTCTCTTTGGTGAAGTAAACAGTCAGAGAGCTTTCGCCATTATTCCTCGCGGCCTCGAGGTCCGTGACGACATTCTTGAGCAAGGGTAGCGAAGTGAGGATTCCGATTTCCTCTCTGAGACATAGGTATCAGTAACAGGCTTCACATGTTGACCACGAAACGCACTTCTCATCCGGTTCGATGCCGTACTCCTGCGGGGCGACGAGATCGAAAAGGGCCTTGGCGCGACCATAGAGCTCGTGGATCTTCCGATCCTGGGTTTGCTGCACGGAATCCGTTTGGCCATGTTCGTTGAAAATAGCGAAGAGGAATGTGCGATGGTGAAGAGCACAGTACTTGATGGTGTCGTAAAGCTCAGATACCTATCAAGCTCAAATGAGGCAATGCCAACGATGAGGAGGAGGCAGACACGCACCCGGGAGGGATCGAATTTCTTCTGCTCGACATCGCAGAAGTCCTCAAAAAGCTTTTCCCATCTTTCACGGAACAGCCAAGGCTCATCGCCACAGCACCTATTCGGAGAGAGGTGTTTCAGCGAAGACTTTGAGAAGAATTTGCAGGCCACGGACCACCTATCCTGAATCTTGTCGACGTCGAGGGTTTCATAATTGCGGCGCATGATGTCTCTAAAGGAGCTCAGCAACTCAATGACCTCCTGAAAAGTGAAAATGTTGATTTAGCCGCCGATTCCATAGGCTATGATGCGGAATTGAGTTAAACCAACCTTGACAACCTCAACTGGCTCTTTCTTCATGCTCTTCGGCCAAGTGAGCTCTGGTCGTTTCTCGGACTCTCCAGGCCTGAGGAGGATCTTGAGGCGCTTCTTCACGTCATCTGTAAGGTCTTTGGCGGCATTGGAGTCGTCTAAGAGATCCTTTCGGATAATGAGTTTCAAAGGCTCGTTTGGCTGGGCTTGCTGCAGTGGTTGCGGGATATTCTTATTGATGAAGCCGTTCTTGCTATCCGAAGGAACCGCGGAGC
>Ga0065721_10006847_pt1 | contig 12857 bp, 8 predicted proteins | sample Mesricmetagenome_FD_59108 | JGI IMG/M metagenome (GOLD analysis project Ga0065721, IMG submission 59108) | Mesophilic microbial community from rice straw/compost enrichment Sample: eDNA_1 v2 (version 2) | ecosystem: Engineered > Solid waste > Grass > Composting > Bioreactor | place: USA: Davis... | reverse complement strand
ATTTAATTATCAGATCAATATGCTTAGCATGTGCTCCCGCAGTTTCCATAACTTTCAATAAAAATCAGGAGAGCATGATGTTATCCATCAATCCGGGAGGGGCCTTGCGCCACCTTTCAACCACCATTTTNCTTCTCATAGCGTTTCTTTGCTGTTNNGTTTTACTGGCCGCGCATGCCCAGGCGGCACGGCAGATGGAGTATCTCGATCGCGGCGTCGTCGCTATACGGTCCGGTAATGGCGTGTATGTCGGCTGGCGCATGCTGGGTAATGATCCGGCGAATATAAGCTTCAATGTTTACCGCAACGGCACGCGTTTAAACAGTACGCCGATTACCAACAGCACCAACTACTTTGACAGCAGTGGCAGCACCACAGCCAGCTACACCGTGCGTGCGGTGGTTAATGGCAGCGAAACGGGTGACAGTGCGGCGGGTTCGGTCTGGGGCAATCCTTATCTGGCGGTCAACCTGCAACGCCCCAACGGTGGCACAACCCCGGATGGGGTGGCCTACGACTACATCGCCAATGACTTGAGTGTGGGTGACCTGGATGGTGACGGTAAATACGAAATCATCGTGAAATGGGAGCCGTCGAACGCAAAGGACAATTCCCAGTCCGGCTACACCGGCAACGTCTTCATTGACGCCTATAAACTCTCGGGCACTCGCCTGTGGCGGATAGACCTGGGTCGCAATATCCGTGCGGGAGCGCATTACACGCAGTTTATCGTGTACGACCTCGATGGTGATGGCAAAGCTGAAGTGGCGATGAAGACAGCCGACGGCACACGCGATGGCACCGGTGTGGTGATTGGCAATGCTAATGCGGATCATCGCAACTCCAGTGGCTACATTCTTTCCGGCCCTGAATTCCTCACGATCTTTAACGGCCAGACAGGCCGTGCTATGGCTACCACGAATTACGTTCCGGCACGAGGNACCGTCAGCAGCTGGGGTGANTCCTACGGCAATCGCGTCGATCGCTTNCTCGCTGGCGTTGCCTATCTGGACGGAACCCGGCCGAGTTTGATTATGGCCCGGGGTTACTACACCCGCTCGGTGATAGTGGCCTGGGACTGGCGTAATGGTCAGCTGGCCCAGCGCTGGACGTTTGACAGCAACAGCAGCGGTAACGGTGCCTATGCCGGGCAGGGTGCGCACAGCCTTACTATCGGTGATGTCGATGGTGACGGCCGCGATGAGATTGTCTATGGTTCGGCAACTATCGATGATAATGGCCGCGGACTTTACACCACTGGCCTCGGTCACGGCGATGCCTTGCATCTGGGGGATTTTCTTCCGAGTCGTCCCGGGCTTGAAGTCTTCATGGTGCATGAATGCCCGAGCTGTTATGGACAGCACGGCGTGGAGATGCATGATGCGCGTACTGGCCAGATCATCTGGAGCCACGACGGTGGGCGGACTGACATCGGTCGCGGTGTCACCATGGACGTTGATCCGCGCTATCCCGGCAGCGAAAGCTGGGCCTCGGCCGGTGGACTTTATGCCGCAAACGGTACTTTGATCTCTTCTGCCAAACCCAACTCGATCAACTTNGGTGTGTACTGGGATGCAGANCTGAGTCGCGAATTATTGAACGGCACNACGATTGATAAGTGGAACTACAACAACAGTACCACCAGTCGNCTGCTGACGGCATACCAGTACGGCGCTGCNCAGAATAACGGCACCAAAGCCAATCCGGGCTTGTCAGCGGACATCCTCGGTGACTGGCGCGAAGAAGTTATCTGGCGCAACGAAAGCAACACGCAATTACTGATTTTCTCCACCACCACCGTAACCTCGCACAAACTGCGCACGCTGATGCACGACTCGCAATACCGGGTGGCCATTGCCTGGCAGAACGTCGCTTACAACCAGCCGCCGCACACGAGTTACTTCTTAGGTGAGGGAATGAATCCGCAACCTGTGCCGGATATCTATTTTGTCGGCACCGATCCCAATCCACCGGTTGGCGGTTCCAGTTCCAGCTCATCCAGTTCGAGTGCGGCAGCCATTGCCAATGGCACCTATGTGATCGAAGCGCGCTCCAGCGGCAAGGTGCTGACGGTAGAAAATGGCAACACTGCCAGTGGCGCAAACGTTGTGCAGTGGGAATACACCGGGCAATCCAACCAGCACTGGCAGGTGACATCCGTGGGCAATGGCTACTACTCCATCCGCGCCGAACATAGCAATGCAGCGCTGGATATTGCCGGTCCTACTTCGGCTGACGGCGCGAATATTATTCAGAACGCGTATGTCGGTGACCAGAACCAGCAGTGGACATTCCAGAGCGCGGGGAATGACTATTACGGCATTATTTCGCGCTACAGCGGCAAAGCCGTCGATGTAGAAGCGCGCAGCCAGGCCAACGGCGGCAACATCCTGCAGTGGACTTATAATTCGGCGACGAACCAGCAGTGGAGCCTTACTCCTGTCAGCGGTTCACCGGGTTCATCCATAACAATTCAGGAAAACACCACCGGTTTCTGCAGTGTTGACGGCACCGTCGACAATAACAATGCCGGATTTACGGGCGCTGGGTTTGCCAACACCAACAATGCCGTCAATCAAGGCATCAACTGGCGTATCAGCAGTGGCAACGGTAGCCACACGGTGACTTTCCGTTACGCCAGCATCGACAGCCGGCCAGCGCAGCTGCTGGTAAATGGTAATGTGGCTGCAACAATGAATTTTCCATCCACCGGTTCCTGGACTTCATGGAGTGAGGTGTCGACCACCATCAATCTCTCGTCCGGTACTCACACGATCCGCTTGAATGCCACTGGCAGTGGCGGTCTGGCGAACATAGATGCAATGACCATAGCGGGGGATTCTCCAGCAGCGGCCAGTTGCAATGGAGCGATTTCCTCCAGCAGCTCGAGCAGCTCCAGTACGCCCGCCAATGGAGCTGTGTGCAATTGGTATGGCACTAACTTTCCGATGTGTGTCAATCAGGTTGATGGCTGGGGCTGGGAAAACCAGCAGAGTTGCATCGGCGTGAATACCTGTAATTCTCAATAGCAGGTGTGTAANGAAAGAGCCCGCATAATGCGGGCTCTTTTTTGAAACGANTATTTGATAAAAACGTTTTAAGGTTTGAAGTTGACGCGTCGATATCCTTGAAATGTTTTNTTAATCATCAATAGAACTTCTTGCGCNGATAAGTGCTTCACCTTGTCNATCAACGTGATGCGATCCGTCGATACAATGTCAGGTGTTTCAATATTGCTGGCGAAGCTTGGTTTGCGCGGAGAANCGTATTTGTCCTGGGTCGTCAGTGAGGGGGCAACCTGATAAGTATTCAGACGACTGGCGATCACTGAGTCCTCATAACAAAACATAAAACGGTCTGGGTTCTCGTGATATTTTTCGGGAACGCTCAACAATTTTTGTGCACCTTTTTTGCTCAGGATATACGAGCCGGCGCACCATGATGTGGAATGAAGTCGATAGGTTCCGCGTCCCCGATGGGTTGACGCAGGCTGCCTGTCGAGTTTGATGCGGTTGGTTGGTCGTTCAAGACGAATGATATCGAAATCCCTGGGCATCCAGGAGGTGTCTGTCACAAAATAGCGGAAATCACTGGAAATATGCAGATCGTCTTCAACGATAGCAATCCAGTCATCCGGTCCTTCAGCACATATTTTCCATGCTTGCGAGTGACTGAGAAAACATCCCACTTTGCCGCGTGTCCACTGGCGTTTTCCATTGCGAGGGCGTAGCGCGATAAAATTATCAAACTCTTCCTGCGATAAATCACGTCCGTTGGTTGCCTCGAACCGCTCGAATGTCAGTCCTTGTTGTGCAAATTGCTGTCGAGAAAATGCGAGCCGATCGACATCTTTTGCAAGATTGATTAATAAAAATTCTCATGGTTCAGAATCCTTGATCATAAGTTTTCTCTTCTAGCGGATTTTGATCGAGAATAGAACTTATTTGTTTAAAAAATCGAGAACACGTGGCAGAGGACTGCCAAAATTGGCGGATTAATTCACTAAGGCGATGCTGTTGTAGAGCAAGCCTTTATTTAATGCAGTAGTAATGCCAGGTAGTCGTCTTCTATCTTTCGCAGGTGCCTTTGGTTTGTTAGTTAACACAGCGCGAAGGAGCAGTTGATGTCACGTGGAGTGGCACGTTATATTTTTCACAATATGGTGTTGAANCCAGGTANCGCATGAGTATATTGACCCCAACGCAACACCTCGCCTTAACCAAGCTGGCTTTAAAAGGTTCCCAGAGCTTACTCGCTCCCGNACTCTGGTTGAANCATCCCGGCGTTCTGCGTTGGTATATCCATCTGCTGCAAGGCTTCAGTTATCGCAAGCTCAGTCATTTTTTCTACGACGCTCTGGCCACATCCGGCCACCCGGAAACTGCACGGGATTTATTGTTCGTTCATATCAAACATATGGCCAGTCAACCGAGGCCGGCAAGCGCTGCAGTACATAAGCCCTACACACCGCCCCTGGCTCAATTTACTCATGCAGAAAAAAAACACGCCTTGACGAAAGTGCTTGCCGACCTTGAATCACAGGGCGCACGGCCGTTTTTATGTTTCGGTGTACTCCTCGGCTTTATGCGTGAAGGGGATTTTATGAAGCACGATGCCGATCTTGATATTGGCATCCTGTTACGTGAGCACAGCTGTGCGCAGATTCATGCCATATTAAAAGAGCAGGATTATTATATTGAAAGTTATCAGCCTGATCCTTGGCCATGCCGTCTGAAGGTCACCGTGCCTGGTACCGAGATTCCCGTCGATATTATTTTTTTTAATCCTGCTGGTGGAAAATTACAGACTTTTGCCGAGTGCTTTGGTCAGGTATTGATTCGTAACCGCACTGCTTTTGAGTTGGCGCGGGCAGAATTTCAGGGGATAACTGCCTGGATTCCTGCGGACCCGGAGGCCTTTCTTACGGAGAACTATCGGGACTGGCGGCAAAAAAGTGACTATCACCACTGGGTTCTCACGTCACCCCTCACAGACTTCAATCAGCCTGTCGTGGAGTATTGTCTCACACGGGAACTGGCATACAGTTTGTATCGTAATCGAATGCACACTGTTACCCGTTTGCTGGAAATAGGAAAGCGTAATTACCCCGCCAGTCAATTCTGGCAGGAACTTACCATAGGATGCGCATCATGAAGATTATCTACACAAAGATGGTGGCTGATCTGTTTCATGCGGGACACGTAAATTTTTTACGCAATGCACGGGCATTAGGCGACCGATTGGTGGTACACATTGTGGATGATGAGCGGGTCAGCTCATTTAAGCGGCAGCCGGTAATGACGCAGGAAGAACGCATGGCGGTTGTCGCTGCCTGCCGTCATGTGGATGAAGTGGTTGCGGATGGACCGCGTATTATCACGCGGGCGTTCATGGAACAGAATCAATATGCTGTTTATGCCTTTGCGTGCAATGGTGCAGCGGAGCTGGCGGTAAAACGCCGCGACTGTCCCGACTTGCCGGAGGAGATGCTGGGTGTGCTCTCTTACACCGAGGGCGTCTCAACGACGGATTTAATTCATCGGATTCAACAGCGTCTGCAGGTTTCAGGAAAGATGCTGGATCGTCAGGATCTGCCGTCCCTGGTCCAATCCTAGCAAGAGCGCTCCAGCTTTTTGCTTATATCTCAAGTTGTCATCGCCGCTGGGACGCGCAGCGATTCATTCAGAAGTGGTTCAGCAGCAAGGGGGTTTTTATAACCTGCCGGATACTTTTCACCCCAGATGGCAGTGCCGATACGGATGTGGGTAGCGCCACAATCAATCGCGATAGAATAGTCATTACTGAATCCCATCTGGCAATGAGGCAGGCCATAATAATCAGCCAACTTCCGTAATGCCTTGAAGTGGGGCGCAGGTGCGTCAGCTTTGGGCGGAATAGCCATTAAACCGGTGATCGGCAGGTTCAGGATGAGGCAGTACTCGATCAGATCCGGTGCCATTTCGGGCGCTATGCCGTTTTTATTAGGCTCCTTGCCAATGTTCAGCTGCACAAAAAATTCTTTTGTGGTTAAAGAACTGGCTTCTTCTTTCAATAGCCGGGCAACAATATCCGCCTGGCGCATGCTTGCAATGCCTTCCACATGATGAAAGTGCTGCATGATTCGACGGATTTTGTTGGATTGCAGAACACCAAAATAGTGCAGCTGCAAGTTGTGCGGGTGCACATATTTTTTCTCACTTTCCTGCCAGTATTTTTCCGCAAAATGGCGGTGTCCTGCGCATGCCAGTGCGTTTACTTGAGAATAGTCACGTGCTTCTGCGGCAATGGTAACCAGGCCGCCTGCACCAATGAAGTGCCGAATAATCGGCTGATTCATGAAATTAAAATAACGTTCCTGAAGCGGTTCGAAAGGGGGAAAGCTATTTGCCGTAAATTCCATGGTCGTTGTCCTCTGGTGAGGTGATATCGACAGACGCCTTGAATGTACACCAAAAAAATAACGGCGGAACTGAATTTGTAACAGAGTAGAAATGTATCGCGTTTTTAATAAAGGGTCATGCGATTTTAATTTCTATGTTGGATTCGCAACAGACTGCATTAAATTAATCAGTGTCGTAATGCGGCTGTTGGATAGCTGTCGATAATCAGGATAAGGACTTACGATAAGGCGGTACTCTTTATTCAGCGCGAAATATTGATCCACCCAAACCAGTGGCGCCAAATTTAATGACGCAGCGTAAGTTTTTCCAACGACGACATGAAAGCGGGTAAAGCCATCGTTTAGCTGTGGGGCTGAAAAAAGCAGTGAGGCGCTGGAGCCGGATTGAAAAAGATGTTGATCCCGATAATCCTGCCAGCAGGTAAGCTCGTTACCGTTTGGTTGCTGTGCCTGCCAGTCGAAGAGAAACTTCGCACAGACGTTGAAAACCTTTCGCCAGTGATTGCTGGTATGCCTGACGATATGGTCGACTTCTCCCGCCACCAATCCCCGCAATTCATCCATTGCGGGATAATCATCAATAAGGGGGCGATTGGCAATGTAGATTTTAATGGGGCTCTGGAGTGATCCAAAGCCCACGGGGGCAAGAGGCGGGTTAGTCATTGGGTCATGGTTCGTAGGACAACACCGGCATCAGCCAGCGCTCCAGTTCATCCACTGTCATGCCTTTGCGCTTCGCCAGACTTTCCACCTGATCTTTTTCGATCTTGCCGGTGGGGAAGTAGGTTGATTCCGGATGCGAGAAATACCAACCAGACACGGCGGCGGTAGGCAGCATGGCAAAGTGTTCAGTGAGTGTGATGCCGGTATGCTTTTCCGCATCGAGCAACTTAAAGAGCGTTGCTTTTTCAGTGTGATCCGGACACGCGGGATAACCTGGCGCGGGGCGAATTCCCTTGTATTGTTCGCGGATCAATTCCTCATTGCTGAGGTTTTCACTGCGGTCATAGCCCCAGAATTCTTTGCGCACCCGTTGATGCATATGCTCGGCGAAGGCTTCGGCCAGACGATCAGCAAGTGCTTTAACCATGATGCTGTTGTAGTCATCGCCCGCCTGCTGATAGCGCTTGGCCAGCTCCTCCGCACCGATACCTGAGGTGACTGCGAAGCCGCCGATGTAATCCTGTTTGCCGGTCTCTTTGGGTGCGACGAAGTCAGCCAGAGAGAAGTGGGGTTTGGTTTCCATGCCTTGTTTAAGGTGTTGCTGACGGATGTGGTGCAGCGTGGAAATCTGTTTGCCGTCCGCATCATAAACAGCAATGTCATCATGATTGACAGTATTGGCAGGCCAGAAGCCGATGACGCCGTTTGCACTGATCAGCTTTTCGTCGATCAGCTTGCGCAGCATTTTCTGCGCATCATCAAACAAGTTGCGTGCCGCTTCACCCACCACCTCATCTTCAAGAATCCTGGGATATTTGCCGGCGAGATCCCAGCTGATGAAGAAAGGGGTCCAGTCAATAAAATCAACCAGCGTATTCAGATCATAATCATTGAATACTTTAATACCGGTGAAGGTGGGAGCGGGGGGCGTGTAATTCTCCCAATCCAGTTTTAAACCTTTGTTGATGGCCTCCGGATAGGTTCGCACAGTGCCACGTGGCTTGCGGTTGGCGTTACGCTCGCGCACCTGGGCATATTCCTGCTGAAGCTCGCTGACAAATTTAGGACGCAGCTCATCAGAGAGCAGGGTGCTGGCCACACCAACAGCCCGGGACGCGTCCGGGACATAAACCACCTGATTCAGTTTAAAAGCCGGATCTATCTTTACGGCGGTGTGTGCTTTGGATGTTGTTGCACCGCCGATCATCAACGGCTTGTTGATGCCCTGACGTTCCATCTCGCGCGCCACAAATACCATCTCGTCCAGCGACGGTGTAATCAGGCCTGACAGACCGATGATGTCGCAGTTCTCACGCACAGCGGTTTCCAGAATTTTATCGCAGGGCACCATCACACCCAGGTCAACCACCTGGAAGTTGTTACATTGCAGTACCACGCCGACGATGTTTTTACCGATGTCGTGCACATCTCCTTTTACAGTAGCCATCAGGATCTTGCCGTTTGGCTTGGAAGCTTCTGTTTTTTCAGCTTCGATAAAAGGCTGCAGATAGGCAACGGATTGCTTCATTACCCGTGCGGATTTCACCACCTGGGGAAGAAACATCTTTCCAGCACCAAACAGATCGCCGACAACGTTCATACCGTCCATCAGCGGCCCTTCAATTACATCGAGCGGGCGCGGGTATTGCAGGCGCGCTTCTTCTGTATCTGCTTCAATATAGGTAGAAATACCTTTCACCAGCGCATATTCAATACGTTTGGCCACGGGCAGGCTGCGCCATTCAAGGTCTTCTTTTTTCTCGCCGCCACCTTCACCACCACGGTATTTTTCCGCGATTTCGAGCAGGGCTTCGGTAGCATTGGCAGTGCGGTTGAGAATCACATCTTCAACTTTCTCTTTCAGCTCCGCCGGCAGGTCATCGTACACGGCCAGCTGACCGGCGTTGACAATCCCCATGTTCATGCCGGCCTTGATGGCGTGATAGAGGAACACCGAGTGGATGGCTTCGCGGACCGGGTTGTTGCCGCGGAATGAGAAAGATACGTTGGAAACGCCACCGCTGACACCGGCATAGGGCAGGTTTGCGTGAATCCAGCGTGTGGCTTCAATGAAATCCACTGCGTAGTTGTTGTGCTCTTCAATACCGGTAGCGACAGCAAAAATATTCGGGTCGAAGATAATGTCCTGCGGCGGGAAGCCGAGCTTGTCCACCAGCAGACGGTAGGAGCGCTCACAGATTTCCTGTTTGCGTTCCTGGGTATCTGCCTGTCCGGTTTCATCAAACGCCATGATCACGACAGCAGCCCCGTAGCGCATGCACAGCCGGGCCTTGTGCAGGAACTCTTCTTCGCCTTCTTTGAGGCTGATGGAGTTAACGATGGGTTTGCCCTGGATGCATTTCAGTCCAGCTTCGATCACTTCCCAGCGGGATGAATCCACCATGATTGGTACGCGGGCAATGTCAGGTTCGCCGGCGATCAGGTTCAGAAAACGCACCATGGCTTTTTCTGCATCAAGCATGCCTTCGTCCATGTTGATGTCGATTACCTGCGCACCGTTTTCGACCTGCTCCAGAGCGACTTCCAATGCGGTGGAATAATCTTCTTCAACAATAAGCCGCTTGAAGCGCGCAGAACCGGTGACGTTACAGCGTTCGCCCACGTTTACGAACAGGGAGTCGCGGGTGATATTGAAAGGCTCGAGACCGGATAAGCGGCAGGCAGGCTCAATCTGCGGAACAGCGCGCGGAGGGTATTTAGCCACGGCCTCGGCGATGGCTTTGATGTGCGCCGGGGTTGTACCACAGCAGCCGCCGATGATGTTGACGAAACCGCTCGCGGCAAACTCTTCAACGATAGTCACCATCTCTTCCGGTGTCTGATCATATTCGCCAAATTCATTGGGCAGGCCGGCGTTGGGGTGAGCGGATACATAACAGGCGGCTACACGGGACAGTTCCTGCACATACTGACGCAGCTCCTTGGCACCCAGGGCGCAGTTCAACCCCATGCTGAAGGCTTGCGAATGCGCCAGCGAGTTGTAAAACGCTTCCGTCGTCTGGCCGGAGAGGGTACGCCCCGAGGCATCAGTGATGGTGCCGGAGACCATGATCGGCAGCTCAAAACCACATTGATCAAAATACTGCTTCACCGCAAACACGGCTGCTTTGGCGTTTAGGGTGTCGAAGATGGTTTCAATCAGAATCAGATCAGCCCCGCCTTTCACCAGACCATCGACAGACTCCAGGTAATTCTCCACCAGCTGATCAAAAGTCACATTGCGTGCGCCGGGGTCATTCACATCCGGTGAAATGGAACAGGTGCGACTGGTCGGGCCAAGTACCCCAGCTACGAAGCGGGGTTTGGAGGGATTGAGTGCAGTGACTTCATCGCACAGCTCACGGGCCAGCTTTGCGGCGGCATAGTTCAGCTCATGGCTGAGGTCTTCCATGTCGTAATCCGCCATGGAGATGCGGGTGGAGTTAAAGGTGTTGGTTTCAAGGATGTCGGCCCCGGCGTCCAGATAGGCACGCTGGATCTCGCGGATAACCTCCGGTTTGGTGATGCTGAGCAGGTCATTGTTGCCGGCGATATCCATGTGGTAGCTGGCAAATCGTTCACCGCGGTAGTCTGCCTCCTGCAGTTTATAGCTCTGGATCATGGTACCCATGCCGCCATCCAGAATCAGGATGCGTTGCTGGATAGCTTGATGGAGGGCGTTAATGCGGGCCTGACGTTCGGGAGTTATGCTCATGAGAAACCTGTTGTTCGCGTGGTCCGCCTGAAATCAGGCGATTCTGAGGGATTGGGTCAAAAAAATGCCGCCAATTCTACCAGATAAACCCCCGGGCCGGGGGCGGCAGCCCGTGCTGTTGTCCCAGGCTATCAGGTCGATTGCAAATACATGGTGTTTTAGCGGGCAGCTTTACAGTAGAATACCCGACTAAATTAATCAGGTATCCGGGGTTAAGCAGCAGGTATGAGTGTTAATGTAGAAATCACCGAATCGGCTCAGCAGTATCTTAAAGAGTTACTGGATAAGCAGAAGGACAACGATGGCATCGGTATTCGCATGTTCGTTGCCAGTCCGGGCACGCCCCAGGCGGAGACCTGCATCGCTTATTGCCGGCCGGGTGAAGAGAAAGACGACGATGCGGTGGTGCAGCTGAATGGCTTCAAAGCCTATTTTGAGGCGCGCAGCCTGCCTTATCTGGAAGAAGCCAAGGTAGATTACTCACCGGATCGCATGGGCGGCCAGCTCACCATTCGTGCCCCTAATTCCAAGATGCCGCGCGTCACCGACGACAGCCCTTTGGAAGATCGTATCAACTATGTCCTCTACAACGATGTTAATCCGAGCCTGGCTGCTCACGGTGGTAATGTAAGCCTGGTCGAGGTGACTGACGATATGATCGCGGTGCTGAAATTCGGCGGAGGTTGTCAGGGTTGCGGAGCAGTGGCCATCACATTGAAGCAGGGTATCGAAGTGCAGTTGATGGATAAGTTACCGGAATTGAAGGGTATTCGGGATGTGACCGACCATACAGATCGCAGTAATGCCTATATCTAAAAACTGAAAATTTTTCTTTCAAAAACACCGCCCTCTGGCGGTGTTTTTGTTTCTGTAAGCCGGTATTTGCTACACAAAAAATGTTCTGCTGACGAAGGTTTTTAGGAGTGATGTTCTTTCGGTTATAAAAAAGTCCCCAAAGAAGATTATTGCACATGATAGTAATGAGAGTTATTATCATTACCGAATGATTAACCATATCACTTGAAAATATCTATCTTTCATCCACTTGGGGTCAGCAATTTATGCCGTCCAATCTGTATCCGGTTCATCTGCAGAAAAAATCCAGCCTGTTAGCTCATGCCGTTCGTTTAGCCTCCTTTGCACTGCTTGTTCCGGCAGTTCATGCGGAAGAAACCAATGCTCCGACACTTAACAAAGTTGTCGTATCTGCCGCTGGTTTCGAGCAGAAGATTACCGAGGCACCTTCCAGTATTTCCGTCATCAGCACAGAAGAGCTGAGCAAGCGTCCTTACACTACCTTGCTTGATGCTGTGCGTGATCTTGAAGGGGTAGATATTGGTGAGACGCGGGATAAAACCGGCCAGGGCACCATCAGTATGCGCGGCATGGGCTCTGACTACACGTTGATCCTGGTGGACGGTAAGCGCCAGAACAACCATGGCGATATTTATCCCAACAACTTTGGTGGCAACCAGTTCAACCACATTCCGCCGCTGGATGCCATTGAGCGTATCGAAGTGATCCGCGGTCCGGCCTCCACCTTATATGGTGCGGATGCCATGGGCGGTGTGATCAACATCATTACTAAAAAGGTCACCGATTCATGGCAGGGTTCCATCAGCCACAGCCGTACTATCGAAACCAAAGACGAGTTCGGCAACGATATTACTACTGACTTCAACGTGATGGGTCCGCTGATTCCCGGCAAGCTGGGTCTGTCGTTGCGCGGTAGCTTCTATAACCGTCTGGCTTCCAACCCTACCTATGACAACGTTACCGATCCGACTGGGCGCGTGGTAGAACGCTCCCTCGNTTTTGGTGCGGGCGGTAAAACNGTCGACAACGAAAACGAAGCGCTGGGTCTGCGCCTGTCCTGGACGCCGACCGAAAATCAAAGCATCTCATTGGATATTGATACCTCGAAGCAGCAATACGACAATGCGCCGCGCCTGAATGATGCGGGAGAATACGAATACCCGGTAGGAACTGTCGATAATATTGCTTCCGTCTGGCGTGCTACGCCGAACAACTGTATCAATGACGGTAACTGCACCCGCGCTGAGCCACGGGTGGGTTACA
>Ga0065721_10006268_pt1 | contig 12861 bp, 9 predicted proteins | sample Mesricmetagenome_FD_59108 | JGI IMG/M metagenome (GOLD analysis project Ga0065721, IMG submission 59108) | Mesophilic microbial community from rice straw/compost enrichment Sample: eDNA_1 v2 (version 2) | ecosystem: Engineered > Solid waste > Grass > Composting > Bioreactor | place: USA: Davis... | reverse complement strand
GAAAGCCGCACACCCGTGCAGATCGAGCTGCCGATCCGCTCGCGCGACCGCTCGGCCGGGGCGATGCTCTCGGGCGAGGTGGCGCGGCGCTACGGGCACGAGGGTCTTGCCGAGGACACCATCGCCATCAAGCTCACCGGTACGGCCGGGCAGAGCTTCGGCGCATTCCTTGCCCGCGGCGTTTCCATCGACCTCGTCGGCGATGCCAACGACTATGTCGGCAAGGGCCTCTCGGGCGGACGCATCGTTGTGCGGCCTTCCGAGAAGGCGGCGATCGTGCCCGAGAAGTCGATCATCGTCGGCAACACGGTGCTCTACGGCGCCATCGAAGGCGAGGCCTATTTCCGCGGCGTCGCGGGCGAGCGCTTTGCCGTCCGCAACTCCGGGGCCATCGCCGTCGTCGAGGGGCTGGGGGACCACGGCTGCGAATACATGACCGGCGGCCTTGTCGTCGTCATCGGGCAGACCGGGCGGAACTTCGCGGCCGGCATGTCCGGCGGCGTCGCCTATGTCCTCGACGAGGACGGCACGTTCCGCTCCCGCTGCAACCTCGCCATGGTCGACCTCGAGCCGGTGCCCGAGGAAGAGAACCTCATGCAGAAGATCCACCACCACGGGGGGGATCTCGAGTGGCACGGGCGCGTCGACATCTCCGGCGACATGACCCGGCACGACGACGAGCGCCTGCAGCAGCTCATCGCCAACCACCTGCACTACACCGGCTCCGCCCGCGCCAAGGCGATCCTGGAGAACTGGGAGGCCTACCGGCCCAAATTCGTCAAGGTGATGCCGGTCGAATACCGGCGGGCGCTGCGCGAGATGGAACAGAAGAAGAAGCGCGCCGAACTCGGCGTGGCTGCGGAATAGGAGAGGAAAGCCAATGGGTAAGGTAACAGGCTTTCTCGAGATCGAGCGGGAGGAGCCCCGGTACGAGCCGGCTTCCGACCGGATCCGGCATTTCGGCGAGTTCACCATCCCCCTCTCGGAAGGGCGGGTGGTGGACCAGGCGGCGCGCTGCATGGATTGCGGCATCCCGTTCTGCCATGGCGACACGGGCTGCCCCGTCCACAACCAGATTCCCGACTGGAACGACCTCGTCTACCAGGGGGACTGGGAAGAGGCGGCGCGCAACCTCCATTCCACCAACAATTTCCCCGAGTTCACCGGGCGCATCTGCCCGGCGCCGTGCGAGGAAGCGTGCACCCTCAACCTCGAGGACACGCCGGTCGCCATCAAGACGGTGGAACAGGCCATCGCCGACAAGGCGATCCGTTCGGGATGGGTCAAGCCGCAGCCGCCCGAGGGGAAGACCGGCAAGTCGGTCGGCATCGTCGGTTCGGGCCCGGCCGGCATGGCCGCCGCCCAGCAGCTGGCGCGCGCCGGGCACGAGGTGCACGTCTACGAACGCGAGCCGAAGGCGGGCGGCCTGATGCGCTACGGCATCCCCGACTTCAAGATGGAAAAGGACCACATCGACTTCCGCGTTGCGCAGATGGAAGCCGAAGGCGTCATCTTCCATTATGGCGAGAACATCGGCATCAACCGGCCGCTTTCGGACCTGCGCGCGCGGCACGACGCGGTGCTGCTCTGCGGCGGGGCCGAAAAGCCGCGCGAGGTCAGCGCCGAGGGCACGCATCTCGAGGGCGTCCATTTCGCCATGCCGTTCCTCGTGCAGCAGAACCGGCGCATCGGCGGCGAGGACGTCTCGGGCGAGGCGCCGCTGGTAGCAGCGGGCAAGCATGTCGTCGTCATCGGCGGCGGCGACACGGCCTCGGACTGCATCGGCACATCGTTCCGGCAGGGGGCGATCGCCGTCACCCAGCTCGACGTGCGCCCGCAGCCGCCCGAGCTCGAGAACAAGCTTTCGACCTGGCCCAACTGGGCGGTCAAGATGCGCACCTCCTCCTCGCAGGCCGAAGGCGCGATCCGCGAGTTCTCGGCGGGCACGATGAGAATCATCGGCAACACCAAGGGGCACGTCACGGGCGTCGAATGCGCCCGCGTCGACCGCAAGCGCCAGCCCATCCCCGGTACCGAGTTCGTCATCAAGGCGGACCTGGTGCTGCTGGCCATCGGCTTTGCCAGCCCGGTGCACGAGGGCATGCTCAATGAGCTCGGCGCCGAACTCGACAAGCGCGGGAACCTGTTTGCCGACACGTTCAGCTACCGCACGTCGGTCGACAAGGTCTATGCCGCCGGCGACATGCGGCGCGGCCAGTCGCTGGTCGTCTGGGCCATCCGCGAAGGCCGCCAGGCAGCGCGCGCCATCGACATGGACCTGATGGGCAAGACGGACCTGCCGCTATAGGCTTCGAGGGCCCGGCGGCGGCCGGGCCCTTCCCGATTTTAAAAGGACTGACAGGACGATGGCCGGAAACTACGTCGTCGATGAGCTGATCTCGGCCAAAGCCATCGCGGCGCGGGTCGAAGCCCTGGCCAAGGACATCTCGGCCTATTTCCACGATACGGACAAGCTCGTCGTCGTCGGGCTCCTGCGCGGCTCCTTCATCTTCATCGCCGACCTCGTGCGCGAGCTCGACCTGCCGGTCGAGGTCGATTTCCTCGAGGCGTCCTCCTACGGCGACGCCATGGAATCGAGCCGCGAGGTGCGCATCCTCAAGGACCTGCGTGGCGAGATCGCGGGACGCGACGTGCTCGTCGTCGAGGACATCGTCGATACCGGCTATACCCTCAAGCACGTGCTGGAAATCCTCGCGACCCGCCATCCGCGCCGCATGGAGGTCTGTGCCCTGCTCAACAAGCCTTCGCGACGCGAGACGGATGTCACGGCCAAATGGATCGGCTTCGACATCCCCGACGAGTTCGTCGTCGGCTACGGCATCGACTACGGCCAGCGCAATCGCAACCTGCCGCACATCGGAGCGGTGCGGTTCGTCGGTTGAACGGCGCGCCGTTCAGCGGCCGCCCTCGTTCTCCACATCCTCCGGCGCGATCCCGACGCCGAAGGCGTCGGCGCGCCCGACTGGGGCCCTGACCATTTCGGTGAGATCGAAGGGCGTGGTGCGTTCGGGCAGGGCGGCGGCGGAGACGAGATCGTTCGCCGGGGCCGGCGAGCGGCTGAGCGGAGTGACGGCGCCGGCGACCTCCAGGAGGCGGATCTGGCCGAGGCCCTGGAAGGGCGGGCGCAGCATCGCGCCGGCGTCGGTGCCGGCCAGCGGGTCGGCGACCTCGATGGCGATGCCGCCCTCGCGATAGAACTTGCGGATGGACTGGTTGACGAAGAAGGCGAGCTTGTCGGAGCCGGCCGTCGAGAAGTGGATGCCGTCGTCCTTGCGCATTCTGACGTTCTGCCCGTTGAGGTCCGGGCCATAGGCCGAGTACTTGCCGTCTTCGCCGAGGAACCGCTCGTAGATGTCGATGAACTCGGCCCCGCCCGAGACGCTCGCCAGGCGGTGGATGGCGCTGATCTGGCTGATGGCGGTGGAATAGGAGTTCGAGGACATCGGCGGCAGGCCGATCCAGATCACCGGCTTGCCGGCGGCGCGCAGGGGATTGAGGAAATCCATCACCCGCTGCTGGTAGGCCGCGTTCCAGAGGTCGGTCAGGGGCTCTGCGATCTGCCCGTTCACCCGCAGTTCCTGCCGGTCGTTGATGCCGATGGCAACCACCGCGAGGTCGAAGCTGTCGGCGGCGATGGCGTCGCGAATGGCCTTGTTCCAGTCGAAATAGTCGTTGCGCACGAATCCCGAGGAGCCGACGCCCTGGTTGACGACGACGAGGTTGGGGTCTTCGGCGTAGAGGCGCTCCAGCGCCTTGGCGAGATCGACGGCGAGCGAGTCGCCGAAGACGGCGAGGCGGGTTGCGTCTTGCGCCTTTTCGACCGTCGGCTTGGGGGGAGGCAGGCTCGCGGCCGGCGCAGAAGAGCGCGGCGCGGTCTGGCGGGGTGCGGTCTGGCGCGGCTGCTCGACCGGCGGGCGCTGCGGCTCGGGTTCGCCGAAGAGCAGGTCGAAGAGCGTGCGCCGGCGCGGCTCCTGCTGTGCGAGGAGCAGGGTATCGTCCTGCGCAAAGGCGGGGGCGGCGTCGACTGCGACGATACAGAGGGCCAGCAGAAGGGCGAGAAGGCGAACCATGGGGGCTCCGGACATTCTCATCCATTCTACCAAATCCGGCGCCGGGGCACCACGCATGTTGCCCCATCGTGATGGCAGGAGCTAGCGCACCGCCTCCATCAGCGCCTCATAGGCGGCACGGGTGATGAACCCATCGGCCACTTCCCCGCGGCTCGCCTGGAAGCGGGCATAGGCGGCCTGCGTGATCGGACCGATGCGCCCGTCGAGGTCGCCGTCATAGAGGCCGAGGGTTTTCAGTGCCTGCTGGATCGCCTGACGCTCGGCGAGGTTCGGGAAACGCGTGGCGCGCGGCCAGTCGTCGGCGAAGGGCCCCGAGCCCTTCAGCCTGTCGGTCATGTGGGCGACGGAGAGCGCGTAGCTGTCGGAGAAGTTGTAGCCCTTGAGGACGAGATAGTTGGCCGTCATCAGGAATTTCGGCCCGTCCTTGCCGGCGGGGACGTAAAGGAAGACCGGCTCGGAGGGGTCGGCGAACGGACGGTTGCCGACACGGGCGACGCCGCGCTCGGCAAAGAAGGAGATCGGGCGCAATTGCGTGCGGTCGGCGAGGAGGTAGTCGAAGCCGGCCGGCACCGTCACCTCGAAACCCCAGTCGACGCCGGGCTTGTAGCCGAGGCCGCGCAGGTAGACCGCGCTCGTCGCCAGGGCATCGGGGAGCGAATTGTGCAGGTCGACGCGCCCGTCGCCGTCGCCATCCGTGCCGTGCCTGAGGACGTTGGACGGGTTGACCTGCAGGTGGCCGATGGCGCCAGCCCAGGAGCCGACGAGGGTATCGCGGTCGAGCGGTCCGCGCTCGACGAGCTTCAGCGCCGCGATGAAGTCCGCCTCGTCCTCGGCGAGCCGCGAGCGGCGCTGGTGGACGAGGGTGGCGAGCGAGCGGATGACCGGGCGGATGAGGTTGCCGTTGCCGAGCACGGCGCCGTAGTCGGTCTCCATCCCCCAGATGGCGGCGAGGAGGTAGGGATCGACGCCGTAGCGGGCGCCGACCGCCTCGAAGAGCGCGGCGTTGCGCTGGATCGCCGCCCGTCCGCGCGCGATCCGGTCGGCGGTGACGCGCCCGTCGATGTAGTCCCAGACGGGGGTGGTGAACTCGGGCTGGCCGGTGACGAGGCCGGGCGTCTGCGGGTCGGGCGTCAGGCCGACGGTCGCGGCGCGGTATGCCTCACGGCTGACGCCGGCGGCCACCGCCTTGGCCTCGAAGCCGGCGAGGAACGTGGAGAAGGACTCGATCGGCTGGGCGAGGGCGGGGAAGCTTGCGAGTGCCAGAATCAGGGCCAAACGGATCTGCCGCATCTCATCTCCCTACGTTGTCATGTCCCATGGCTCCAGGCCTGCGCCTCCCTCCCCTCAAGGGGAAAGGGCGCCCACGGCACCGAGCACCATGGCTACCTGTTGCGCCGCATCAGGTGCTTTTCCCAATCGAGCGCCGTGCGCACGATGCCGGTCAGGTCATCGTTCTTCGGCTCCCAGCCCAGGATCTTGCGCACCTTCTCGCCCGTCGCGGTGATCGAGGCCGGGTCGCCGGCGCGGCGCGGACCTTCCTCGACCTTGAAGTCGACGCCGGAGACCGCCTTGACCGTATCGATCACCTCGCGCACCGAATAGCCGCGGCCATAGGCGCAGTTGAGCGTCTGGCTTGCGCCGCCCTTGCGCAGGTGCTCGAGGAGGAGCGCGTGGGCTTCGATGAGGTCGGTCACGTGGATGTAGTCGCGCACGCCCGTGCCGTCGGGGGTCTCGTAGTCGGTGCCGAAGATCGCCATCTTGTCGCGCTGGCCGAGCGCGGTCTGGCAGGCGACCTTGATGAGGTGGGTGGCGAGCGGCGTCGACTGGCCCGAGCGTCCGGCGGGATCGGCGCCGGCGACGTTGAAGTAGCGCAGCACGCCATAGGTGATGGGGTGGGCGGCGGCGACGTCCGCCAGCATCATTTCGGTCATGAGCTTGGAGCGCCCATAGGGCGACATTGGCTGGAGCGGCGTCTCCTCGACGACGGGGGCGAGGCCGGTCATCCCGTAGACGGCGGCGGTCGAGGAGAAGATGAAGTGCTTGACCCCGCCCTTGACCGCCGCTTCGATCAGGTTGCGCGAGGTTGCGGTGTTGTTGGCGTAGTACTTCAGCGGGTTCTCGACCGATTCCGGCACCACGATCGAGCCGGCGAAATGGACGATCTCCCTGACGTCATGCCTGGCGATCACGTCGCCGACGAAGTCCATGTCGCCGGCATTGCCCTCGACCAGCTCGGCGCGATGATCCACAGCCCAGTCGAACCCGGTGACGAGATTGTCGAGGACGACGACCTTTTCGCCCGCATCGGCGAGCCGGAGGACCATATGGCTGCCGATGTAGCCGGCGCCGCCTGTGACGAGAACGGTCATGCTGTTTACCTTGGGGGAGGAATGACGAAACGACGCGGATGCTATTGGTGAGGTGTTGCGATAGCTTTACCAAGCTTTCACTCAATCTTTCCATTCCGTTAAGAGCCACAAGAGCCGGAGCCAGATGGTGCACAAACGCGTAAGGACCGCAGTCTTCCCCGTCGCGGGGCTTGGAACCCGCTTCCTGCCGGCGACGAAGGCGATGCCCAAGGAAATGCTGACGGTGGTCGACAGGCCGCTGATCCAGTATGCGGTCGACGAGGCGCGCGAGGCCGGCATCGAGCATTTCGTCTTCGTCACCGGCCGCAACAAGGGCGTGATCGAGGACCATTTCGACCGCCAGTTCGAGCTCGAAACGACCCTCGAGATGCGCGGCAAGACCGAGGCGCTGGCCGAACTGCAGAAGGACCTGCCCTCGGCCGGCCGCACGAGCTTCACCCGCCAGCAGGAGCCGCTGGGGCTCGGCCATGCGGTCTGGTGCGCGCGCGACATCGTGGGCGACCAGCCTTTCGCGCTCCTGCTGCCGGACATGCTGTTCCGGGGCGAGCCGGGAGTGCTGAAGCAGATGATGGAAACCTACGAGGAGACCGGCGGCAACGTCATCGCCGTCGAGGAGGTGCCGCCCGAGGACGTCAGCTCCTATGGCATCGTGGCGCGCGGGCCGGGGCCGGACACAGGCTTTGCCATCACGCAGATGGTGGAAAAGCCCAGGCCCGAGGATGCGCCCTCGAACCTCATCATCTCCGGACGCTACATCCTGCAGCCCGACATCTTCGCGCTGCTCGCCGAGCAGACCAAGGGCGCGGGCGGGGAGATCCAGATCACGGACGCCATGCAGTCGCTGATGAAGAGCCAGCCCTTCGTCGGGGTCAAGTACCGTGGGCAGTCGTTCGATTGCGGCTCCAAGATCGGGTTCCTGACTGCCAACGTCGTCTATGCGCTGGATCGGGAGGACATCCGCAAGGGATTCCTGGCCGAGCTCAACAAGCTCGGGGTCGGGCAGGAAATCAAGTAGTCGTTCGTGCCACGATTTCCTACCGCGAGACCGTGACGCCAACCGTCACCCGGTGCGTGTCCTCCGGCGGCTCGCTGGATTTCTCCGTGTGCGCATAGCCGTAGTCGGCCGAGAGCTGGGTATGCGGACCGAGCCGATAGTCGGCGCCTGCTCCGAAGCCATAGCCGGTCTCGGTCTCGCCCGAGCCTTCGAGGTCGGCTTCGTACCAGTCGGCGCCGGCCCTGAGGCGCAGGAGGCGATTGACGGTGTAGGCGAGGGCGACGTCGGCGCGGGTTTCGACGCGGGCGGTGGCGTTGGTGTCGACCCCGGCCGCCTCGAGGGTCCGGCCAAGGCCGGCCGAGAGGTTGACGGTCGAATTGGGCGAATAGGTGAGGCGCGCGTCGAAAAGCGCCGACTCGATCTCGCCCAGCGCATCGGCGTCGAACCGGCGCAGCCCCGCGCCGACCGAGCCTTCCGCCGTGAGGATGCCGCGCCAGTTGCCGGAGAGCCCGGCGTAGACGGCATATTGCGTCGCGTCGGCCTTTACACCGAGCCCGGGTATGTCGTGGTCGAAGATGTCGCGCCCGACGGTGCCGCGACCGAACACCTCTATGATGGGGGTGATCTGGTAGCCGAGGCGCAGGCCACCGTCGACCGCCCAGAGGTTGTCCTCGCCGTTCAGGCGCTCGGAGTTGTCGACAAGCGTCGTCGGCCCGTAGACAGTGCGCGCCAGGCTTGCGTCGAGGCTGGCGGTGAAAAGGCCGAAGCGGCGGGTGACGCCGAGCCCGGCGCTGCCCGAGAGGCTGTCGGCCGGGTCGGCGACGTCGTCGGCAATGCCCGGATCGTGCGGGTTGGGCTGCTCGTAGGCGAGCGCTCCGGTCATGGTGATGTCGGTGAGGCTGTCGAGGGCGTAGGCGCCGGAGACGCCGAGCCTCAGGCCTTCGAGGTGGGTCTCGCTCTCGACCGGCAGCGCGAGCTCGGCCTCGCCATCGAGCCCCATGCTCCAGCGCCCGCCCTCACGGGTCAGCGACACCTGAGGCACGAGCGAGGCCTCGTAGCGGCCGCCGTCATCGTCCTCGACATAGCTGCCGCGCAGCGACACGTTCCAGTCGACGTCGAACGGCAGATCGAAGGGTTCGGCGGGAGCGGGGGCGGGCGTGCCGGGCGCCATGGGCAGGAGGCCCGGCTCGAGGCGCTCGTCGGCGGCCCAAGCGCCCGCGACCGGCGTCGCTGCGAGCAGCAACAGGCCGACGAAAAGTTTCACGGGCCGGGGCGTTCGGCAGGACAAACGGCGCTCCATCCGCCTGCCCGGTGCACGACGGACAGACGCCGTCAAGCTTTGCCCGGTTATGGTTAACAAAGGATTAGTGAGGTGCTTGTGGTGGGGGACCAGCTTCCACGTCCGCGATGTCACCCCGGCGAAAGCCGGGCCCATCCTCAAATACAGTGCCAGCCGCAAGGTGTATGAACGGGGCACAATGGAGCGTGCCTCCTTCGAACAGCGTGCGGCTGGCGCGAGACCTCAGGATGGGCCCCGGCCTGCGCCGGGGTGACATCGGGGAGGAGGAGCAATGAGCGCCCTCTTCATCTTGCGATCTAGACGATCCCCCCGCCGCCGCTTTCGACGGCCGGACGGATCTCCGCGACCTTCTGCCGGTAGCCCGCGGCGCGGTAGGTCGCGAGCGGATCGATGGCGCCGCCCTGCTCGAGGCGGGCAAGCGCCAGGATCGGCTCGACGTCGGTGCGGAAGGCGGTGCGCAGCTGCTGCGTCGCGGCCAGGGCATCGTTGGCGTCCTGGGCGGCCTGGAGGGCCTTGCGGTCGACCAGCAGCGCCTGCGCATAGGCACGCTGCACATCGGCGGCCGACAGCATCAGCGACTCGATGGGGTCGGTGACGTTGTGCGACTGATCGAGCATGTGGGCCGGGCGGAAGTCGTCGTAGCGGTCTTCGGCATCCACCAGTTCGTTGAAGACGAGGAACAGGCGGTAGGGGTCGATGGCGCCGGCGTCGAGGTCGTCGTCGCCGTACTTGCTGTCGTTGAAGTGGAAGCCGCCGAGCTTGCCGAACTGGGCGAGGCGGGCGACGATCATCTCGATGTTGACGTTGGGCGCATGGTGGCCGAGGTCGACGAGGCAGAACGCCTTCTCGCCCAGCTCTGTGGCGATGATGTAGTTGGTGCCCCAGTCCTGCACGACCGTCGAATAGAAGGCCGGCTCGTACATCTTGTGCTCGGTATAGAGCCGCCAGCCGTCGGGCAGGGCCGCGTAAATGGCCTTCATCGAGTCGAGATAGTGCTCGAACTGCGTGGTGAAGTTGGTCTGGCCCGGAAAGTTCGAGCCGTCCCCGATCCACACGGTCAGGGCCTTGCTGCCGATGGTCTTGCCGATCTCGATGCATTCGAGATTGTGCTCGATGGCCTGGTCGCGGGTCGCCTTGTCGGCGGCCGAGAGCGAGCCGAACTTGTAGCTCTTGAGCTGCCCTCGGGCGTCCGAGAAGGTGTTGGAGTTCATGGCGTCGAAGCCTAGGTTGAAGCGGCTCGCGGCCTGCTTCAGCCGATTGGGGTCGGCCTTGTCCCAGGGGATATGGAGGGAGACGGTGCGGGTCGCCTGCGTCAGCTGGGCGATGACGGCGCAGTCCTCGATCTTGTCGAAGATGTCGCGCGGCTCGCCGACGCCGGGAAAGCGCGCAAAGCGCGTGCCGCCGGTGCCCACGCCCCAGGAGGGCACGGCAACGGAAAAGGCGGCGACCTTTTCCTTGATGGCCTCGATATCGATGCCGCGACGGTCGAGGCGTTCGCCCAGCGTGTCGTAGTCGACGCGCAGGTCCGCTTCGCGCCTGGCGTTCTCGGCTTCGAGGATGGATGGATCGATGATGTGTTCGGTCATTTTTGCTCTCCTCCCTTTCCTAACCACGACCACCGCATGTCATCCCGGCGAAAGCCGGATCCATCTTGAAATTTCAGGATGGGCCCCGGCCTTCGCCGGGGTGACAGTCGTGGACGGGTGGGATTGTGCTCCGATTACCGCGGAAAACTCTGCGCGTTGCCCGCGTCGACATTGAGAATGTTGCCGGTGGACTTGGCCGAGGCTTCCGAGGCGAAGAAGTAGATGGCTTCGGCGACGTCCTCGGGGAACACGGAACGCTTCAGCATCGAGCGCTGGCGATACATTTCCTCGAGGCCATCCTTGTCGGTCTTGTAGGTCGAGGCGCGCTGCTCGAGCCATTCGCCGGCCCAGATCTTGGAGCCGCGCAGCACCGCGTCCGGATTGACGACGTTGACGCGGATCTGGGCTTCCGCGCCCTCGAGTGCCAGGCACCGGGCCAGGTGGATCTCGGCGGCCTTGGCCGTGCAGTAGGCGGCCGCGTTCGGCGAAGCGGCAAGGCCGTTCTTGCTTGCGACGAACACCACGTTGCCGCCGATGTTCTGGGCCCGGAACAGGCGGAAGGCCTCGCGCGAAACGAGGAAATAGCCCGTCGAGAGGATGTCCATGTTCTTGTTCCAGAGCGCCAGCGTCGTCTCCTCGATCGGAGCCGAGGAGGCAAGGCCGGCGTTGGACACGAGGATGTCGAGGCCGCCGAATTCGACGCAGGTCTGCGTGAAACCGGCGATCACCGCGTCTTCCTTGGTGACGTCGAGCTTGACCGGGCGCACGAAATCCTTGCCGAAGGCGGCGCCGAGCTCGTCGTTGGCGGCGGCGAGGGCCGTCTCGTCGATGTCGGCGAGGACGACGCAGGCGCCCTCGCGCATCAGCCGGGCGGCCGTCGCCTTGCCGATGCCGCCGGCCCCGCCGGTGACGAGCGCGATCTTGCCGGCCAGCGACTTCGGCCTGGGCAGGCGCTGCAACTTGGCTTCCTCGAGCAGCCAGTATTCGATGTCGAACGCTTCCTGCTCGGGCAGGCCCTGGTATTCGGAGACGGTCGAGGCGCCGCGCATGACGTTGATGGCGTTGACGTAGAACTCGCCCGAGATGCGCGCCGTCGCCTTGTCCTTGGCGAAGGTGAACATGCCGACGCCCGGCATCAGGTAGACGACAGCGTTGGGGTCGCGGATGGCCGGCGAGTTGTCGTGCTTGCAGCGCTCGTAATAGGCGGCGTACTCGGCGCGGTAGGCGGCGACGTCATCGGCGAGCTTGGCGATGACCGCATCGACGTCCGGGCTGCCCGGATCGAACTCGATCACGAGCGGGCGGATCTTGGTCCGCAGGAAATGGTCGGGGCAGGAGGTGCCGAGCGCCGCCAGGGGACGCAGGTTCCTGGAATTGACGAACTCCAGCACCGCCGGGGAATCGTCGAAATGGCCGAGCTTCCCGCTGTTCCCGGAGATGAAGCCGCGGATGACGGGCATCAGCCTTGCCGCGACGGCGCGGCGTTCCTCGGGGGGGAGGGCCTTCACCGCCTCGCCGCCGAAGATCGCCTTGCCGGCGGTCTTCTCCTCGAACCAGGCAATCGCCTTGTTGATGATGGCGATGGTCGTCTCGTAGCATTCCTTGGGCGTGTCGCCCCAGGTGAAGAGGCCGTGGCTCTCGAGCACGACGCCCTTGGCGGCGGGGTTCTCGAGGCAGAACCTCTCCAGCCACAGACCCAGTTCGTAGCCCGGCTTCTTCCACGGCAGCCAGCCGATCTCGTCGCCGAAGATCTCCTTGGTCAGTGCCTTGGAATCCTTGCTGGCCGCGACGGCGATGATCGCGTCCGGATGCATGTGATCGACGAAGGGCCGGGGCACATAGGCGTGGAGCGGCGTGTCGATCGAGGCGGCGCGCGGATTGAGGTTGAAGGTCGCGTGGGGCAGGTACCCCACCATCTCGTCCTCGAACTCGACCCCGCGGTAGAGCCCCTTCAGGGCGCGCAGCTTGTCCATATAAAGAGTGGCGAAGCCGTCGAGCTTGATGGTGCCCACGTCCCCGCCCGAGCCCTTGACCCAGAGCACCTCGACTTCCTCGCCGGTCAGCGGGTCCTTCTGCCAGATCTTGGAGGAGGTGTTGCCGCCGCCATAGTTGGTGACGCGCTTGTCGGAACCCAGGAGGTTGGAGCGGTAGACGAGGCGCTCGGGCTCGCTCATCGCGGCCGCCTTGGCGTCGTCCCACAGGTTGGCGAGGCGCGGCTGCGCGGAATTGGACATAGGACCTCCTCCCGGGGAAAATAGGGTCGAAACGATGGGTGGAAATGGCCACGAACATGCCGCCATGTCAATCAGAAACAATCAACTTCCGTCATGCGCATCGGGTGTAGACCGGTGCATGCAAAATTCTGATTGACACTGATCGGTTTTGATGGAACTGAAATCCGCGAAGGGGAGGTGCCGGAGTGCACGAAACTGAACGCCACCGGGTGATATTGGCCGCCGTGCAGGCGCGGCCGGTCGCGACCGTGGCCGAGCTCGTCGATATCACCGGCACATCCGAGGCG
>Ga0065721_10007777_pt1 | contig 12865 bp, 13 predicted proteins | sample Mesricmetagenome_FD_59108 | JGI IMG/M metagenome (GOLD analysis project Ga0065721, IMG submission 59108) | Mesophilic microbial community from rice straw/compost enrichment Sample: eDNA_1 v2 (version 2) | ecosystem: Engineered > Solid waste > Grass > Composting > Bioreactor | place: USA: Davis... | reverse complement strand
GCTCGATGCCGTCGAGGTGCGGCGCCGCGAGCCGTTTCTCAACCCCGGCGTCGTCGGCGGCCTGTGGAGCCCCGAGGACCATCAGGTGGACAACCGCAAGCTGGCCGCCGCCCTGCATGTGGCTGCCGGGCGGGCCGGCGCGACGATCCACGAGGACAGCCCGGTCGAATCGGTCGTCGTCGAAGACGGGCGAGCGCGCGGCATCGTCACCCGCGGCCGGAGGATCGATGCCGACGTCGTCGTTCTTGCCGCCGGTGCCTGGTCGCGGCGGATCGAGGGCCTGCCGCGCGCCGCCTTGCCGCCGGTGCGGCCGGTCAAGGGCCAGCTCGTGGCGGTTCAGATGGATCCGGCCGCCCCCGTCCTGAGCCACGTGACCTGGGTGCCGGGCGCCTATCTCGTGCCGCGCCGCGACGGGCGCCTCATCATCGGCGCCACGGTCGAGGAGAAGGGGTTCGACACCCGCATGACCGCCGGCGGCCTCCTCGCGCTCCTCGATGCCGCCTGGCGGGCCCTGCCGGTCATCGAGGAACTGCCGATCGCCGAGACCTGGGCCGGCCTCAGGCCCGGCAGCCGCGACGACGCGCCGATCCTCGGGCCGGGCGATGTCGCGGGCCTCGTCTATGCCACCGGCCACCACCGCAACGGTATCCTGCTCACCCCCATCACTGCCGCCGTCGTCGCCGACCATGTCCTTACCGGGCAGCTCGCCGATGTGGCGCGCCCCTTCACCCTGGCCCGTTTTCAGGCGCGCGCCGAAGTGCCGACCGAGGTTTCGTCATGACGAATGGATCTTCCGCCGCGCTGCCGCGCATCCGCGTCAACGGCGCGGATGAGCCTCTGGCCGCCGCAACCATCGCCGAATTTCTCGCGCACCGTGGGATCGACCCGGCCGGCCGCGGCCTCGCGGTCGCGCTCAACGGCGCGGTCGTACCGCGTGCGCGGTGGCAGGACGAACCGCTGAACGAGGGCGATTCGGTCGAAATCGTCCACGCACGCCAGGGAGGCTGACATGAACGTCGTCGAACAGGGCGCGCGGGCCGATCCGCTCGTCATCGCCGGGCGCAGCTTTTCCTCCCGGCTCTTCCTCGGCACGGCCGGCTACCCCAACCAGAAGGTGATGCTGGACGCGATCGCTGCGAGCGGCACCGAGCTCGTCACGGCCTCCATCCGCCGGCTCGACCTGTCGAGCCCCGAGGAGGGGCTGGTCGACCTCATCGCCGGCCGCGCCGACCTCCTGCCGAACACGGCCGGATGCCAGACGGCGCGCGACGCCGTCCTGACGGCCGAACTGGCGCGCGAGGCGCTGGAGACGAACTGGGTGAAGCTCGAGATCATCGGCGACCGGGAGCTGCTCTATCCGGATGTCGAGGAACTCCTCAGCGCCACCGACGAGCTGGTGCGCAACGGCTTCGTCGTCATGGTCTATTGCAACGACGATCCCGTCACCTGCCGCAAGCTTGCCGATCTCGGTGCCGCCGCGGTCATGCCGCTCGGCTCGCCCATCGGCTCGGGCCTCGGCATCGCGAACCCGCATCTCATCGAGCTCATCGCGGCGCGCTCGGCCGTGCCGGTGGTGCTCGACGCCGGCATCGGCACGGCCTCGGATGCAGCGCTCGCCATGGAGCTGGGCTGCGCCGCGGTCCTCCTCAACACGGCGGTATCGAAGGCGAACGATCCCGTCGCCATGGCGCGCGCCATGCGCCACGCCGTCGAGGCGGGCCGGCTCGCCTACCGGGCAGGGCGCATCCCGAAGCGCCGCTATGCCGAGCCGTCGAGCCCGCAGTTCGGGCTCGTCGGATCCTGATCCGTGGCCCTGCCGCAGCCGCCGCTACTGCTCGTCACCGATCGCCGGCAGGCGAGAGGAGACCTCGTTGCCGTCGTCCGTGCAGCGGTCGCCGGCGGCTGCCGCTGGGTGAGCCTGCGCGAGAAGGATCTGCCGGAGGACGAGCAGGTCACTCTGGCGCTGCGCGTGAGGGATGCGCTGCAAGAGGACGTCCGTTTGACCGTGCATGGCTCGGCCGGCGTCGCGCGACGGGCCGGGCTTGGCGGCGTGCATCTTGCGGCCGGCAGTGACGTGCGCAAAGCGCAGGCGATGCTGGATGCGGCGGGATGTTCGCTCCCCACAATGGGGAAGGTTAGGATGGGGACGGTGCCGCCTGGGGGGGCGCCCTCATCTGTCGTTACGACCCCTAGCCCCAGCCCCTCCTCACGAGAGGGAGGGGAGCAGGACGCGTCGAGCCTTGCGGCGGCTCTCCATGCTCTGATCGGCATGTCGGTCCACTCGCCTGGCGAGGCGAGCATCCTCGACCCCGAGACGGTGGACTACGCGGTCGCCGGCCCCTTCGCCGAAACCGCGAGCAAGCCGGGCTACGGCCCTGCGCTGGGCATCGATGGGCTCGCCGCCATCGTCCGCGCCAGCCCCGTGCCCGTGATCGCCATCGGCGGCATCGACGCTGCCAATACGGCCGACTGCCTCGCCGCGGGCGCCGCCGGCATCGCGGTCATGGGCTCGATCATGCGGGCGCCCGACCCGGCCGGGGAGATGGCGCGGCTCGTCGCGGCGCTGGCCGGCGCTCAGCCGCGCGGGCGGTAGGGCGGCACGCCCTGGTCGGGCAAAAAGAGGCCCGCGGGCGGTGCGCCGGTCTGCCAGAAGACGTCGATGGGGATGCCGCCGCGCGGGAACCAGTAGCCGCCTACGCGCATCCAGCGCGGCTCGAGCAGCTCCGACAATCGCTTGCCGATGTAGACCGTGCAGTCCTCGTGGAAGGCGCCGTGGTTGCGGAAGGAGAACATGAACAGCTTCAGCGACTTCGATTCGACCAGCCACTCCCCGGGGACATAGTCGATGACGACGATGCCGAAGTCCGGCTGGCCGGTGACCGGGCAGATGGAGGTGAACTCGGGGCAGGTGAAGCGCGCCACGTAATCCGTGTCGGGATGCGGGTTCGGCACACGGTCGAGCACCGCCTCCTCGGGCGAGGCGGGCAGTGGCGCCGGCTTGCCCAGCTGTAGCGATTCGTGCTGATGCGCCATATGTCGATCCTCGTGTCGTCCGCTGCCCCCGCGGCGAGGGCTGTCGCACCAGTGTCGCGCCGGCGCAAGAAAAAATGCACCCTGCCGCCTCCGCCGGTCGATGGCCGGCTGCCAGCCGATTGCCACTGTTCCACGCGATGCTCTAAAAGCCGGAGCCACGGCACAGCCCCGTGACGAGCCAGGGAGAAAGAGCCCCATGACCGCCATTATCGACATCGTCGCCCGCGAGATCCTCGACAGCCGCGGCAACCCGACGGTGGAAGTCGACGTGATCCTCGAGGACGGTTCCATGGGCCGCGCCGCCGTGCCGTCCGGCGCCTCGACCGGCGCCCACGAGGCGGTGGAGCTGCGCGACGGCGACAAGAGCCGCTATGGCGGCAAGGGCGTTCTCAAGGCCGTGACCGCCGTCAACCGCGACATCTTCGACGCCATCGGCGGCATGGACGCCGAGGATCAGGTCAAGATCGACGAGACGATGATCGCCCTCGACGGCACGCCGAACAAGGCCAAGCTCGGCGCCAATGCCATCCTGGGCGTCTCGCTCGCCGTCGCCAAGGCGGCCGCCGACGCCGCCGGTCTGCCGCTCTACCGCTATGTCGGCGGCACCTCCGCGCGCACCCTGCCGGTGCCGATGATGAACATCGTCAACGGCGGCGCCCACGCCGATAACCCCATCGACTTCCAGGAATTCATGGTGATGCCGGTCGGTGCGCCGACCTTCGCGGATGCGGTGCGGACCGGCTCGGAGATCTTCCACACGCTCAAGAAGGCGCTGAAGGACGCCGGCCACAACACCAATGTCGGCGACGAGGGCGGCTTCGCCCCCAACCTGCCATCGGCGGAGGCTGCGCTCGATTTCGTCATGAAGGCGATCGAGGCCGCCGGCTACAAGCCGGGCGAGGATGTGATGCTGGCGCTCGATTGCGCCGCCACCGAGTTCTTCAAGAACGGCGCCTATGTCTACGAGGGCGAGGGCACGACGCGCGATCCCGAGGCCCAGGCGAAGTACCTCGCCAAGCTCGTCGCCGACTACCCGATCGTGTCGATCGAGGACGGGATGGCCGAGGACGACTGGGCGGGCTGGAGGGCTCTGACCGATCTTGTCGGGAACAAGTGCCAGCTCGTCGGCGACGACCTCTTCGTCACCAACGTCGAGCGGCTTGCCGAGGGCATCGAGAAGGGCACGGCCAATTCCATCCTCGTCAAGGTCAACCAGATCGGCTCCCTGACCGAGACGCTCGCCGCCGTCGACATGGCCCACCGAGCCGGCTACACGGCGGTGATGTCGCACCGTTCCGGTGAAACCGAGGATGCGACCATCGCCGACCTCGCCGTCGCGACCAACTGCGGGCAGATCAAGACCGGCTCGCTCGCCCGTTCCGACCGGCTCGCCAAGTACAACCAGCTCATCCGCATCGAGGAGGAGCTCGGCAGCCAGGCGGTCTACGCGGGACGTACGGCGCTGAAGGCGCGCCGCTGACGTCACCGGTCATCTGTTGACGAAGGGCGCCGCTCCAGCCGGAGCGGCGCCCTTAATGCATCCTTAACCATGGGCTTCCATGCTCGCCCCATGGTCATTCGCAAGCGCCTCCGCTCGGTCCTCATCCCGCTCGTGCTCTACGGCGTGTCGAGCGCCGTGGTCGGCTATTTCGTCGTCCATGCGCACAGCGGTGCGCGCGGGCTCGAAGCCAGGCAGTCCTTCGAGGCGGAGATCGCCGAACTCCAGGGCGAGCTCGAGGACCTCAAGGAGCGGCGCAGCGAGTGGGAGAGACGCATCGCCCTCATGCGCGCCCAGTCCGTGGACCGGGATATTCTGGAGGAGCTGGCGCGCGAAGAGCTTGGTTTCGTGCATCCCAACGATGTCGTCGTGATGTTGCCGGCCCAAAAGCGGTAAAAGAACGCCGAAAAGCCGGAGTCAAGGCCGGTTAACCGAAGTCGAGTTAACCGCGAAAACAGCACTGATATCAGCCAGTTAGTTTCAAACGTATCCATTTATCCTGCGCCGATGGGGCTCGCCTTCGGCGCGCGGCTGCGCTACAACACCGCTCAACAACCCCGTTGGGAGGATGTTCATGGCCGTAGCCGCTCGCAAGGCATCGCGCTCCGATGCCGCGTCATCTGCCGTAAAATCGCGCACAGCAAGAAAGACGCAGTCGCCCGCCCAGAAGAAGGGCGCGGCGAGCTTCACGAAGGACCAGGATCTCTTCGCCTATCGCGAGATGTTGCTGATCCGCCGCTTCGAGGAGAAGGCGGGGCAGATGTACGGCATGGGCCTCATCGGCGGCTTCTGCCACCTCTACATCGGCCAGGAGGCCGTCGTCGTCGGCATGCAGATGGCCACGAAGGAAGGCGATCAGGTCATCACCGGCTACCGTGACCACGGCCACATGCTGGCCTGCGGCATGGATTCGAAGGGCGTGATGGCCGAGCTCACGGGCCGCCGCGGAGGATACTCCAAGGGCAAGGGCGGCTCGATGCACATGTTCTCCAAGGAGAAGCACTTCTACGGCGGACACGGCATCGTCGGCGCGCAGGTCTCGCTCGGCACCGGCATCGCCTTCGCCAACCGCTATCGCAAGAACGGCAGCGTCTGCCTGACCTATTTCGGCGACGGCGCCGCCAACCAGGGCCAGGTGTACGAGAGCTTCAACATGGCCGAGCTGTGGAAGCTGCCGGTCGTCTTCATCATCGAGAACAACCGTTACGCCATGGGCACCTCGGTCTCCCGCGCCTCCGCGCAGACCGATTTCTCCAAGCGCGGCGCTTCCTTCAACATTCCCGGCGAGCAGGTGGACGGCATGGACGTGCGTGCCGTCAAGGCCGCCGGCGAGCGCGCCATCGAATGGGCCCGGTCCGGCAAGGGGCCCTACATCCTCGAGATGCAGACCTACCGCTACCGCGGCCACTCGATGTCCGATCCGGCGAAGTATCGCTCGAAGGACGAGGTGCAGCGCATGCGCGAGGAGCACGACCCGATCGAGCAGGTGCGCCGCCGCCTCATCGATCAGTGGAAGCTGGGCGAGGACGAGCTGAAGGCGGTCGACGCCAAGGTGCGTGAGATCGTCAACGAAGCGGCCGAGTTCGCCACGAACGATCCCGAGCCCGACGTCTCCGAGCTCTACACCGACATCCTGAAGTAAGGCCGGTCGCCCCGTCCCGCGTCCGCCCCCGCGCGGATACGGTCCCCGCGGGGCAGCGCCGCCGCTTCGATCGCCCGCAACGCTTCGTCCCGAGATCGACCCATGCCCATCGATATCCTGATGCCCGCGCTTTCCCCGACGATGGAGAGCGGCAAACTGTCCAAATGGCTCAAGAAGGAAGGTGACAGCGTCAAGTCCGGCGACGTGATCGCCGAGATCGAGACGGACAAGGCCACCATGGAGGTGGAGGCCGTCGACGAGGGCGTTCTCGCCAAGATNCTCGTNGGCGAAGGCACCGAGGACGTGGCCGTCAACACGCCCATCGCCGTCATCGCCGGNGAGGGCGAGGATGCCGGCAGNGTCGCCAACAGCACCGCCGCGGCACCCGCGACGCCGGCGCAGGCGCCGGCCGGTGAGGCGCCGCAGGTCTCGGCCAAGCAGCACGAGGCCCCCGTCTCGGCCGTCGCGGCGCCCCCGGTGGTGAGCGCCCAGCCCGATCCCGAGGTGCCCGCCGGCACCGAGATGGTGAAGATGACGGTGCGCGAGGCGCTGCGTGACGCCATGGCGGAGGAGATGCGCCGTGACGAGGCCGTCTTCGTCATGGGCGAGGAGGTCGCCGAATACCAGGGCGCCTACAAGGTCACCCAGGGCCTCCTGCAGGAGTTCGGGGCCGACCGCGTGGTCGACACCCCGATCACCGAGCACGGCTTCGCCGGCCTCGGCGTCGGCGCCGCCTTCACGGGCCTCAAGCCGATCGTCGAGTTCATGACCTTCAACTTCGCCATGCAGGCGATCGACCAGATCATCAACTCCGCGGCGAAGACGCTGTACATGTCGGGCGGCCAACTCGGCTGCCCCATCGTCTTCCGTGGCCCCAACGGTGCTGCCGCCCGCGTCGCGGCCCAGCACAGCCAGGATTATTCGGCCTGGTACAGCCACATCCCTGGCCTCAAGGTCGTGGCGCCCTATACGGCGGCTGACGCCAAGGGCCTGCTCAAGGCGGCGATCCGCGATCCCAACCCGGTCATCTTCCTCGAGAACGAGATCCTCTACGGCCACACCTTCGAGGTACCGAAGCTCGACGACTACGTCCTGCCGATCGGCAAGGCGCGCATTGCCCGTGCCGGCTCGCACGTCACCCTCGTTTCCTGGTCCATCGGCATGACCTATGCCCTGAAGGCGGCCGAGGAACTGGCCAAGGAGGGCATCGAGGCCGAGGTCATCGATCTTCGCACGATCCGCCCGATGGACACCGACACGATCATCGAATCGGTGAAGAAGACGGGCCGCTGCGTCACGGTGGAAGAGGGCTGGCAGCAGTCGGGCGTCGGCGCCGAGATCGCCGCGCGCGTCATGGAGCGCGCCTTCGACTATCTCGATGCGCCGGTGCTGCGGGTCTCGGGCAAGGACGTGCCGATGCCCTATGCCGCCAATCTCGAGAAGCTTGCCCTGCCGTCGGTGGCCGATGTGGTCGCCGCGGTCAAGGCTGTCGCGTACGTCTGACGCGGGGAGGGGTCCATGCCGATCAACATCCTGATGCCCGCCCTGTCGCCGACGATGGAGAAGGGCAATCTCGCCAAGTGGCTCAAGAAGGAAGGGGATGCCGTCAAGTCCGGTGACATCCTCGCCGAGATCGAGACGGACAAGGCCACCATGGAGGTGGAGGCCGTCGACGAGGGCGTTCTTGCGAAGATCGTGGTGCCCGAGGGCACCAGCGACGTGCCGGTGAACGACGTCATCGCCGTGCTCGCCGCCGAGGGCGAGGATCCGAAGGCGGTTTCCGCCTCGGGCGGCGCGCCGGCCAAGGAAGCTCCCAAGGAAGCTCCCAAAGAGGCTGCCAAGGAACCGGCCAAGGCCGAGGCCCCCAAGGCTGAAGCGCCCAAGGCTGAAGCGCCCAAGGCGGAGCCGGCCCCGGCCGCCAAGGCCGGCCCCGCGCCGGTCGCCGACGGCAACCGCGTCTTCGCCTCGCCGCTCGCGCGGCGCCTCGCCAAGGAGGCGGGGATCGACATCGCCGCCATCGCCGGCTCCGGCCCGCACGGGCGCGTCGTCGAGCGGGACGTGAAGTCCGCGCTCGCCGGCGGTGCGAAGCCGGCGGCTGCCGCCGCTCCCGGCGCTGCCCCTGCACCCAGGACGGCACCTGCGCCGGCTCCCGCCGGCATGGGCGACGAGCAGATCAAGAAGCTCTTCGAGCCCGGCTCCTACGAGGAGGTGCCGCACGATTCCATGCGCAAGACGATTGCGCGCCGCCTGACGGAATCGAAGCAGACCATCCCGCACTTCTACCTGTCGGTGGACTGCGAGCTCGACGCGCTGCTGTCGCTGCGCGAGCAGATCAATGCCGCCGCGCCGAAGGGCGAGGACGGCAAGCCGGCCTACAAGGTCTCGGTCAACGACTTCGTCATCAAGGCGCTGGCGCTGTCGCTGATGCGCGTGCCGGATGCCAATGTCTCGTGGACGGACAGCGCCATGCTGCGCCACAAGCAGGCGGACGTCGGCGTGGCGGTCTCCATCCCCGGCGGCCTCATCACGCCCGTGGTGCGCAAGGCCGAGACCAAGTCGCTGTCCACCATCTCCAACGAGATGAAGGACTATGCGGCCCGCGCGCGCGCCCGCAAGCTCAAGCCCGAGGAGTACCAGGGCGGCTCCACCGCCGTGTCGAACCTCGGCATGTTCGGCATCAGGGACTTCTCGGCCGTCATCAACCCGCCGCACGCGACCATCCTCGCGGTCGGAGCGGGTGAGAAGCGGGTCATCGTCAAGAACGACGCGCCCGCCGTTGCCACGGTGATGACGGTGACATTGTCTACCGACCACCGCGCCGTCGACGGCGCCCTCGGCGCGGAGCTGATCGCCGCCTTCAAGCAGCTCATCGAGAATCCGATGGGGCTGCTGGTCTGAGCCCGCCTCGCCGTTGCCATGCCCCCTCCCTGCGGGGAGGGGAATAGCGGGAGTTCCCATGTCCAGCTACGACGTCATCATCATCGGCGCCGGTCCCGGCGGCTACGTCACCGCCATCCGCGCGGCGCAGCTCGGTTTCAAGACCGCGGTCGTCGAACGCGAGCACCTCGGCGGCATCTGCCTCAACTGGGGCTGCATCCCTACCAAGGCGCTCCTGCGCTCGGCCGAGATCTACCATTACGCGACCCACGCCAAGGACTACGGCCTCGTGCTCGAGGGCACGATGAAGGTGGATACGGCGGCGGTGGTGAAGCGCTCGCGTGGCGTTTCCAGCCAGCTCAACACCGGCGTCGGCTTCCTGCTCAAGAAGAACAAGGTCGACGTCATCTGGGGCGAAGCCAACATCACCAAGCCGGGCGAGGTCGTCGTCAAGGCGCCGACGAAGTCGGTCCAGGGCGCGCCCGTCGAGGCGCCCAAGGGCGCGCAGCCGCCCGGCACCTACCAGGCCAAGCACATCATCGTCGCCACCGGCGCGCGCCCGCGGGTGCTGCCCGGCCTCGAGCCGGACAAGAAGCTGGTGTGGACCTATTTCGAGGCCATGGTGCCCGAGAAGATGCCGAAGTCGCTGCTCGTCGTCGGCTCCGGCGCCATCGGCATCGAGTTCGCCTCCTTCTACCGCACCATGGGCGCCGAGGTGACGGTGGTCGAGGTGCTGCCGCAGATCCTGCCCGTCGAGGATGCGGAGATCGCCGGCTTCGCGCGCAAGCGCTTCGAGAAGCAGGGCATCAAGATCCTGACCGGCGCCAAGGTGACGAAGCTCGATAAGGCGGCCGACAGCGTCACCGCCCATATCGAGGACGAGAAGGGCGGCAAGCAGACGATCACTGTCGATCGCGTCATCTCCGCCGTCGGCGTCGTGGGTAATATCGAGAATCTCGGCCTCGAGAAGCTCGGGGTGAAGACGGAGCGCGGCTGCGTCGTCACCGACGGGCTCGGGCGCACGAACGTGCCGGGCATCTATGCCATCGGCGACGTCGCCGGCCCGCCGATGCTCGCCCACAAGGCCGAGCACGAGGGCGTCATCTGCGTCGAGACCATCAAGGGCCTGCCGACGCACGCCATGGACAAGGCGATGATCCCGGGCTGCACCTATTGCCACCCGCAGGTCGCCTCCGTCGGCCTCACCGAGGCGAAGGCCAAGGAGGCGGGCTACGACATCCGCGTCGGCCGCTTCCCCTTCGTCGGTAACGGCAAGGCGATCGCTCTCGGCGAGCCGGACGGCCTCGTCAAGACGATCTTCGACAAGAAGACCGGACGCCTTCTCGGTGCCCACATGGTCGGTGCGGAGGTGACGGAGCTCATCCAGGGGTTCGTCATCGCCATGAATCTCGAGACGACGGAGGAGGAGCTCATCCACGCCGTCTTCCCGCACCCGACCTTGTCGGAGATGATGCACGAGTCCGTGCTCGACGCCTACGGACGGGTCATCCACGTGTGAGGGCCGTGCGCCCTGCGCGAGCAGCGGCGCGCGCGGAACTTCTACCGATTCCTTGCTGTCGAGGCGAAGAGGAGCGATCCTCGATCACGCTCTTTTCTTCGATGGCAAGGGGGCATTCATGCAAGGGGTCGGTATTCTCGGGGTTCAAGGCGTCAATCTTCTCTGGCTCATTCTTATCGGTATTCTGGCGGGCTTCATCGCCGAGAAGGTGATGAACCGCAGCCATGGGCTCCTTACCAATCTCATCGTGGGCCTCATCGGCGCCCTGATCGGACCTTCGATCCTTGGCGCGCTCGGCCTGATGCCGGCAGGCAGAAGCCTGGTGGTCAGCCTCGTCGTGGCGACGATCGGTGCCATCGTGCTCCTGTTCCTGCTCAGCCTCGTCAGGCGCCGGTGGTAGAATCGACAGTCTTGGAACGGGCTGAGGGGCTGCGCGAGGAGGATGTTTCGCATCCTGCTCGCGCAGCCGTGCTTCGGAAAGGGCGCTTTGCCGCGCTCGGATCGGCTTGCCTACTTGCGATACGGCCTGCAAATACATAACCAAGAGGGGTCGTCCGCGAGGGACGACCCCGCGGAGATGTCTGATGGCCGTCGTTCTCGACCTGCTCAATCGCGACCCACGCCCGCGCCACCCTGAGAAGGCCCACCGGCCTGACCAGCCGGTGATGCGCAAGCCGGATTGGATCCGCGTCAAGGCGCCGGGTTCGCCCAAATGGGCCGAGACCAACCGCATCGTGCGCGAGAACAAGCTCGTCACCGTCTGCGAGGAGGCGGGCTGCCCCAACATCGGCGAATGCTGGGAGAAGAAGCACGCGACCTTCATGATCATGGGGGACACGTGCACGCGCGCCTGTGCCTTCTGCAACGTGAAGACCGGCATGCCCCAGCCGCTCGACCGGGACGAGCCGGAGGGCGTCGCCAAGGCCGTCGAAAAGCTCGGCCTCAGCCACGTGGTCATCACCTCGGTCGACCGTGACGATCTCGCCGACGGTGGAGCGCAGCATTTCGCCGAGGTCATCGCCGCCATCCGAGCCCGCTCGCCGAAGACCACGATCGAGGTGCTGACGCCGGACTTCCTGCGCAAGGATGGTGCGCTCGAGGTCGTGGTGAAGGCGCGGCCGGACGTGTTCAACCACAATCTCGAGACGGTCCCGTCGAAATATCTCAAGGTGCGGCCCGGGGCACGCTACTTCCACTCGGTGCGCCTGCTGCAGCGGGTGAAGGAGCTCGACCCGACCATCTTCACCAAGTCCGGCATCATGGTCGGCCTCGGCGAGGAGCGGAACGAAGTGCTGCAGCTCATGGACGATTTGAGGGCCGCCGAGGTCGACTTCCTCACCGTCGGCCAGTACCTGCAGCCGACCAAGAAGCATCACCCGATCGTCCGCTTCGTCACGCCCGACGAGTTCAAGGCCTATGAGACGACGGCCTATGCCAAGGGCTTCCTCATGGTGTCGTCGAGCCCGCTGACGCGCTCCTCGCACCACGCCGGCGAGGATTTCGAGCGGCTGAAGGCCGCGCGCGCGGCCAAGCTGGGCGCCTGACGGGGCATCATGCCGTCATTTCGCAACAAGCGTCGCGTGCCGCACACCCCGGCACAGATGTTCGACCTCGTGGCGGATGTGGAGCGCTATCCCGCGTTCCTGCCGCTGTGCGAGGCGCTGCGCGTGCGCCGGCGGGCCGCGAGCGGCGAGGGGGTGGAAACCCTCGTCGCCGACATGACCGTCGGCTACAAGGCCATCCACGAGACCTTCACGAGCCGCGTCACCCTCGACAAGCCGCGCATGCGCATCCTCGTCGAATATGTCGACGGGCCCTTCCGCCATCTCGAGAACCGTTGGGCCTTCCATCACCTCGACAATGGCGGCTGCGAGGTGGATTTCTTCATTTCCTACGAATTCAAGAGCATGGCGCTCGGCCTCGTCATGGGCGCGGTCTTCGAGCGCGCCTTCCACAAGTTCGCGGAAGCGTTCGAGGAGCGGGCCCGCGAGGTCTACGGCCGGGGCGGAGGCATCGCCGCCCGCGCCTGAAGACGGATCAGGCCCCGGCGCAGGCCTCTTCGAGCATCGTGAGGGCCACCGCCACCGACAGCCGCCGCACCTCGGAGCGGCCGATATCGCCGAAGCGCTCCTCCCGGTGGAGGACCTTGCCGGTGCGCGTAGCGACGGCGAAATGAACGAGGCCGACCGGTTTTGCCGCACTGCCGCCGCCGGGCCCCGCGATACCGGTGACGGCAACGGCGAGATCGGCCCGCGAGCGGGCGAGGGCGCCCGCCGCCATGGCCCGCGCCACCGGC
>Ga0065721_10052034_pt1 | contig 12869 bp, 11 predicted proteins | sample Mesricmetagenome_FD_59108 | JGI IMG/M metagenome (GOLD analysis project Ga0065721, IMG submission 59108) | Mesophilic microbial community from rice straw/compost enrichment Sample: eDNA_1 v2 (version 2) | ecosystem: Engineered > Solid waste > Grass > Composting > Bioreactor | place: USA: Davis... | reverse complement strand
CCATCGCCGACTCCGGCCTGTTCCGTCACACGCCCAGATTCGCCGATTCCCCGTCCCTTGGGAATCCCTCCCGCGCTTCCGATTCAGCTCGGTCGGAAACCGCTCTAGTGAATCCGGTCACGCGCTTGCCCTTGACAAGGGGGGCGCCGTCCACTTCGACCCGATGCAGCACGCCGGGACCATGGCAGACCGCAGCAACCGGCTTGCCGGCTTTGACGAAATTCGTGATCAACGCGATGGAATTCTGGTCTTCCGACAAATCCCACATGGGCCCGTGGCCGCCGGGATAGAAAACGGCGTCGTAATCCTCGGCCCGGACACCGGCGAGCTTGACGGTGTTCGCCAGGGCCGCCTGCGCCGCCGGGTCCTGCTTGAATCGGTTGGTCGCCTCGGTCTGGCCTTCCGGCGTGTCGCTTTTCGGGTCGAGCGGCGGCTGGCCGCCCTTCGGCGACGCGAGCGTCACCTCAGCCCCGGCGTCGAGGAAGCTGTAGTAGGGGGCGGCAAACTCCTCCAGCCAGAAGCCGGTCTTCTTGCCTGTGTCACCAAGCTGGTCGTGGGAGGTGAGAACCATCAGGATTTTCATGGGTGGCCTCCTCTGATTCCTGTTGGTTGGACCGATCTTGGGCGGGTCCTGGACGGATGTGTGTCCAGGACCTCGCGCAGCAAGCCGCTTCACCCCTTTGATGAAGAAAGGCCGCCGGTGTCGCCCGTCACCGCTTCAGCGCCGCCAGGAAGGCCACGGCCAGCGCCGCCGACCCGCAGGCGAAAATCAACGCATAGTTCCCTCCGCTGAACGCGAACAGGGTGGAGTAGCCATAGCCGGCCAGCGCCTGGAACAGGGCAAAGGCGGTGGTTGCCACGCTCCAGGCCGCCCTTTGCGCTTCCAGATGGCCGGGCAGCACTTCATGGATGCTGCCGAGCAGCAACGGCACCACGCCGGGGGTGAAGATCCCGAGGATGACCGTCGACACGGCGACCCAGGCCGGATTGCTGGTCGCGGCCAGGATGGCGACCGCCACGGCCTGAAGCAGCAGCGCAAGGCGGTAGGCTCGGCGGAAGCCGATGCGGTCGCCGGCCGATCCGCACAGAAGCGGGCCGACGATGGCCGCCGCGCCATACAGCACCCAATACTGCGCGCCGACGTCCGCCCCCTGGTCAAGCCCGCGGGCGATGAAATCGACCAGCAGAAGCATGCCGGGCACAAGACCGAGCGCGTTCAGCGCGTACGCCACGTACAGGGCGCGCAGGCCCGTGGTCCCTTGCGGGGCGCCGGCGGATGCCGCGGTGGGCGTGGCGGCGGCGGGCCAGCCGAACCAGCTGATCGCGCTCAGGACCAGGGAGAGGGCGCCCAGGCCCATCCAGCTTTCCCACAGCCCAAGGCGCAGCAGCAGCGGCACCACCGTGCCGGAGGCCGCAATGCCCAGCCCAAGGCCGAGAAAGATCATGCCGCTGGCAAAGCCGCGGCGGGCCGGCGGAATGTGCGGCAGGATGGAGGTGGCGACCAGCACCATGATCGCCCCGCCGGACAAGCCGGAGAGGAAGCGCCAGACGAAGTACCACGACGCCGACAGCGGATAGGCGCAGGCGAAGAAGGCTGCCGTCGCCGCGACCATCAGCAGGCGCAGCAGATGACGGCTCGGCATCACCGCGGCGAGCGGGCGACCGAGCAGGGCGCCGATCAGATAGCCCACGAAGTTCGCGGCGCCGAGCGTGACGGCGGCATCGGCCGTGAACCAATGCGCCTCGATCAGCGAGGGAAGCAGGGGTGTGTAGGCGAACCGGGCCAATCCGATGCCGACAAAGCTGCCGGACATGCCGGCAATTATGGCGTACCACGCGGCAGCATCCAGCCGGTTGTCCGCGCGTGCAAGCGCGGACGCCGTGTTCAAACTCATGGAGATGTGTCCTTGTTCGAGCCGCCGCGCCGGGTGCCGATCCGTCCGGTCCAAGCCTCAGCGCGCGGCTTCGGTCATTCCGGAGGATTCCCGCCGGAGGGAAGCGGCGGCAGGCCGAGCAGCCTCAGGGCCGCGGCGGCCGCACCTTCCAGCAGGTCGCGGTCGGGCCGGACGCGGGCGAGCACCCGAATCCCGAGCAGTCCGGCCAACAAGAGCTTGGCGCCCTCACCGGGGCTTATGGTCGTGGCGATGAGGCCGGCCGTCTGGCCGGCGTCGAGGCAACGCAGGAAGAATGTCTCGATCTGGGCAATTTCGCCCGCCACGACGGTGCGCACGTCCGGGTCCTGCGCCGCGCCGAACGCGGAGTTGACGAGCAGGCAGCCGCGATGCTCCCGGTCCGCGAGCGACCGTTCGATGGATTCACTGAAGCACCGCGTGATCGCGGCGTCCGGCGGAAAGTGGGATTCGAGACGGGCGAGGCGTTCCCGAAGCGACTGGTTGAGGTAATGGTCGAGCGCCCGCAGGAACAGCGCCCGCTTGTCGCCAAAGGCGTTGTACATGCTGGCGGGGGTCATCTTCATCCGCTCCGCCAGATCGCGCGTCGAGGTGGCCTCGTACCCGGAGGACCAGAAGCACTGCATCGCCGCTTCCAGAACGGTGTCCTCGTCAAATTCGCGCGGGCGGGCCATGGTGCCGATCCATTTTAGAGCGTTCGCTATGAAACGGATACTAGAACGGCCGCTCTAAAACGCCAAGAGGCGATGACGGCGCGCAGCCTGCGTGGCAGGGCGTGGAGCCCTGCGCCGGAAGCATGGATCGCCACGGTCGGCAAACCCATCACACCGACCGCGCCACCACGACCTCGGCATTGGAAAGGCGCTGGAGCACCTGCCGCCGCCGGTGGCGGGCGGGAGGCAACAGTTCGTACAGCAAAGTCTCGATCGGCTTCCACATCGCGACCCACCCAAGGATGACGAAGCTTTCCTGGAAAATCCGCGTGACTGGGCGGGACGGGAAGGTGTTGGTGATGTGCCAGGCCAGGAACAGGCAGATGCCAAGGACCACGAAGCCGATCGCGGTCCCCTGGCGCCACGCCCGGAACGCCTCGCGCGCCTTTTTCGTTTCGATGGCCACGCAGCGGGCGAAATGACTGGTCAGCGCGGCGGCGATGTCGGACGGGGGGCGGGGCACCGCGTCTTCGGCCGGCAGATGGATGACGACGCGGACCGGCTGGCTGTCCGGGAATTCGTTCACCTTCCGGATCAGATACTCCTCCGCGTCCGTCGTCAGTTCGCCCTCGCGGAACGGCGACGGGTCGAGGCTCGCGAAGAGCTGCGAAAGGCTGCGCAGCCTGATGTCGATGCCTCCGCCGATGCCGTCGCTCGTGCCGTCACCCCGCATTCCTACCTCCGCGTCCATGGTCGTGCCGATCAGGCCGCCGTCGGCGGGATCGGTTTCGGAACCTGTTCCCGCACCACTTCGCGGCGGCCGAACCACGCCACGTAGAGCGTCGGCAGGAAGATGAGCGTCAGCAGCGACGCGACGAGCAGGCCGCCCATGATCGCGAAGGCCATCGCCCCCCAGAACACCGTGAACGCGATGGGAATGAGGCCCAGCACGGTGGAGGCGGCGGTCAGCATGATCGGGCGGAACCGGGAACCGCTTGCCGTCATCACGGCCTCTGTGATGCCGCGCCCGGCGGCCCGTTCCGCCTCGATCTGCTCGATCAGGATCACCGCGTTCTTCGCGATCATGCCCACCAGGGCCAGAACGCCCAAAATCGCCACGAAGCCCAGCGGCTGGCCGGCCACCAGCAGGGCCAGGACGACGCCGATCAGGCCCAGCGGCACCACGCTCAGCACGATGAACAGGCGCTGGAAGCTGCGAAGCTGGACCATCAGCACCGTCAGCACGAGCAGCAGCATCAGCGGAACGACGGCGAAGACCGACGCGCTGCTCTTGGCGCTTTCCTCCGCGATGCCGCCGATCTCGATGCGGTAGCCCGGCGGCAGGGTGGCGGCGAGGTCCGCGATCTGCGGCTTCAGCGCGTCGATGACGGTTTCCGGCAGGACGCCGGGCGCCACGTCGGCCTGCAGCGTCAGCGTCGGCACCCGGCCGCGCCGCCAGACCAGCGGCAGGTCCTGGGCGTAGTCGAACGACGCCAGCTGGTTCAGCGGGACGCTGCGCCCGTTCGGCAGGGGCACCGGCAGGCTGCGCAACGTTTCCACCGTCAGGGCCTGCCCACGGGCGTCACGCGCCAGCACGTCGATCAGGTAAATCCCGTCGCGCACGGGCGTGACCGCGGTTCCGGAAACGGCGGCGTTCAGCATGGTGGCGACCGCCGCCGAACTCAGGCCCAGGCGCCGCGCCTCGTCCTGGTCGATCCGGACGCGCAGCTTGCGCGCGGTTTCCATCCAGTCGAAGTTGATCCGCCGGGCCTCCGGGGCAGTGCCGACGACCTGCGCGAGGCGCAGCGCGATCTCGCGCACCTCGGCCGGGTCCGGGCCGCGGACGCGGTATTGCAGCGGCCATCCCACGGGCGGGCCGAGTTCCAGCGGGTAGACGCGCGCGACCGCGTTGGGGAATTCCTCGGCCAGCATGGCTTCCAGGCGGGGTTGCAGCCGGTCGCGCGCCGCGACGTCCTTGGCGACGATCACCGACTGGCCGACGAAGGGGTTGGCAAGCTGCACGTTCAGCGGCAGGTAGAAGCGGATGGCGCCGCGCCCGGCGTAGCTGCTCCAACTCGCGATGTCGGGGTCCTTCGCCAGCAGCGTGTCGAACCGCTTCATGGCGTCGCGGGTGGCGTAGATCGACGCGTTCTGCGGCAGGCGGAGATCGACCAGCAGCTCCACGCGGTCCGACGGCGGGAAGAACTGCCGCGGGACGAGGCCCAGCGCCATGATCGCCAAGACGAACAGGCCCAGCGTCGTCGCGATGGTCAGCCAGCGGGCCCGGATCGCCATGTCCAGCGCGCGGCGGTACAGCCGCAGCACGGCGCCCTCTTCCTCCCGCCGACCGGGCTTGGGCGGGCGCAGCAGCATCATGCCGAGGAGCGGCGCGAAGACTGTGGCCACGAACCACGACGCGATCAACGCGATGCCCACGACCGCGAAGATGGAAAAGGTGTATTCGCCGGCCGAGCTTTGCGCGAACCCGATGGGCACGAAGCCCGCGATGGTCACCAGCGTGCCGGACAGCATCGCGAAGGCCAGGGTCTTGTACGCGTAGACAGCGGCGACCTCCATCCGGTCCCCGGCGGCCAGCCGCCGCGTCATCGCGTCCACGGTCGTCATGGCATCGTCCACCAGCAGTGCCAGCGCGATGATCAGCGCGCCGAGCGACACGCGCTGGAGGTCGATGTCGACCAGATCCATCACCGCGAAGACGATGGCCAGCGTCAGCGGGATCGTGATCGCGACGACGGTGCCGGCGCGCACGCCCAGCGCGACGAAGCTGACGACCAGCACGATGAGAACCGCCTGCCACAGCGACGTGATGAAGTCGGAGACCGCCTCGTCCACCGTGTGGGCTTGGTCAGCGACGAGGTGCGGCTGGATTCCCAGCGGCAGGTCGGCGTTGATGCGGGCCATCTCCGCCTTGATGTTCCGGCCAAGGGCCAGGATGTCGCCGCCCGGCTTCATCGCGATGGCAAGCCCGATCGCCGGCTCGCCGTTCACGCGGAACAGGGGCTGTGGCGGGTCGGCCGTGTCGCGCCGCACCTCCGCCACGTCGCGCAGGCGCAGCATGCGTCCGTTCGCCACGAAATTGACGTCCAGGATGTCCTGCTCTGACGCGAAGGCGCCGGAAACCTGCAAATCGAGAGCCTCCTTGCCGGTCCGCAGCACGCCGGCCGGGCGCACCGCGTTCTGCGCCTGAAGGGCGGCGATCAGCGCACCGGGATCGACGCCCAGCCCGGCCAGTGTTTCCGCCGAGAAATCGACGTGGATGCGCTCGTCCTGTTCGCCCAGCAGTTCGATCTTCGCGACGTCCGGCACCAGCAGCAGGCGCGAGCGGATGTCTTCGACGTAATCGCGCAGCTCGCGGTGTGTGAATCCGTCCGCCGTGAAGCCGTAGATGATGCCGAACGTGTCGCCGAAGTCGTCGTTGAAGCCGGGGCCGAGCACGCCCTGCGGCAGGGTATGCCGCATGTCGGCCACCCGTTTGCGCACCTCGTACCACGTGTCGGAGACCTCGCGGCCTTGGGTGTCGCCCGTGAGATCGACGAAGATCACGGTCGTGCCGGGGACGGTGTAGCTGCGCAGCGTGTCGAGGTTCGGCACCTCCTGCAGCGCCCGCTCCAGCCGTTCCGTCACCTGCTGGAGCGTGTCGTCCAGGGTGGCGCCCGGCCATTGCGCCTGCACCACCATGGTGCGGATGGTGAAGACCGGATCCTCCGCCCGGCCGAGCCCCCGGAAGGCGAGCACCCCGGCCACGACGACGCCGATCATCAGGAAGATGACCAGGGAGCGGTTGCGGATCGCCCATTCGGAAAGGTTGAAGCCGCTCATGGCTCGGCCCCGAGGATGCGGACCTTCTGTCCGGGCCGAAGCGCCTGCACGCCCGCGGTGACCACGATCTCGTCGGTTTCCAGGCCGCGCGCGACGACGACGCGGGCAAGGTCGTAGCGGTCGAGGTCGATGTTGCGCAACGCCACGGTGTTCGTCGCCTGATCGACGACCCAGACCGCCGGCTGGCGGTCCGCCTGGGTCAGCGCCGTGGCGGGAATGGCGATTCCGCCGACGCCGCCGAGTTGGATCTTCCCGTTGACCGTCGAGCCGAGCCGCATCGCCTCCGGCGGATCCTGAAGGCCGACCCGGACCTTGAAGGTGCGGGTCACCGGATCAGCCTGGGGTGACACCTCGCGCACGCGGCCGGTGGCCTGCACGGTCTGGTCGGACGCCAGGGCGACGGCGACGACGGGGCCGGTCGGTGCGCTGTCCATCAACGTCGCCGGCACGTCGAAGACGGCGTCCAGCCCGTTCTGCCGCGCTAGATGCACGATCATGCGGCCGGCCGCCACGACCTCGCCGGGTTCGGCGCCGCGGGCGGTGACCGTGCCGGCACTGTCGGCCACCAGTTCCGTGTAGCCCAGCTGGTCCTGCGCGGTATCGAACTGCGCCTGGGCGGAGTCGACCTGGGCCTCGGCAGCCTTCAGCGCCTGGGCCGCCGTGTCGTAGCGCGCGCGGGTGGTCCATCCCTGGCGCAACAGGGTTTCCTGCCGCTCGTACTCGTTGCGGGCCGTGGTCTGTTGCCCCATGGCGGCCGCCAGATTCGCCCGCGCGGTGCGCAGGGCGTTGCGGGCCGGCTCCGGGTCGAGCCGCGCGATCATCTGCCCCGCCTTCACCCGGTCGCCGACATTCACCAGCCGCTCGACCATCCGGCCGTCGACGCGGAAGGAGAGGCTGACCTCCTCCTGCGCCTGGATGTTGCCGGTCAGGGAGAGGGTCTCGCCCCCGGCGCGCTCTTCGACTGTCACCACCCGCACCGGGCGAACCGGCTCCGCCACCGGTTCCTCGGCACCGCCGCAGGCCGCGAGCAGCGTCAGCGACGCGAGGATCGGCAACACCCATCGGATGAAGACCCGTTCGGCTCGATCTTGGCTCAAGGGATCGTGGCTCAAGGGTGCCCCCATTCCTGCCGTGTCGTATTGTTTCAAGGCTTCGCCGCGGATTGGCCGTCGCGGAGTGTCCGGCCGGCCCTTGATGGGGCCAAAGGCTCCTCAATGCGCTGCAACAGGTATGGAAAGAAGGGATTGGACGACATGCGGAGCAGGGCATCCATGCTGACGATCAGCGCTCCGCGCTCGCCCCGTGCGGCCACGGCGCCGAGATGGATGCCGAAGTCCTCCGCGGGGTCGGGTTGCAGGCCGTACAGGGAATCGGTCGTCGGAAAGGGCAGGGCGACGTGCGACAGGGAATAGACGTCGAACGGGTAGATCAGCCCCAGTTCGCGCACCTGTTCCGCATCTCCGCCGGCCTCCACGGTGCGCTCCACCACGTCGTTGCGCTCCGGGTCGGCGTTGGTGATGACCGTGGTCCGGAACCGGCGGGGCGGATCGGGCAGGACGCGGTTCAGCATGGTGTCCGACGCCCTGTTCAACAGCAGGCCGAACTTGGTGCTGCGGTTTACGTCGAACAGAACCAGTTCGCTGCCGTTGGCCGGCAGATGGCGGTAGAGGCCGGACACGATCGCGCGGGTGCTGACCGTGAAGTCCATCACCGACTGGAACGTGATGATGGGGGCCAGCCCGGCCAGACGGCCGTCGGTGGCTCGGTCCGCGACCGCCCGTTGCAGGGCCATGGTCAGAAGGTGCGACTGCCGCGCGCCGTTGACCGGAAAGGAGTTGTATTTGAACGGGTTGAATTCCGGTAGCACGCTGAGCCACGCTGCCTTCGCGAACGGGGGGAACAGGGCGGGCAACCCGGCCAGCCCGGCGAAGCGCGCAAAGGCGGTGATCCCGATCATCGGCGAGATCAGCGTGATCCGGTCCGGCCGGCGCAATTGCGCGTCATCCAGCGCTTCGAGCGCGTACATCATCGCCAGCGCGCCGCCGTTCGAAAACCCGACGAGATGGAGAGGCTGGGTCGGGCCGATCCGCCGCTGGGCCTCCCGCACGGCCAATCGGGTGGCCGCGGACCAGTCTTCCCAGTCGATGTCGGCCAGCCCGGCGGGAACGGTTCCGTGGCCGGGCAGCCTGATCGCGATGGCGACGAAGCCGTACTCCCGATAGAGCCGCGCGATGTGCCGCAGGCTGTAGGGTGAATCGGTCAGGCCGTGCAGGAAGACAACCGCCCCGACCGGTGGCCCGTCGGGCTCCAGCACGTAGGAACGGTTCCAGTCCTGGGAGAAACGGCCGGGATAGATTGGGCTTCCATCGAAGTAGCGGTTGACGGGAACGCGCTCCTCCGGGGGCAGCTTCTGCGTGACCTCGGCCCGTACGCTTTCGAAGATGGCGTCTTCGGCCTTCAGGTAACCGGCCCAGTCGCTGTGGTCGATGTCGCTGCGGTGCAGTTCCTCGGGAACGTAGGTGTGCCATACCTCAAGCGGCGGCCCGCGCTGCGAATCGTAGGCGCGGACGACGAACAGCGCCGCAACGCCGATCGCGATCAGCACAAGCGCCCGCTTCACTGCCTTCCACGCCATTGTCCGCATGGCCTTGATCCATCCCAAGCGCGCATGTCTGCGCCGGAACCCTCTCCGGCCCCGCCCCCTCCGGCCCCGCTGTGGACAGGAATGTGTGGGCGGAAATGCTGCGCGGACGGGATTGTCGCGGCGTACGGATGGCCGGTCGTCGGCCGAATTCCGATCTTCGACAATTCTTCGACAATGACCGCCCTGTGGAGAACGGTGGCAACGGTAAGATACGGTAGCCAGCCATGGCCCCGGCCTGCGGTCGGCGTAAATTTCGCAACCGCAAACGACTTGCCAAAGGCAATTCATGGCTATGTTTCGGCGAAAAGGAGCATTCCGGGGGGGGCGATTGGAGCGGTTCAACCAAAAGTGGTCGGGGCGCGAGGCCGCACCCGTCTCCCTTTCCGTTGTCGGCATGGCAAAGACCGAAGCCGGAGGTGAGATGCGCAGCATTCCCAGCGAAATCCTGCTGCGCCGTTCCCGCGAACTCCGGGAGGAATCCCGAACGCTGAGGGAAGTCATTTACCGCAAGCGTCGGGCACGCCTCGTCAGCGGCCGATGTAGGTCGGCTTGCGCTTTTCGGCGAAGGCCTGCCGCCCTTCGCGGCGGTCGGCCGTGTCGCGCAGAAGCCCCCAGGCGAGTTCCGTCAACTGGAAGGCCTGCGGGCCGGGCAGCGTCGCGGCCTGGGTGGCCAGCATCTTGACCATCTGGACCGCCAGCGGGCCATTGTCGGCGATGCGGCGGGCAAGCGACCGGACTTCCCCGGCAAAGCGTTCCGCCGGCCAGACATCGCTGACGAGCCCGACGGCAAGGGCACGTTGCGCGTCGATGCGCTCGCCGGTCAGCAGCATCCGCATCGCGACCGCGCGCGGGACGGCGCGCATCAGGTTGGTTGCCCCGCCGCCGCCCGGCACGCTGGCCACCACCACCTCCGGCAGGCCGAAGGACGCCGTCTGCGAGGCGACGATGAGGTCGCATTGCAGGGCAAGCTCCAGCCCGCCGCCAAGGCAGAAGCCGTTGACGGCGGCGATCACCGGCTTGCGGATCTGCAATCCCGACAGGTCGAACAGCCGGATGTAGAGCCCATGCTCGCCCGACCGGTCGAGGTCCATGGGAAAGGCCTCGGCGACGCCGGTATCGCCGGCCGGTGCCGCCGTGAGGTCGGCGCCGACGCAGAAGGCCCGGTCGCCGGCCCCGGTGATCACGATGACGTTCACCGCCGGATCGGACGAGAGGTCGGCCAGATGCCGGCGCAGAGCCCGCAGATGGTCCGGGTCGAGGGCGTTGAGCTTTTCGGCGCGGTCGATGGTGATCGTGCCGATCCGATCCTCGATGCTGTGGGTGATGGCCATGGCGCACCCCTCCTCAGACGCTGGGGCTTGAGAGCGACCGGCCGCCGCACACGTAGAGAAGCTGGCCGGTGACGTAGGAACTGGCGCGCGCCGCGAAGAACAGGACCGCCTGTGCGATGTCCCCCGGCGTGCCGATCCGCTGCGCGGGCACGCTTTTCTTCAGGCGTTCCTGCACCTCGTCCTTGAAGGTGCGGAACAGGGGCGTGTCGACGATGCCGGGCGCCACGGCGTTCACGGTGACGCCCTTGGCCGCGAACTCGATGGCCAGGCTGCGCGTCAGGCTGACCACCCCGCCCTTGGCCGCCGCGTAGTTCGCCTGCCCGAACCCGCCGAGCCACGCGCGCGAGGAGATGTTGACGATCCGGCCGTAGCCGCGCTCCACCATGCCGGGCAGCACCGCCTTGCAGGTGAGGAACTGCGACTTGAGGTTGGTCGCCACGACCGCGTCCCAGTCCTCGTCCTCCATGGTCAGGAAGCGCTTGTCGCGGACGATGCCGGCGTTGTTGACCAGCACGTCGATGCGGCCGAACTCCGCGGCGACCATGGCGACGGCCTCATTGACCTCGGCGCGGCTGGTGACGTCCACGGCCACCGGGATCACGCGCGCGCCCTCGACCTCGCGCAGGGCGGCGGTCGCCTCGTCGAGCGCTCCCTGGTCACGGTCGAACAGGGCGATGTCGTAGCCTTCGCGCGCCATGCGGTGGGCGATGCCGAAGCCGATGCCACGAGCTCCGCCCGTGACGATGACGATGTCCCGCTCGGCCATGGCTCACACTCCCAAGATATGAACGGACGATGCCGCGTGATCGACGCCGGCGATGCCGCCGCCGGTGCATTGCGCCAGGCCCACGCGGGCTCCCTCGACCTGGCGGCCATCGGCGCGGCCTTGCAGCTGCCACGCGATCTCCACCATCTGCGCGACGCCCGTGGCGCCCAGCGGATGCCCCTTGGCGAGCAGGCCGCCGCTCGGGTTGACCGGAACGCGCCCGCCGAGCGCGGTGTCGCCACGCCGCAGCATGTCGGCGCTTCCGCCCTTTTCGGAAAGCCCCAGCGCCTCGTAATAGAGAAGCTCGGCGATGGTGAAGGCGTCGTGCAGTTCGACGACGTTGACGTCCTGCGGACCGACGCCGGCCTCCTCATAGGCCCGCTGCGCCGTGCGGGCGGTGATCTCCGCGTCCAGGATGTCGTCGCAGCCTTCCTCAAGATGGCCGGACTGGACGGCGGAGCCGAGAATGCGCACCGGCCGGCGGGACGAGGTCGGCCGCACCGTGGTCAGCACCACGGCGGCGGCGCCGTCGACCTGCGACGGGCAGCACTGCAACAGGGTCAGCGGCTCCGCAATGGGGCGGGAGTTCAGCACCTCCTCCACCGTGACCTCCTTGCGCTGCTGGGCGTAGGGGTTGCGCACACCATGGGCGCGGTTCTTCACGGCGACGCGGGCGAGGATCTCCGGCGTCTCGTTGCGCTCATGAAGATAGCGGCTGCCGCGCATGGCATAGACCGTCGGCAGCGTCATCCCTTGCGCGGCGTACAGCTCCGTCTTGTAGTCGTTGCGCTGAAGGGGGATCGTGCCGCCGCCCAGACGGGTCAGTTGCTCCACGCCCCACACGAGGACGGTGTCGTACAGCCCAAGGCGCAGCGCCTGGCAGGCGAGGTGCACGGCGGTGGCGCCGCTGGCGCAGGCGTTCTCCACGTTGTAGAGCGCCGGCCCGGTGATGCCGAGGTCGCGCATCAGCACCTGCCCCAGCACCATGCCGCCATAGACATTGGCGTTGTAGAAGGCCTGGATGCGATCCTGACTTACGTCGGCGTCGTCGAGCGCGTCCAGCACGGCGGCCTGCGCCAGATCCTGCATGGAGCGGGTGTCGTGGCGCCCGAAAGGCGTCATCGCCGCCCCGGCGATGTAGACGTCGCGGCTCATGGAACAACCTCCTGCGCGGGAACGAACACGTAGCGGGCGTTGCCGTCCGCATCCTCGTCGATGACGGCTCCCAGCCGCGCCCCGATGACCGGGCGCACGCCGTGGGGCAGTTCCAGCCGGCCGAACACCCGCGCCCCTTCCGGGAAATCCGCATAGACCAGTGCGAACGGGCTCTGGCCGGTCTTCGGGTTGGGGTGGATGACGGTGAAGCTGTAGAGCCGGGCGTGGGATGACAGCGTCACCGCTTCATAGCGCGGTGCGGCCGGCGACTGATCCGGCACGCGCGGGAACACGCAGCGGCCCGTTGCCCGGTGGCGCGAGGCGGCCAGCCGCGGCGCGCCGTTTTGCCGGTCGATCCAGAACGGCTCCGGACGCGGGATCTCTCCTTCCTGCCTTTCCATGGGTCCTCCCCGATGTTTGGAATTCGCCGCGCAACACCGCGACACCGGGAAGGATAGGCGAGGGCGGCCCGCCGTTCAGAACGACAAAGCGGCCGGCTTCGTTGACCAAAACTCAACAGGGGCGATGGGCGGCCGCGGAAGAAATCGGGCACAGGAAAAGGCCGTGGCC
>Ga0065721_10006119_pt1 | contig 12870 bp, 11 predicted proteins | sample Mesricmetagenome_FD_59108 | JGI IMG/M metagenome (GOLD analysis project Ga0065721, IMG submission 59108) | Mesophilic microbial community from rice straw/compost enrichment Sample: eDNA_1 v2 (version 2) | ecosystem: Engineered > Solid waste > Grass > Composting > Bioreactor | place: USA: Davis... | reverse complement strand
TCTTGCTGATATTCAAGCCGATCACGCCCACGATGATGATGCCGATCCAGAGCAGCGAGCTGAGCGGCAGTTTTTCCTGGAAAATAAAATAACCGGCCACGGCGATCAACACGATGCCGACTCCCGACCAGATGGCGTAGACGACGGCGACCTCCATGTACCCCAGCGCAAAGTTAAGGCAGGTAAAGCTGATGCCGTAAAATAAAAACATCAGCAGCGAAGGAACGAGGCGCGTAAAGCTCTCCGACAGCTTCATCGAGATCGTTCCGGACAGTTCGAAGGCAATCGCCAAGCTTAGAAAAAGCCACCCCATGTTTGCCGCACCTTTCATGTCGGTCCTTCTTCCTGAATAATGGATAGTTCGCGCAACGAAGAGACGATCGCATCCGCTTCGCTTGCCGGCGAGAACCCGCCGGCGGCGGAGCCTCGATCGCCGATCGCCGCGATGCGAATCGCGGCGGCCGCTCCGGCCTCCTTGGCCATGCGAATATCCCCTTCCGTATCCCCGATAACCGCGAACTTGCCGCCATCCAATCCGAGCCGATCGCAAGCGAGCAGGGCCATATCGGGATAAGGCTTGCCTCGCTTGACCTGATCCGTTCCGATAACCGCGGAGAAGAATTCCCGGATTCCGAGCCACTCCAGATGCTTGACCGCAGGAAGCGTGTCGTCCGCGGTCACGACCGCGAGCGGAAGCCCGCTTCGCCGGCATTCCTCGAGAAACGGCAGCACGTGCGGTAGCAAGCGAGCCGAACGCGAGGCTTCCAGGCTTGCGTCGGCCCATCGCTTGGCGTCCGCCGCGAGCGTCTTCGCTTCCGCCCAGGACAGACCGGAGCGGTAGCCTTGCCAGGCCAGAATCGTCAGAATCTCGTCTACCGTCCCCATGGCCAGCGGTCCGTTCCGGTCGTAGTCGGAGACGGTGCCGTCGTCCGCGCGAAGAGCTCCCCAAAGCGCATCGAGATCGACGTCCGGAGGAGGCAGCTTTCTCTCTTGAAGAAAAGCGGAGAACCGGGCGAGCAATCGCTCGCTCCAGTTCCCCCACGTATAGATGAAGTCCAACAGCGTGCCGTCCTTATCGAACAGAATTCCGTCTATCCGATAATCCGTGCCCGCCGCGCGCAAGATCGGCATGGTCGTCCCCCTACTTGTTCAGTCGGTCCAGCTCGCGCTGAGCGGTCTCCTTGGCCGCCTTCAACGCTTCCGCGGCCGGCATGTTCTTGATTTGCACGTTGTCCGCGGCCACCTTGAGCGCGTCGTTGATTTTGCCTCCCGTCGGGTCCAGGAACGGAGCGGAAGCATGCGCCGCTTGCTTAAGCGGGATCGTGATCTGCGGATTCGTCTTGCTGAATTCCACGAACGCCGGATCCTCCTGCGCGGACTGGCGAACCGCGATATAACCGGTGTTCATCGACCAGAATGCCGTGTTCTCCGCGCTCATGAAGAACTGGAACCACTTGAACGCCGCTTCCTGCTGCTCCGGGCTTGCCTTCGCCGGAATGCCGGCCATGATCGCTTCCGCCACCGGCTTGCCGGCGCCGACGCCTTCCCAGCCCGGCTGCTCCATCGCGCCGACGATGCCGAAGTCCAGATCCCCTTGGTCGCCGCTCGATCCCGTGTAGCCGGCCGCTTGTCCCTTCATGACGTCGTCGATCGTCTTGTACCAATACTCCCAGCCTTGTCCGCCGGAGTGGATGCGCATGATCTGGTCGTCGTGAATCCACTTGCGAAACAGCTCCCACGTGTCCACCCACTCCGGAGAGTCGATAAGCACCGTTTTGCCGTCGTCGCTCAGCAATTTGCCGCCTTTGCCCAGCACCGCGTCCACCATGTTCCCGGCCCCCCACATCGGTTCCCAGCCGTAAACGATCGTTTTCCCGCCTTCTTTGACGGTCATCGTCTCCGCCGCCTTGGCCAGAGCTTCCCAAGTCGTCAAGTCCTCCGGCTTGAGACCCGCCTTCTCCAAGGCGTCCTTGCGGTAGTACATCACTTGAGTCGTGCCGTACATCGGCAGGAAGTACTGCTTGCCGTCCACCTTGCCTTGCTCGAGGAAGGTCGGAATGACGTCATCCTTATTGAACTCGGCCGAAGAGGCGATCAGCTCGTCCAGCGATGCGTAATAGCCCTTGCGCGCCCAGTCCACGTTCGAGGACAGTACCGCGGCCGGAACGGTGCCGGAGGCGATCGCGGCTTGAAGCTTCTTCTCGGTCTCCGAGTAGTCCCCTTGCACGACCGGCTTCACGACGACTTCTTGCTGCGACGAATTGAACTTGTCGATCAGCGCCTGCATGTTCTCGCCGAGCTTGCCTCCAAGGCCGTACCAGAACTCGATCGCGACCGGCTCCTTGGCAGCCTCCGGCGTTGCCGAGCTCGTCTCGGATGCGGAAGCCGGAGCTTCGGAAGACGCGGATCCGGAAGGCGATGCGTTGCTGCCCGATTCCGCGTTATTGTTGGAGCCGCAAGCCGTCAAAGCCATTACTGCGGCAAGCGCGAAACCCGCCGTCGTTTTCTTCATCGTTACCATTTGTCGTTTCCTCCACCTTTTCTCTTGGTTAATAGCCAATTCCTTCAGCCTTTGCTTGCTCCCGCCGACAAGTTCACGCTCCGCATGATCGTCTTCTGCGTCAGCAGGAAGAGAACCAGCAGCGGCAGAATCGTAAATGCGCTGGCGGCCATGATGAGCGGCCACTTGAGCCCGTATGCACCCCCTTGCACGAAGAAGCTTCTCAGCCCGGCCGACACGAGCTGCAGATCGGGATTCTTGGTGATGAGCATCGGCCAGAAGTAGTTGTTGTACTGCTCGATAAAGGTAATGAGCGCCAGCACCGCGAAGGAAGATCGGGCAAGCGGGAATACAAGGGTCCATAAGATTCGAAAATGAGAGGCTCCGTCGATCTGCCCCGCTTCCACCAGCTCATGGGAGACTTGCAGGAACGCTTGGCGGATGAGGAAGATCGAGAAGATGCTGACGCTGTTCGAGAGAATGATTCCGGCGTACGAATCCAGAAGGCCCAAGTTGCTCAACACGACGTAGCCGGGCAGATAAACGGCGGTGACCGGCACCATGTAACCGACGAGAATGAGCGCCGTGAACGCGTTCTTCAGCCGGAATGGCATATGAGTCATGGCATAAGCCATCATCCCGGAATTGACGATCTGAATGACGACGATAACCGCCGCGACGAAGATGCTGTTCCCTATATAGCGGGCGAACGGCGCGGCGTCCCACGCATCGGCGAAGTTGCTCCACAGAGGAGAGTGCGGCCATAGCGTCGGCGGGAATTGCCAGATCTCGTCGTTCGTCTTGAGCGCGCTCGTCGCCATCCAATAGAATGGAAAGGCCATTAACAAAGCGACTGCGGCGAGAAGAAGGTGCGTGAGCAGGCGGCGCATGCCGCTGCGGTAGTGCATCGATATCCCTGCCTTTCGATTTCCGAATCAGGAGTAGTGGACGGTGCGGCGGCCGATCCAGAACGATAACAACGATAGCGCGACGCAGCCGACGATGAGGAGAATCGCGACGGCGGAAGCTTCCCCGATCTGGAACGCGTCGAATGCCGATAAGTAGTAGAAATAGAGCATCGTGCGGGTCGAACCGGCCGGACCGCCCTGCGTCAGGACGTTGATCTGGTCGTAAGCCTGTAGAGAAGAGATGGTCAGGACGACGAACAGGAAGAATGTCGTAGGCGAGATGAGCGGCAGCGTGACGCTCCGGAACTTGCGCCATCCGCTCGCTCCGTCGAGTTCGGCCGCCTCCAGATAATCCGGGGGCACATTGCCGATGGCCACCAGATAGAAGATCATGCTCCAGCCGGCCGACTTCCAGACGGTAACGAGCAGGACGGAGACGAGCGCCCAATTCGGATCCTCCAGCCAGCGGATCCCTTCCAGCCCGAACGCGTGCAAGACGTTGTTGGCGAGACCGACGTCGGGCTCGTAGATCCAGGACCAGACGATCGAGACGGCGACGGTCGGCGTTACCCAGGGCGAGAAGATCAGCATGCGATAGACCGCGCCTCCCCTTCGTTTGCGGCTGAGCAGAATGGCAAGTCCCAATCCGACAGCCATGATCGGCAGAACGCTTCCCACGCAGAACAACAGGGTAACCCTCAGCGTTTGATAGAATTCCGGGTTGTCAAGCAGGTAGCGGTAGTTGTCCAGGCCGACGAACGTTTTGACCGGGCTCATGAAGTCCCATTCCGTGAAGCTGAGATAGACGACATAGACGAGCGGGTAAAACCAGAATAGACTGAGAGGAATCATCGCGGGCAGCGTGAACAACAGCGCCTTGCCCTCCGAGGCGAGCCTTGATCTTCTCATATTTTCTCTTCATCCCCTCCTAAAGTACGTTCAAAAATATCTTAATCTTCGCTATAATATAGATTGAATCAGGACCTTCAGCTCATCTGTTCAAAAATTATTGTACGATCGTTTCGCATTCGGATGGTTAATGCTTGATCATGCGAGAATTAATTTTTTGTAAAATAGGGTAGAAAACGCGGAGTCGCGAGTCGGAAGAATCCGGAGGAGAGCATTCGTGAAAAAAGCCAGCAGCAGCTTGAAGGAACCTTCATTGCCTCGGGAAGCGATCCGCCATCAAGTCATCGACGCGATCGCGGAGACGATGGACCTGTACGGCGCCAACTATACGTTCGGGCAGCTTTATGGAATCATGTACTTCGAGGATAAGCCGATGACGCTCGAGGACATGCAAGGCTACATGAACATGAGCAAAAGCAACATGAGCTACGCCGTTCGGTCTCTCATGGATACCAAGATGGTCTCGAAGCTGAAGGAGAAGGACGAGCGGAAGGACCTGTACGCGGCCGAGACGGATTTCTTCCAGGCGTTCCGCAACTTCTTCGCCGCCAAGCTGCAGCGGGAGGTCGACGTGATGCGCGGAGCCCTCGAGACTGCCATTCCCGAGCTGTCCGAAGTGATCTTGGACGCCGGCACGCCGGATGACGAGCGCAAGCTCTGCCTGCAGGATTTGCAGAAGCTGAAGCACGCCGTCGGCTATTACGATTGGCTTCAGCGGTTCGTGGACGATCTTCGGGCGGGGGTTTTCTTTGGGGATGCCGAGGGTGGGTCTCGAGAAAAAGAATAAATAAGGAATGAAAAAAGAAGCCCGCGGATTCGCGGGCTTACGCATAATAGGCTAGGATTCGGTCAGCCGTAAATCGGCCCCCCTGCGCTTGGCTTTCGGGAAATCAAGTACAAGGTGAGCCAAATCAGCACGAATCCGACGATCTGGGAGACCGTCACCACTTGATCGAAGAACAGCCAGTTGATCAATACCCCGACCATAGGGAAGCTGAGTTCCGCCAACGTGGCATAAGAAGCCTTGACGGAGCTCAATCCTTTATAGTAGAGCATCAAGCTGAACAATCCCGGGAGCAGCGCCTGAAGCAGCAGGTTGATCGCGACGAGCGCCTGATCGGTTGCTCCGGAGGGCAAGGTCCAGGCATGTCCCTCCGTTAAGGCAATAACGGACAATAGCGGCAGCGCAAGGACGAACCGCAACGAAGTGACGGCTTCGTAGGACATGGAGGCTAGCATGAAACGCCCCATGACGGTCGAGCCTCCCCACAGAAGCGCCGCTCCTATCGATAATAGACTGCCCATCTGAGCGAAGCCTTCGAGACCTACTTTTGGAGCGGCCCAACCGAAGGTCAGCAAGTAAGTGCCGGCTAGGGCGATTGCGAGAAGCGCGCCGAAATATCGGGGCAGCCGCTCCTTCAGCAAATAACGCGCCAACATAATGGCCATGAGCGGCTGAAGCTTCTGGAGCAGCAGAACGGCGTTCAAGTCTCCGTGGGCAAGCCCCTGGGTAAACAGGATGGTCGCCAACGCCGAGCCTCCCCAAGAGATAAAGAGCAGCGCGCCGATGTGAACGGCCCGGATTCCTTGGAGCTCCTTCCTCCTTTTCCACAGAACCGGTGCGGCGATAGCGAACAAGACCAAGTGCTCCAATAAGACGATCTGCGTTGAAGTTAACGATTCCAGGAGCAACACCCGGAATAACGGATCGACTCCCCATAGTCCCGCTCCCGCCACCACGAGCCAGATTCCCGGTACTCCGCGCGCGCGGCCTCCGATCGTTGCGGTATTCATTTGCCAACAACCCCTTCCGACCAAGGAGCAAAGCGAAGAAAGCCCCGTCGCGCAAGGAATCTGCGTGACGGGGCCAGTCAAATAAACCTGCTATCGTAGGAACGGCAAGCCTATTGCTGATCTTCTTCCATCCGGACTATACCGTCGGCTTTGGATTCTAACCAAATCAGTCTCCTGCAGTCTGCATGCAAGAGAGTCGCGGGCTCATTCCAAATGAGGAAAATACCGCCGGTAGGGAATTTCACCCTGCCCCGAAGATCTAATATTAATTAATTTACTTAATAAAATATAGTAAATGGCAAATTGTAAAGCACTTCTTTCCTATTCGTTTTATTTTCTTCTACCGCCTCATGAACTTGGCCTTCGTTCGGTTCTCCAAATCGTCCCAGTGGGGAGTCGCGGCATGGGCTTGGTTTTTCAACTTCTCGAACGAATCGTACGATATGGGTAGACTGATTCTCGGCTAGAACGGACAGCACGGATGGAAAATCATTGTATTTCATAACGACAAAAATAAGATCATACAGATCGTCCGGGTCCTTTTCCAACCAAATCTTCCCTGCTCCGCACGATTAAAGAAATCGAGAATAACGCTTTATTATATCGATCATTGCTAAGCATTAAAGACATCCCTTCCTTCCGGGTTCATCTGAGTAAAATGATCCATGAGCAGATCGTGGACTATATGAACGAATACAAGATTAGCTTAGAAGATCTGGGCAAATCGATATTCGCGCAATTCGTGAGTTCGGCGATCGTCGGAGTGATCGAATGGTGGTTTGCCCCATCCGCGTCCTGCTCCGCGGAAGAATTATCGGAACGGTTATGGTCTCTGCTTGATGCGAATTGGAAGCTCCTCCTTTCTCCGCAAACATGAAAATACACGGGATTCCGCCTGAACGGAATCCCGTGTTTCTTGTTTTTCCAATCAAACCGATCCGGAATCGAATCGCCCTTCGTTCAGTCGGCGAATCGTTTCAAGCGGCAGCTTGGGGGTTCGATCGAACGTCAGGAGCCCGTTTATCTCTTGCTCGACGTCCGTCAATTGAGTATAGCAATAACCTTGCAGCACGGGAGATTGAAGAACCGGCCTCATGACGCAGGTCAACCGCTCGAGGAAGTCTTCGGGATCTTCCGCGGCCGAATAACCCCAGCCATCCCCGTCCTTCTCCGTTGCCCGGAAGGAGATCCCGCCGAACTCCGACAGCTGCACCGGCTCTCCGTTATAGGGGAATCCCGGCACGTAGATCCATCGGTTCTGGGCGATGCTGCCGATCGCGTTATCGGCGGTGGCATATCTCTTCGCCAGAATCTCTTCCCGCCATTCGTAGTCGTGGACCGTCGCGATGTCGGACTTCAGATGCTCCCAACCGTCGTTGGAGATGACGAGCCGGGTCGGATCAAGCGACTTCGTCAGATGGTACATCGCCTGGCCATGATGCTGCTGACGCTTGTCCACGAGAACGTTCGGGATGCCCCAGCTCTCGTTCAGCGGCACCCAGACGACGATGCACGGATGATTGTAATCCCGCTCGACCGCCTCCTGCCATTCCCCGATGACCCGACGGGCGTATTTCTCCGAATACTGGTAAGCGTTCGCCATTTCGCCCCAGACGAGCAGGCCGAGCTTGTCGCACCAGTACAGGTACAACGGATCTTCGATCTTCTGGTGCTTGCGAGCGCCGTTGAAGCCCATCTCCTTCGTCAGCTCCACGTCCCTGCGCAGATCGTCTCCGGTTGGCGCGGTCAGGATTCCTCCCGGGAAGTAGCCCTGATCCAGCACCATTTTCATATAATACGGACGGTTGTTTAAGCAGATCTTCCCGTCTTCGACGGAGATCTTCCGCATCCCGAAGTAGCTCCGCACGTCGTCGGTCGCCTGCTCCTTCTTAAGCAGCGTAAAGCGGACGTCGTACAGATTCGGCTTCTCCGGCGTCCACCATCGGCCGAGCCCATGATCGTTGAAGTCGTGAAGCCGGATGGCGCGCGTCTCGTCCGTTTCCCGTACGGCAAATTCGTCCTCCGATACGGTCTCCCCGTTAAACGCAATATGGATTCGCAGCTTGATGTTTTGACCTTGCGGCGATCGGCCTCCGAATAGCGTTCGGATTCGGATCTCGTTGCTGTCGATATCCGGCGTGAAGCGAACCGACTGCAAGAAGGTGTCCGCCACCGGTTCCAGCCATACGGATTGCCAAATTCCCGTCGTGCGGGTATAGAAGATAAGCTCGGACTTTTCCTTCCAATACTGCTTGCCGCGCGGCAGACATACGTCCTCGCTGTAGTCCTGCGCCCGCACCACGATTTCGTTCTCGCCCACCTTGGCCGCGAAGGTAATGTCGGCCGAGAACGGCGTATGACCTCCTTCATGCGAGGCGACAAGCATCCCGTTCACCCAGACCTTGGCCTCGTAATCGACGGCGCCGAAGTGCAGAATCCAGCGCCGATCGGAGTTTTCCTCCGGCAACACAAAGCTCCGGCGATACCAGACCACGTCATGGAATTCGGTCGTTCCTATCCCGCTAATCTTGCTTTGATAACAGAACGGGACTTGGATCTTGCTGGAGAAGGTTCTCCCCCGATGCCAGCCGGCCGCGATCCCTTGGTCCCTGTCGTCGAATTCGAATTCCCAGATCCCATTGAGATTGATCCATTCCGCTCGCACGAACTGCGGCCTTGGATATTCCTTGCGAATTACGCGAGTCATCGATGTCTTCTCCTCTTGGTGCTCAACCCGTAATGCCGGCGCCTTCGATTTCTTCGGTGAAGCTCTTCTCCATAATATCGAGAGCCTTCTGCGGATCCAGATCGCCGCGAAGCACCGACTGCACCGCTTGCTCCATGATGTCGTCCAGCCTCGGCGATACGTAAGGAACGTCGGGGTCGGCCATGATTTTGCCTTTGGTCAGAGAGTCGAGCAGCGTCTGATACATCGGGAATTGCTGCTGAAGCTCCGGCCTCATGTAATTGGACGTGCGGGTAGGATCCATCTTGTTCTGGATCTTGAGCACTTCCATGTCCTTGGAAGTGACATATTCGATGAATTTGTACGTGAGATCGGCGTTATCCGTCGAAGAAGTCATGGCGATGGACCAGCCTCCCATCGTCGGCGCTCCTCCCGGCGTCACCGCATAGCCGACCTTCCCCTTCACCTTGGATCCGTCCGCCTCGACCGTCTGCATCAGTCCCGGCCATTGCTCCATCATGGCCGCCTCGCCGTTGGCGAACAGCGTATTCGCCTCGTCCCAACCGAGCGTCAGCAGCTCTTTCGGCGCGTACTGCGTCAGCTGCTTCGCGAATTGCAGCGACTTCAGCCCGGCTTCGTTGTTGAACGCCGGCTTGAAGTCCTTATCCACGTCCTTGCCGCCGTAAGCGGCGAGCCGGTTCGTCCAGATCCAACGGCTGGACGTGTTGTCGGCCATCGTGCTGTACCCGTAGGTGACGGGCGATTCCGGATTCAGGCTCTTGGTGAAGAACGCGGCGGCCTCGGCCATCTCCTCCGGCGTCTCCGGCACTTTCAGATCATGCCCCGTCTTCGCTTTGAAGTCGGCCTGGTTCTTCGGATCCTCGAACAGGTCCTTCCGGTAGAAGAAGATCTGCGCATCCGGCTTGTAAGGGAATGCGACCAGCTTGGATTTATAATTGCCGTAGATATCGAGCAAGCTCGGAATGAAGTCGTCCAGGTCGAGATTCGGGCTGACCAGCTCTTTGTTGTCGATATAGGGCTTCAGGTCCTGCACCAATCCGCCTTCCGCATACCCGTGAATGAGGGCGACCGGCATGACGATGGAATCGAACGAATGGTTCGTTTGCAGATCCAATTGAATCTTCTCCATATAAGACTCCGCCGGGAAGCTTTGCACTTCGACCGTCGCGCCGGAAGCCTTCTCGAAGTACGACGCGGCGTCCTTCAGCGCCTTCTCCGTATCTCCGGCCATCGTCGCGACGACGATCTTTTTGCCCTCGTACTGGCCTTTCAGCGTGCCTCCCGCGTCCATGTCCTGCAGNTTGATGCCGTAAACNGTAGGCCCATCCAACGAGACCGCGTCTCCGCCGGCCGAAGCGGANCCGGCTGAGCTTCCGGACGGAGCCGCGTTCCCTTCGTTGTCGCCGCCCGAGCATCCGGACAGAACGAGGCCGGCAGCGAGCGTCATCCCCAAAGCGGCGTAAATAGGTTTGCGATAAGCGTTTACCATGTCGATTAACCCCCTAATGGAATCATAACCTTATCTTGCTTTTTCACAACCGTCCCTGTAACAACCGTTACCGCTTGCCTGTAGTCCGGCTGTCACCTCCTCTCCATGTCAGGCTCCTCTCTCCGTATCAGGCTGCGATCATCCTTTTACAGCACCCGCCGTAAATCCCTCGACGATGTATTTCTGCGTCGTCAAGGAGAGCACGATAGCCGGAATCATGGCCAACGTGCCGGCCGCGGCCAACGTGCCGAGCGGCGTGTCCTTCTGGGTTTGAACCAGGCTGCTGATCGCCAGAGGGAGCAGCTTCTTGTCGTCGGAGAAAGTAAGAATAAGAGATAAAGAAAATTCGTTCCACGCCCCCATGAAGACAAGGATGGAGGTCACGACGATGCCGGGGACGACTAGCGGAAGGGCAATCCGGAAGAACGCGCTGTATTCCGAGCATCCGTCGATCCGCGCCGACTCGAAGATCTCCGCCGGCATGTCGTTATAGAATCCGATGAACAAGTAGATCGCCAGCGGGATGGCGGCGGAGACATAGACGATGATCAGCCCGAACAGCGAGTCCAGCAATCCAGCCTTCTGGAACATCAGATAATAAGGAATGATCAGCAGCAGGCCGGGAATCATCCGTACGATAATCGTCGTATAAATCCACAGATTGCGCCCCCGGAAGCGGAACCGGGAGAAGCCGTAGCCTCCGAGCGCGGTGACGAACACCGTGATCGCGGTCGTCACCGTCGCGACCAGCAGGCTGTTCAAGAACACGCGGCCGATTTGATTCTGGGTGAACACGTCCGCGTAATTCGACCACGTAAATCGTTGAGGGAACCACTCCGGCGGCAGCTTGATGATGGAGCCTTTCGGCTTGATCGAAGTCGTTACCGTCCAGTAGATCGGGAACAGGAAGTAGAGCGAGAACACGGCGAGCAACAAGGAGACGAGCGTTTTTTCCGTTCTGTTCTTCATCGCGATGCACCTCCGTCAGGCCGGATCCTTGCGCCGCATGAAGACGAAAGCGAGCAAGGAGAAGACGACGATAAATAGGAAATAAAGAATGGAGCCCGCCGAGCCGGCGCCGATGTCCGCGTATCGGAACGCGGTCTTATAGGTAATGGTAGCGAGAGTCTCCGTCGTATCGCCCGGCGCCCCGTTCGTGAGCGCGACGACGCTGTCGAACACCCGGAGCGCGTCCATGATTCGAATGGAGACGACGAGCGCGAGAAAATGGCGGATCAAGGGGAGCGTTATTTTAAAGAAGCTGCCGATTCGCCCGGCGCCGTCGATGGCCGCCGCCTCGGTCAATTCCTTGGGAACGGTCTTGAGCGCGGCGAGCAGGATGAGCATGCAGAACGGAGCGGATTGCCAAATATCGACGAGGAGGATCGACAGCTTGGCCGGAAGCGGCTCCCCGCTCCAGCTTACCCGGTCGAAACCGAGCGAAGAGAGGACGTAGTTGATCGGGCCGTAAATGACCTGGAATAATAGCGACCAGATCTTCGCGGAGACGATCGGCGCCAGCATCAACGGCATGATGAACAAGCTTTTGAACACCGCCGTGCGATTGCCGAACGCGTTGCTGTTCAGAGTCAGAGCCATGATCATTCCGAGAATCACTTCCGCCGCTACCGCGATAACCGAGAAGACGAACGTCCATTGAGCCGCCCGCAGGAAGCTCGCGTTAGCCAGCATATAGCGATAATTGTCCAGCCCGGCAAAATGAATGCTTGCCGCCGGAAGCGTCAGCTTGTACTTCAGCAAGCTGAGGTAAACGGAATACAAGAAGGGGAACACCATCAGAGCTACGATAAACAATAAAGTCGGAGCGGTGAACACGAACGGAGCCCACCGATCCATCCGGCGGCCGAACCCCTTGCGTCCTGCGCGTATCATACGAATCTTCCTTTCTGCCAATCCATCCGGTACGTTAATGACCTCATCTTAGCATGCGGCCGCGGAGGCCATAATCCGACGCCGTTGCCGAATCGGGTGCAACTTTTTGCAAGACAATCGGCAAAAAAAACACCCCCTTGCCCGGAACCTGACGGTTCCAGACAAGAGGGCGGCGCACCGGATGGCAAGCTCAATCCCAAGCTCATTTTATGGCTGGTTGGCTGCGGTATTCGGAAGGCGTCATGCCGACGTGCTTCTTGAATACTTTGAAGAAATACTTCGTCTCCTTGTAACCGACCAGAAAGGCGATATCCTGCACGGGCATGGCGCTGCTCCGCAGGATCTCCTTCGCTTTCTCCATCTTCAGCTCGGTCAGAAAAACATGAAAGTTCGTGCCGAATTCGCTCTTGAACAACCGGCATATCTGATAGACGTTCATGCCGAACTTGGAGGAGAGCGAACCGAGCGTCATCTCCTCGGACGTGAAATGGCGAGCCACGTACTCCTTAAGATCGCGGATCAGCGATCTCGAATCCCAATAAACCGGATTTCCCCGACCCAGCAACCGTACCAGCTCGGCCGCAACCCACTCGCGAATCTCCCGCAAGTCATCCATGGCACGGATCCGGGCCCAATCGAACCAATAAGGAACGTATCGGCTCGGGCTGGA
>Ga0065721_10003536_pt1 | contig 12870 bp, 8 predicted proteins | sample Mesricmetagenome_FD_59108 | JGI IMG/M metagenome (GOLD analysis project Ga0065721, IMG submission 59108) | Mesophilic microbial community from rice straw/compost enrichment Sample: eDNA_1 v2 (version 2) | ecosystem: Engineered > Solid waste > Grass > Composting > Bioreactor | place: USA: Davis... | reverse complement strand
AACCATCCCTGAGAACGCTCAAGGTTGTGCACCTTCTTCTCTTCAACTTTCTTCTCAGCTATGCTTGCTGCCTTGAGTTCACTGTTGTTGAATCCTGTCGCAATAACAGTTACGCGGATGCGGTCGCCGAGATCCGGATCAACACCGTGACCGAAGATCATTTCGGCTTCGTCGCCGGCCTGTTCCTGGATGTATTCTGTTATCTCTGTGAGTTCGTCCATCTGAAGTTCGGCTTCGACACCGCTGATGATCGAAAGAAGGATCTTCTTCGCACCCATGATATCGCGGTTGTCGAGCAACGGAGAAGCTAACGCACCTTCCGCAGCCTTCTTCGCACGGTTCTCCCCTCTTGTTTCAGCTGATCCCATCACTGCAGCACCTGCGTTGAGCATCACGGTCCTGACATCCTGGAAGTCGACGTTTACATATCCGGCAAGGGTGATGATTTCAGCAATTCCTTTTGCCGCCGTCGTGAGTATATTGTCAGCCTGTGCGAATGCCTGGTGAATAGACAGGTTGCCGAAGATCTCGCGCAGCTTGTCGTTAAGGATAACGATCACCGTATCGCAGTTGGCGCGAAGGGCATCGATCCCCAGTTCGGCTTGCGCCATCTTTTTCTTTCCTTCAAAAGCGAAGGGCGCCGTTACGATACCCACGGTGAGGATATCCATATCTTTGGCAATCTTTGCAATTACAGGTGCAGCACCAGTTCCTGTACCCCCACCCATTCCGGCGGTAACAAAAACCATTTTAGTACCTGTGAGCATTTCCCGGATCTGCTCTTTACTTTCAAGAGCGGCGTTCTTGCCTACTTCAGGATTCGCTCCGCAGCCTAACCCTTCCGTCAGGTTGGCTCCAATCTGAAGCTTGTTGGGAATAGGGCTTCCGTTGAGCGCCTGATTATCGGTATTACAGACCACAAACTCGACATCTTTAATGCCTTGCTTGTACATGTGGTTGACTGCGTTGCTTCCGCCTCCACCAACACCAATTACCTTAATGATCGATTTGTGCTGGCTGTGTTTGGGGACTTCGAATTTGTAAGATCCGGTTTCAAACATAGATATTTAATTTAGTGGTTGTTTACAATTTTGATCAAGATGCTCGACTCAAGACAATAGACATGTTCTGTTCATCTTCGACTGATCCTCCGATTGGGTTTAATGGGCAAGCTTAATATTCATTCCTTCCTTCAAGATCTTCTTTCAGCAAATTTTTCGTCTTGGTGAGAATGTCATGGAAGAAATTCTTCGACGAGATGCTGGGTTTCTTAACCTTGGCAACCGGTCGCGCGATTTCACGGGCTTCACGGTAACGGTCTTCGCGTTCATCGAGAGACTTGAATCCTGCCAATACAAGTCCCACTGCTGTTGCATACATAGGGCTCTTCACCTGTTCTATCTTNCTCTTCCCGAGGTGCTCGTTCGGGAAGCCTATNCGAGTATCCATTCCGGTCATGTATTCGACCAGTTGTTTGAGNCAGCTNAGCTGGGCACCACCACCGGTGATCACGATCCCNCCTGCCAGACGGTTTTCAAAACCGGAGGCAATAATTTCAGCGTGCGCCATNTCAATAATTTCTTCCATCCGCGCCTGGATGATATTGGAAAGATTCTTCACACTAATCTCCTTCGCAGACCGGTTTCTGATACCGGGGATAGAAACGATTTCATTCGGACTAGCCTCTTCCGAAATAGCCTTTCCAAACCGGGTCTTCAGTTGTTCAGCCTGCTGAGGCAGCACCATAAGACCCTGCTTGATATCATTGGTTACAATGTTACCACCAAATGGGATCACCGCTGTATGGCGGATGATGTTATCATAGAAAATAGCAATATCTGTTGTACCCCCACCGATGTCGATAAGGCAGATTCCGGCTTCCTTTTCTTCGTCATTCAACACGGCCAGGCTGGACGCCAGCGGTTCAAGAATCAGATCCTGAATCTCCAGCCCCGCACGACGGATACATTTGTTAACGTTGTTGATCGCGTTGGTCTGGGCGGTGATAATATGGAAATCAGCTTCAAGTCTTACGCCCGACATCCCCACGGGTTCTTTGATGCCGTCTTCATAGTCAACCATGTAGTCCTGCGGCATCACGTGAATGATCTGGCTGCCAGGAGGAACCACCATGCGATACATGTCCTGCGTCAGACGCTCCACGTCGTCTACCGTGATTTCGTCTTCTTTTGAAGACCGTGTAATACCACCATGTTGGATGAAACTCCGGATATGCTGTCCTGCGATACCTACGTTTACCACTCCGATATCGATACCCGCCTGATCGCCGGCTTCTCTGATTGCCTTTTCGATTGCATATACGGTCTTGTCTATATTAAAAACGATTCCTTTAACGACCCCTTCCGATTCCGCCTTGCCCATCCCGAGGACTTCAAGTTTGCCGAACTCGTTCTTACGTCCAACAATGGCACAGATCTTTGTTGTACCAATGTCAAGACCTACTACTATTTTCTCCTGTTCCATGGTTGTATGATAATTTGAGTGGTTGTTAATTTCCGGGTTCGCTGATTAATTACTATTCGGCTACTATTTGTCCGTCGTACTGCAGGCTCACGCGCTTGTATTTATTCCATCCTGCCTTCGGAACAATTTCCTTATAATATATTTTAAGCTTCTTCAGCTTGGCCGACTGGTTATCAGTCCGCCCAAACTCGATGCGCTCGTCACCGACCTGAGGGAACAATGTCAGTCTGCCCTTCGCGTCAATATCCATTTGCGCGATCTGGGCACTCCAGAAGTCATCCTCCTTCAACACCCTGATCAGTTTCAGTAATTCGGCGCCCTCCTCGGTAGAATTGATATTCGACTGCTCCAGAATCNTCCTGGTGTACGCCCCGCTGATCAGGAGAACGCGNGCCGTAAACTTTTCGGATACCGGCATAACGGTTCCGTCTTCGGCGATGTACCCGTCAGGACCATCGGCGCGGATGATTCTGGCTATGGGCCGCCGCAATGCAATGCTGGCGATAAGATTCCCTTTGAGATCCGTGTACAGGTCTGCCTGTTTGATAAAAGGATCCTTTTTAATCTTCGCCTCTATCGCCTTGAGGTTTATGTCGGATGTTTTTGCACCACGAATGTTTTCGACATCGACCCGCATCAGGCCCAGTACGTCCGACTCGTCCAGAAAATGATTATCAACTCCGTTTTCAATTTTCACGACAACATCCCTGATCGCAAACTCTTCGTGCTTGCGTTCCGTAAAGGCAATGAAGACCAGCACCACCAGAANGGCNGCNACAATTTTGAGCTCACGTTTTACATTAAACTTAAGCTTCATAGCGCCTGATCAGCATTTGTTTAATAGGTTCAACAAAGGTATCGATATCACCAGCTCCGATCGTCACGAGGACATCTACATCAATTCCTTCAAGCGTTTCCATCAGACCATTTTTTGTGCACATCATTTTCGAGGCACTAGTAATGTTCCGGAATACCATATTTGAATCAACACCAGGAATAGGAAGTTCCCTTGCAGGATAGATATCGAGGAGTACTACTTCATCAGCGAGGCTGAGGCTTTCGGCAAAACCGTCGGCGAAATCGCGCGTGCGGGAATAAAGGTGCGGCTGGAAGATAGCAGTTACCTTTCTTCTCGGATACATCGACTTCATGGATTTCAAAAACGCTTCGATCTCTTTGGGGTGGTGTGCGTAATCGTCTACAAAAATCACATGTTCCCCTTTAAGAACAAACTCAAATCGTCTTTTTACACCAGAAAAAGTTTCGAGTGCGCGCTTGATGTCACGAAGTGATACGCCACACAACGAAGTGGCTACCGAAGCTGCCACTGCGTTCTCAATGTTATGAAATCCAGGGACGCCGAGCCTGATATGTTCAGCCTCTCCGAAACCGTGGAGGTCGAACTCAAAAAATCCGCTCCTTGCGGTAATGTTGCCGGCAAAAAATTGTCCCCGGCTCATGCTGTAATGATATTGTGTTATATGACCGGCCTCCGATCCGAGGTCGGCAACTGATTCGTGAATTACCAATGACCCACCATCATTGATCTGCCCGATAAAATCACGGAATGAATTCAATACATTGGAATGATCTCCGTAGATATCGAGGTGATCCGCATCGGCGGACGTGACGATGGCAACCGAAGGATGCAGCGTAAGGAACGACCGGTCAAACTCATCGGCCTCAACTACAACCAGTGTATTTTCGTCTACCTCGCCTTGCATCACCAGGTTAGAACCATAGTTGGACGTCAACCCTCCCAGGAATGCAACCATGTCTTTGCCTGCGGTGAACAGGATATGCGCCACCATCGATGAGGTGGTGGTTTTGCCGTGAGTACCGGCAACCGCTATTGTCCGGAATCCCTCGGTGATCAATCCCAAAACCTGAGACCGTTTCAGGATAGTATAACCCTTCTCTTTCAGATGACGATATTCCTGATGATTCGGCGGGATCGCAGGCGTATAGACAACGAGTGTCCTGGCAACATCTTCAAGCACGTATGACGGAATGCTCTCCACTGAGTCAGCAAAGTGCACATCAATTCCCTCGCGACTCAGGTCCTTCGTCAATGCCGTCTCTGTTTTGTCGTAACCTGAGACGCGCAATCCCTTCTTCCTGAACCACCGGGCAAGAGCACTCATGCCAATACCTCCGATGCCGAGAAAATAAACGTTATCGTATTGTTCTATACTCACCTGATAAGTTTCTCAATTTCATTAACAATGTCTTTCGTCGCCTCCGGGCGGGCCAGTGCCAAAATGTTCGCCTCAAGTTGGCTGCAGCGCACCTCATCGAAAATCAGCTTCAATGCTTCGTCGACCAGTTTTTCTTCCGCTTCGACATCCTTTACCATGATGGCTGCGTTCTTTGAGACCAGGGCCATTGCATTTTTTGTCTGATGGTCTTCAGCTACATTCGGCGACGGAACCAGAATGCATGGTTTCCCGGCGATACACAGTTCGGAAACCGCAATTGCGCCGGAGCGGGAAATCGCCACATCTGCTGCGGCGTATGCGAGATCCATCTCCTTCACAAAATCCTGCACACGGATCCTGGTCAGATCCACCCGCGCGAGGCGAGCTTTGTAGGCTTCGAAGTAACCCTTTCCCGTTTGCCAGATTACCTGAATCTGAGCATCCTGAAGTTTTTCGATGCCATTGATAATACTTTCATTTATCGTCCTTGCTCCAAGGCTTCCGCCTACAATGAGCAGCGTACGTGCGTCGGCAGAGAAACCGAAATGCGCCAGCGCCCTTTCCCGCTTTTCACGCGTACTGAGAATATCCTTCCTCACCGGATTGCCCGTGATCACAATTTTGTCTTTAGGGAAGTATCGTTCCATCCCTTCATAGGCCACGCATATGCGACTGACTTTCCCTGCAACTTGTTTGTTGGTCAGGCCGGCGAATGAATTTTGTTCCTGAATGAGTGTCGGAACACCTGCCGATGTAGCCGCCATCATGATAGGTCCACTTGCATAGCCACCGGTTCCGATCACTGCATCGGGTTTGAATTCACGAACAATCTTCCGGGCCTTGAAAAAACTAACCAGCACCTTCAATGGAAAAAGCAGGTTTGAAAAGGTAAGCCTGCGTTGAAGTCCACTGATCCACAGACCCACAATTTTATATCCGGCATCAGGTACGCGAGTCATCTCCATACGACCTTCAGCTCCAACGAACAGGATATCCGCATCGGGATGGCGTTCTCTGAACTCATTGGCAATGGCTATAGCCGGAAAGATGTGACCTCCCGTTCCACCACCACTGATGATAAGGCGATATGTTTTCTTAGTTTCCAATCAGGCTGCGGCTTTCGCCGTTGTCATTGTTTTGTTCCTGCCTTCGTAACCAGTCTTCTCACCCCATGTCTGATCCTGTTCACCACGGCTTACGCTAAGCACGATGCCAAGTGCAAGTCCGGTAAACACCATCGAAGTACCACCCATAGATATTAACGGAAGTGGCTGCCCCGTCACCGGGCCCAACCCTACGACTACCCCCATATTGATCATAGCCTGACAGACGATGTCNAANCACAATCCTGCGGAAAGTAGTCCGCCAAACGCTCTTTCACTGTTATATGCAGCTTTCATTCCNCGATGGAGCAACGTCAGGTACAACATCAGCACGATGACGCCGCCAACGAGGCCGTATTCTTCAATAAGAATTGCAAAAATGAAATCCGCGAATGGGTTCGGCAGGATGTTTCGTTGGTCACTGTTTCCAGGTCCCTTACCGAATACACCGCCCGTTGCTATTGCGATCAGACCGTGTTTTGCCTGGAACTGAGGTTCTTTGTCGCCCTGAACAAATTCGATGTAATCATTTACGCGCGACACCATCGTACCTCCGCGCATCCCGAACTTGAACGCAAGTGCCCCGAAAAGCAAGCCAACAAAAACCAGCATCACAAGGTATTTCATCGGTACGCGGCCAATGAACATGATCAGTAAACAGGTCGCAAGCAGAAGGATCGCCGTCGACATGTTGGTAAGCGCAATCAGTCCACATATCATTCCGCACCAAAACAGAATGGGAATCAGCGACTCTTTAATGTCGTGAATGTTCTGCTGTCTTTTGGATAGCATGCTGGCGAGGTTCACAATAAGGCAAAGACTCGCAAAATCCGAAGGCTGGAACGATCCAACGATCGGAACTTGAATCCAGCGCGCCGCATCGTTGACGGTAGTTCCATTGGTAAATGTGTAGATCAGCAGGGGAATGCTGACCCAGAGGCCGATCCTCGACAGACGTGAATAGTACCGATAATCGAGGCGATGAGCAAACCACATGGCCGTCAATCCGATCAGAACATGGAACGTATGTTTGATAAGCAATTGCTCAGGGCTCGCTGATCTCTTAAACGCGAGCGTACCTATTGAACTGTATACCACCAGAATACTGATCAGCGAAAGGGCAAACACCACTGCCCAGATCACCTTGTCTCCGTGCAGGTTTTTATCGGCCCATGTTTTTACTTTAAGCAACATCGTTCCCTTCATTAATTAGTTAGCACTTTCCACCTCTTTCTTCAGCTCCAGCGCGGCGGCTCTGAACTGATCACCGCGGTCTTCATAATTCTTAAATAAATCGAAACTTGCACACGCCGGACTTAGCAGTACTATATCGCCAGGGCTTGCCAGCTTCAACGCTATACGCACAAGTTCTTTTACACTTTGCGTCTCCTCGATTTTCGGTACAGCACCCGAAAATGCGTTGCGGAGTTTATCATTCTCCTTTCCCAGGCAGATAAGGGCTTTTACTTTTTGCCGCACTGCCTCCATTATTATAGAGTAATCGTTTCCTTTATCGACACCACCTGCGATCCAGACCAGCGGTCCCTCGTAACTACCTAATGCGTATACCACTGAGTCAACGTTTGTCGCTTTGGAATCATTGACAAACTCGACGCCGTTGATGATCGCGACAGACTCAAGGCGATGGGGCGCATTGCGAAAAGTCTTCAGCCCTTCCCGGATAGCTGCGAGGTTAACCCCTGCGAGGAAGGCTGCCGACACGGCCGCCATCGTGTTGATCAGGTTATGAGGCCCCTTCAACGTCGTCTCTTCCTGTGTAATGGCAAAGGCTTGGTTAAGCGCAAAAGCCATACGAGTGCCATCGTACTTCACCGGCGCATCCGAATCCGGCCGCAGCGAAATCTTCAGCTCACGGGGAGCTAATGCTATTGACTGCAGTTCACGGGCGATCACGGCATCGTCAGCATAATAAATGAAATATTGATCCTCGGTCATGGATTGCACCAGCCTGAACTTGGAATCGACATAATTCTTCATTTCATAATTATACCGATCCAGGTGATCTGGTGTGATATTCAACAGAATGCCGATCTCCGGACGCAGGCTCTTCCAGCCATCAAGCTGGAAACTGCTCACTTCAATTACGTACCAGTCGAAATCATGGTCAATGATTTGCCGTGCAAGGCTCTGGCCGACATTTCCGGCCAGCGCGACTTTCACGCCGGCGCTCTTCAACAAATGATACGTCAGCAGCGTTGTTGTAGTCTTTCCGTTGGTACCGGTAATGGCGATGATTTTACCAGCGAGGTATTGATATGCGAACTCCAGCTCGTCAATAACCTCAATCCCTGCAGCCCGAACTTTCTTGATTATCTCCGCCTTCTCGGGAATTCCGGGGCTTTTAATAATAACATCGGCGTTGAGGATCAGATCATCGGAATGCTTTCCTTCTTCAAAGGCAATACCGCTTTGACGAAGTTCGTCGCGGTACTTGTCCCTGATCGTACCGCTTTCTGAAACAAAGACGTCAAAACCTTTCTTCGCCGCGAGCAACGCTGCTCCGGTTCCGCTTTCACCTGCACCCAATATGACGATCCTCTTACTCATCTGATTTTCAAAAATGCCAGGGTTGCCATTGCCAGTAATATTCCTATAATCCAGAACCGCGTTACGATTTTGGCTTCGTGGATATTCTTTTTCTGATAGTGATGATGCAGCGGCGACATCAGAAATATGCGCCTGCCTTCACCATATTTCTTCTTCGTATACTTGAAGTACGACACCTGAATCATGACCGAAAGGTTTTCGATCAGGAAGATCCCGCACAACACAGGAATGAGAAGTTCTTTCCGTACCGCGAGAGCAAGTACTGCAATTACTCCACCCAGCGTAAGACTACCGGTATCTCCCATGAACACCTGCGCCGGATAAGCATTGTACCACAGGAATCCGGTACACGCTCCAACAAAGGCAGTCACAAAGATTACGAGCTCGCCAAGGTTCGGTATGTACATTATATTCAAGTAATTACTGAAGTCGATACGACCCGACACGTACGCGAATACCGCAAGCGTGAGTGCTATAATGCCCGACGTCCCTGCAGCGAGGCCATCTATTCCGTCGGTGATGTTGGCGCCATTCGAAACTGCGGTAATGATAAGGATCACCACGCCAACATAGATGATCCAGGTATAGTCCTCTGGAATGAAGGGAAGAATTTTGCTGTAGTCGAGTTCATTGTCTTTCACGAAAGGCACCGTGGTGCGCATCGACTTCACATCGGTGTACACCACCTTCTCATCGATACCCTCACTGAAGTCCTCAATCTTGAAGTTGGGAAGCTGCCCTGATGCAACTTCACGGATCACAACGTCGTCGTGGAAGTAAAGTGTAAGTCCAACAATGATACCGAGCCCCACCTGTCCAACGATCTTAAATCTGCCCGCGAGTCCCTCTTTGTTCTTGCGGAACACTTTGATGTAGTCGTCGAGAAACCCGATGAGCCCGAGCCAGCAGGTGGATACCACGAGCAGAATCACGTAGATGTTATCAAGCTTTGCCAGCAACAGGGTCGGAACGAGGATGGCAGCGATGATTATCAATCCTCCCATGGTGGGCGTACCCTTCTTCTGAATTTGTCCTTCGAGCCCAAGATCGCGGATATCTTCGCCAACCTGCTTGCGGCGGAGGAAGGAGATCAGGTTTTTACCAAACGTTATCGTAATCAACAACGAGACGGTTGCCGCCAAACCTGCACGGAAAGATATATACTGAAATAGACCGGCACCGGGCAGGTCAAGTGTGTTCAGATAATCAAACAGGTAGTATAACATTCTTTATGGGTTCGAACGGTTCAACCTTGGTCAACTTAAAAACATCTTCAGCATTCGGGCTACGACCTCACGGTCATCAAAAGGGTGTTTCACGCCTTTTATTTCCTGATAGTTCTCGTGTCCTTTCCCTGCTACCAGTACAATGTCTTTCTCTTTAGCCATCATACATGCTGTTTTGATAGCTTCTTCCCGGTCAGGTATGACCAGTGTCTTCCTTGCTTCCGTAGGCATTATTCCGGTTTGCATGTCCTGAATGATTGCCATCGGATCTTCATCACGCGGATTATCCGAAGTGAGGACAACCTTGTCACTCAACCGGCATGCGATGGATGCCATCAGTGGTCGTTTCGTTTTATCGCGGTTGCCACCACATCCCACTACAGTGATTACCTGTTCGTTTCCAGTTCTAAACTGCGCAATTGTATCGAGTACGTTCTGAAGCGCGTCCGGTGTATGCGCGTAGTCGACAATGGCGATCACCTTTGCTCCCGGATTTACCAATTCAAAACGCCCCGGCGCCCCATGAAGCGATGAAAGCTGTGTGAGTACTTCATCAGGATCCTGACCAAGGAGTACCGCCGTACCGTATACCCCGAGAAGGTTATACGCGTTGAAGTCACCGATCATCTTAAACCACACATTCTTACCATCGATATCGAGTTCCAGCCCCTCAATCGAATTGGTAATGACCTTGGCCTTGAAGTCAGTCATCTTCTTGATGCCAAATGTATGTTTGGCTGCCTTGGTGTTTTGAAGCATCACCATTCCGCGTTTGTCGTCGGCGTTGACAAGAGCGAACGCTTCACCAGAAAGCTCATCGAAGAACTTCTTCTTGGCTTTTATATAATTCTCAAAAGTCTTGTGGTAATCGAGATGGTCGTGTGTGATGTTCGTAAATATTGCTCCGGAGAACTTCACGCCTGCGATACGCTCCTGCTCTACGGCATGCGAACTCACTTCCATAAAGGCGTAGCTGCATCCTGCTTCCACCATCCGATCAAGCAGCTGATTGAGCTGAATCGGATCCGGCGTTGTATGAGTAGCAGGCACAACTTCCGACGCAATCCGGTTTTCCACCGTGCTGATCATGCCGGCTTTATATCCCAGGTTTGTGAACAACTGATACAACAACGTCACTGTTGTCGTCTTACCGTTTGTTCCGGTAACACCGGTGAGCTTCAATTTCCGGGAAGGGTTTCCATAGAAATTGGAAGCCATAATACCAAGTGCGTGTGCACTGTTGCGAACCGTTACAAAGGTTACTTCATCATTTACAGTATCCGGGAGCGTTTCACAAACGACGACACTGGCACCNAGCTGAATGGCTTTTCCGATATAGTCATGTCCNTCGGTTACCGTTCCCTTCACAGCTACAAACAGATANCCNGGCGCGACNTTCCGGGAATCAAAAGCAATACCGGCCACGCGGACGTTCATGACGCCATAGGTCGANGTCAGCGAGACTTTGTAAAGTATGTCTTTNAATTCCATCATATCTTTTTATCAGCCNAGTCTTACATAGATTGCATCACCTTTTCTGATTCGCTCACCAGGCTTGAGTGATTGATTTTTAACACGTCCTTTTCCTTCGAAGAATACCCGCAAGCCTGCCTTCTCAAGCAGGAAAAGTGCGTCGCGAAAAGTCATGCCGTTCACATCGGGAACGATGTCCTGTCCGGCTACCGCTTTCTTCCAGGCAATAGCATTTCCGTTGCGGGTGCTTCTTACCCACTCTTCTTCGGTTTTTGTTTCGTTCGGTATTCCAAGTTCTTCGCACAGCAGGGAGAGCTCCTGTTGATTACCTGCCCGGATGACAGGTAGCGCATCAGTGGTAACAAAGTTGGCCTGTTGCATAGGCTCGTGAAGATTAATGTCACGGGCATAGATGTTATCCGCAATTTCTTTAAAAACTGGTGCCGCCACGCTTGAACCGTATTGATGCCATCCACGTGGATTCTTGATCATCACGATTGCACTGTACTTCGGTTGATGCGCAGGAAAATATCCCGCGAACGACGTAATGTACTTGCGTGTATATCGGCCGTTTTCAAGGATCTGTGCAGTCCCTGTTTTTCCGGCAATCTTGTAGTGCGTTCCGCGGATGTTTTTCGCTGTCCCATTCTCCACTACACCTTCAAGTAATACTTTAAGTTTCTTCAGTGTTTTCTTCGAGCAGATCTTGCTGTTCAGCACTTCGGTATCGAACACATGCTCGACTTCATCAGCTTTGCGTATCGATTTTACAAATAATGGTTTGATCATCTTTCCGTCGTTCGCGACTGCGTTGAACAGCGCGAGCGTATGAAGCGGTGTCATTTCAAATCCATAACCGTATGACATCCAGGGCAGGCTTATTCCGCTCCATCCTTTCTCTCCGGGACGTTTGATCTTAGGTGCAGGTTCACCCGTCAACTGAATGCCGAGCGGTTTTGACAGNTGCAGTTTGTCTACATACTCAAGAAACTTGTGCGGGCGTAAACCAAAGTGCTTGTCGACGAGTTTCGCCATNGCCACATTGGATGACAGCTCAAANGACTGCTGAATGGAGATCGTCCCGAGACCTTTCTCCACATGGTCTNTGACCACTTTGTTGTAGAAGCTGTACTGCCCGTTACCGGTGTCGATGCTGTCACTGAGTTCTACCGGCGAATCTTCCAGCAACGCGATCATGGTAGCAAGCTTGAACGTAGATCCTGGCTCGAAAAGTCCCGCAGTAGCATAGTTGTACTTTTCTGAGAATGTTCCGTCGCCGTTTGAACTAAGATTTGAAATGGCTTTCACGTGACCAGTTTCAACTTCCATCACAACTACGAGTCCGTCGTCGGCGTTGTGCGCAAGCATGGCATTATACAGCGCAGTCTCGGCGACGTCCTGAAGATTGATATCAATGGTAGTTTGAATATCCAAACCGTTTTCAGCCTTCACATTATTTGCTGCAAAAACCGGCTTCCACAATCCGCCGGCAATTTTCTGATAATAGGCATATCCATCCTGCCCCGCGAGCATGTCGTTGAAGGAGTATTCAAGCCCTACACCCTTGTCATTTTCGTTGACATAGCCGATAGTCCGGCGGCTGAGATTTGAAAAGGGCCGGTACCGCACATCCACCTTCTCAAAGATAGCCCCGCCGCGAAGGCGTCCTTCCCGGAAGATAGGCCACGTCATCATCACTTTTTTATCCTGATAGTCAACTTGCTTCCGGCTGAGCACCACATACTGCTTACCTGCAGCACGCGCATCTTTCAGCATGCGTTTGTATTCGAGCGCCGACTTGTCTTTGAAGAAACGTGA
>Ga0065721_10007707_pt1 | contig 12871 bp, 10 predicted proteins | sample Mesricmetagenome_FD_59108 | JGI IMG/M metagenome (GOLD analysis project Ga0065721, IMG submission 59108) | Mesophilic microbial community from rice straw/compost enrichment Sample: eDNA_1 v2 (version 2) | ecosystem: Engineered > Solid waste > Grass > Composting > Bioreactor | place: USA: Davis... | reverse complement strand
TCAATCCATATTATTGGCTGAGGGATGTATTAGAGAACATGCATCTGTTCACCACTGCTAATATGAATGGGTTACTTCCTCAAAACTGGAAAAAGCTTCCGGAACTTTAGCGGGTTGCCCGGTGGCTTACCGTTGCCTGGTATATGATTCCAATCCGGAGACACCACCCTCATTGAAGTTCTCCTTCCACCGGCGGAACACAGAATGCGAAAGATTATGCTTACGTAAGGTTTGGGTAACACCAAACTGGTCTGCTTCATTGATAATGGCTAGTTTCTCCGCAGCCGAGAAACTCCTTCCTGACTTTGACATAGTTCCTAAATTTACTGACTTAATTGTTTTTACAATCTTGTCCAGTCATTTAGGGGGCCAGTACAATCATATCCTGCAAACAGGCCTTGATAAGTAGCCAATCAAAGCTCTCCGCCAACCCCCTTAAACTTTTCCACAAAGGCACTTATTTTTTGGAATACGGATTGTTTCTTGGTTATGTATTTCGGATTTAAGGGGCTCATTTTAGGCAAGATCGAATTCAGTTCGGTTCCATTTTCACTGGCAAATTCACGTCTTAATGAAGTGAGCATGTATCGTTTGGCGGCCTCTTCATTTAAATTTTCTTCCTGAATAATAATTGCCGCTTCCTTCTTTTGCCGGGCTTGTGCATAAGTGAAAAAGGCGTCAATAATATGGGTTTTGTCCTGAATGGCATCTAAATCAGTTTCGTTGATGAATGCAACAATCAAACTTTCTTTTGCTCTGTTACCTACACTACTTTTGATGATTCTTCTGATGTCATCTACCAATTCCGATTTGTCTTTTGTGTTTTTATTTTTCTCAAAAATTAATTCCAGGATATAGTCCAGGTTAATCTCCTGCGACTTTAACAGGTCAATTTCAAATTCCACATCAGCCCAGTCTATTCCTGATACTTCAGGTTCTTTACCCTCCCTTTGTCTCCTTAACCAATCAGCAATATCATTGTAGGCAGAGCGATAATCCTGTATCAATCTATCCGGCAATACAGCGATTTTGCGCATGGTTTCTATGTCTTCATCCGTTAAAAAGTGGGTTTCCTTGAAGGCTTCCACTTCCTTCGGATTACTGAGGTCTACCAATTGCAATTCTTTTAATTGGGTAAACTCATCGTAGTTCTGCAATATGTTTTCAATGCGCAAGTATTCGCCGAATAGTTTTACGAACTCCTTTTTGTCTTTTTCGGTGTCAATTTCAGATGGGTCGGGGAATCGGGCACTTAGTTCTTTCACCACGTCGATATATCCCCTTCTGGCCTGACCGGTAATAATGTCTTTAAACCCTTCCAGATATTCCCGATAACTTTTCTCAAGAATTACATTCTTTGTGTTTTTATCGCCAAATAAAGTAATGGCATCGATAGTAGCCTGTTCTAAATTTCTAAACGTTACGATATTGCCAAATGTTTTTGTGGAATCGTAAATGCGATTGGTTCGGGAATAGGCCTGTATTAAACCGTGATAGCGTAGATTTTTATCAACAAATAAGGTATTTAAAGCAGGGGCATCAAAGCCGGTTAAAAACATGCCTACCACAATAAGCAAATCAATCTCCCTATTTTTAACCCGGCGGGAAATATCCCGATAATAATTTTGAAATTCATTTCCATCAACACTAAAATTGGTTTGAAACATCCTGTTGTAGTCGTTGATGGCTTTTGCCAGAAACTCTTTGGCGGTAGCGTTCATGACAAAAGGTTCAAATGTTTCATCTGTAATATCACCAATAGCCGCTTGTTCCTCATTAGCTGCATAAGAAAATATGGTAGCAATTTTCAGTGGTTTTTCCGCATCTTTCTGCAATGCCTGCAGGCTTTCGTAGTAGCATTTGGCAGCGTCTACACTGCTCACCGCAAACATGGCGTTAAAGCCCCTGTCGCCCCCCACGGTACGGTGTGTTTTGATGCGATAGTTCCGTAAAACATATTGGGAAATTTCTTTTATCCTCGCCGGATGTAAAAAGGCTTTTTTGGTTTCGGCAGCCGATAGCTTTTTTTCATCCTGCTCCTGCTCTATTTTTTTAAATTGTGGTCGTACATCATTGTAGTCTACTTTGAATTTGAGCACCTTCTCATCCCGTATGGCATCCGTAATCACATAAGAATGCAATTCTCTTCCAAATACCGACGCAGTAGTATCGGCGCCTAAAGCGTTTTCCGGAAAAATAGGCGTGCCGGTAAACCCAAACTGGTAAAATTTTTTAAACTTCTTCTTCAGATTTTTCTGTGCTTCGCCAAATTGAGAACGATGGCATTCATCAAAAATGAAGACCACATGTTTTTGGTATATATCCAAATCCTTTTCGGTCTTCATCAAATTGTTTAATTTCTGAATAGTGGTAACAATTATTTTATTATCGTTCTTCTCCATGTTTCGTTTAAGGCCGGCAGTACTGTCGGATCCGTTAACACTATCAGGTGAAAAGCGTTGGTATTCCTTTATGGTCTGGAAGTCCAGATCTTTTCTGTCTACCACAAAGAATACTTTATCAATAAAATCTAAAGCGGTAGCCAATCTGGCGGCCTTAAAACTCGTTAGTGTTTTTCCTGAACCTGTGGTATGCCAGATATAGCCCCCCCCATCTCTGGTAGCCCATTTTTTAGACTGGTAGGCACCTTTTATTTTCCACAAGATGCGTTCTGTAGCCGCTATTTGATAGGGCCGCATAATGAGCAAATTATTGGTTACATCGAAAACAGCATAGGTAAGAATAACATTCAGCAAGGTGTTTTTCTGGAAAAAAGTGGCCGTAAAATCTTTAAGGTCTTTAATGAGTGCATTATCGGCTTTGGCCCAGTTGATGGTAAAATCAAAACTATTTTTGTCTCGTTTTACCGTGTTGGCAAAATAGCGGGTGTCGGTACCATTGGAAATCACAAAAATTTGAATATACCCGAAAAGGGATCCTCCTGTATTAAAACTCTCTTTACTATAACGATGCACCTGATTGAAAGCTTCCCGAATGGCAACTCCTCTTTTTTTTAATTCTACCTGCACCAAAGGCAAACCGTTTACCAATATAGTAACATCGTATCGGTTGGCATATACGCCTTTTTGTTCAAACTGTGAAATGACCTGTACTTTATTTCGGGCAATATTTTTCTTATCTACCAGATAAATATTCTGCACACTGCCATCGTCGAAGACAAAATCATGAATATGGTTGTCCTGGATTTTTCTTGTCTTATCAATTTGCGTATCACTGGGTGTATTCAGATATTCTTCCACAAAACGGCTCCATTCCTGGTCGGAAAACACACGATTGTTGAGTGCCTGTATTTGCACCCGAACATTTGCCATAAGGGCTTCCATACTTCTGATAGAGGGGGCGTATTCGTATCCCTGATTCACCAGGTCCTGGATAAATTCTTTTTCTAACGCTGCTTCGGTTTGATAACCGGCAGCAGGCTCGTTCCAGGCACTGTACTTTTCGTATTTATCCAGAACGATAAAGTTATTCGACTCGGCAATGGTATTGTATTGGGTCATGGTGATGCTTGTTAGGAAAAAGTCAGTAATTTATCGCGGTAATACTCGTATTGTTTCTTTCGGAGTTCAATTTCTTTGGGTAAGCCTTCGGAAAGGGAATTAGTAAGTGTATCAAATTTATCTAAAATCGAAACGATTCGTTCCTGAGTTTCAGGGGGTGGAATTGGAATAATTACTTTTTCCAATCCTTTTGCATTAATTGCTGATATTTTGCCTGATGAAATGTACTTTTTGATCTGGTCATGAAATTGCTTCGTTCTGGTGAAATAGGAAACATACTTTGGATTAATTGGACTTCTGTATGAAAAGCAAGCATCGTGAAAGATAACATCTTCATTTCCCAGCCAAGCAGTGCCTCTTCCAATATCTTCAATAGTTTCTCCTGCAGCAACAATTATAACATCCCCCATTTCGGCAAATCTCAGTTTTTTGCTTTCTACCAGTTCTTTACTTAAGAATGATTTGGTTTTGTACGCCCAATTCCCATAATAAGTATACATCTCTCCGTAATGAATACAAGGAACACCTGTAGATACTATATCGTCTTTAACAAAACGCTTACCTCTTTGAAATTCTCCCACTTCCCCCAACGTCTTCCATTCCACTTCACCTTCTTCAAAACTCAGCAGTTGTTCCCGGTAATATTCATACTGCTTTTTACGAGCTGTAAGCTCGGCTTTAAGCTCGGCTGTAAGCTCGGCTGTAAGCTCGGTAAACTTATCTAAAATGCGTACTATCTCGTTTTGAACAGGAAGGGGCGGGATGGGTATGAGGAATGAGTTCATTATTGACGAACTTAAGTTATTAATAGTAGAACTATTAAGCATTTCGTCAAGATATTTTTGAAAACGCCCACTTGCAAGGAAATGAAATAAAAAACGAGGAATGATTTTTTGAGAACATCTAATTACCGCCATAAAGCCACCAAAGTAATAGTCAAGATCAGAAAAAATAAATGCAACTTTTCCGACATGTTCTCTACTGCCACTTGCAGCACTAATGAGTATATCATTTTTATAAAGTCTTTGGCTTTCTTTTACTTTAGTGTCAGTTTTGACATACTTTATTTCGTCAAAATTGATTGCATTAGTTGAAAGAGTAATATTATTTGCTCTTAGAACTTTAAATCCCGAATTGTCGTCGCTTTCGTTGGATTTATTATAAGTTAGGCCACGCACATATTCAGCCACTTCCCCCAACGGTCTCCACTCCACATCCACGCCTCTTAAAAGTTCGTCAATCTTACTCATGCTTCAATCTCCTTTTACAATATTATCAATATCAGCACGCAGAGCGTTTATTCTGGCCACAGTTTTGGCTATTTTCCGGTTTAACTCAGTTATGTCTATTTTTTCCCGGGTATCTTTAGCCTGCACATAGCTGCTCACCGACAGGTTGTAGTCATTTTCGGCAATTTTCTCATTGTTTACCGAAATGGCTACATGGTCTACATCAGCTTTACTATCAAACAGCCCCACTATTTTTTCAATATGCGCATCGGTCAACACATTGTTATTGGTTTCTTTCTTATAGAAGTGCTCTCCGCTGGCATCAATAAACTGGGTTTTGGTATCGGGCTTGTGTTTAGAAAGCACTAAAATATTTACGGCTATAGACGTACCGAAGAACAGATTCGGGGCCAGGGCAATTACGGTTTCTACATAATTGTGGTCTACCAGGTATTTCCTGATTTTCTGCTCGGCGCCCCCACGGTAAAAAATGCCCGGGAAACACACAATAGCAGCTCTCCCTTTACCAGATAAATAACTCAGCGCGTGCAATACAAAAGCAAAATCGGCTTTGGATTTCGGCGCCAATACACCGGCCGGCGCAAAGCGTTCGTCATTGATCAGCGTAGGGTCGTCGCTGCCTTTCCAATAAATTGAATAAGGCGGATTGGAAACTATAGCATCAAACGGTTTTTCATCACCAAAATGCGGATCCAGCAATGTATTTCCAAGAGCTATGTGAAACTTATCGTAGTTCACATTGTGCAAAAACATGTTCATACGAGCCAGGTTGTAGGTGGTATGGTTTATCTCCTGCCCGTAAAAACCATCTTGTATAATATGATTATCAAAAGGTCGTATATTTTATTTACAGATGTCTGTTTATGCAGGGCTAATCGGGCGATGAGCCTGGATACATTTTGCGGAGTAAAAAACTCACCACCCGATTTACCGGCATTGGCTGCATAGTTCGATATCAGAAATTCATATGCATCGCCAAAAAGATCAATTTGATTGTCTTCAAAACTGCCAAAATTTAGTTCGGCAATACCCTTAAGCACTTTGGCCAATCGGTCATTTTTGGCTTCTACGGTATTCCCCAGGCGAGTGCTGGTAGTATCGAAGTCGGCAAAAAGTCCCTTAATATCCCCTTCAGACGGATACCCATTGGCCGAATTTTCTATGGCAGTAAAAATGGCTTTTAAATCGGTATTTAAGTTAGGGTTGTTGTGCGCGTTTTTGGCTACGTTTTCAAAAAGCTGGCTGGGATAAATAAAGTAGCCTTTGGTTTTAATAGCATCTTCTTCTATTTCCGGTGAGATCTCATCATCAGGCAGTTGAGCATAATTGACAGTCTCATCCCCGCCTTGCATGTAGTTGGTAAAATTTTCGCTGATAAACCGATAAAACAATGTGCCCAGTACAAACTGTTTAAAATCCCATCCATCTACCGATCCTCTTACATCATTGGCAATTTTCCAAATTTTGTTTTGCAATTCCTGTCGTTGTGCTATGCTGGTCATTATCTTCTATAAATAGGTTGTTTTATTATCAAAATGGAGTTACGTAATTCTTATTGCGGCAATTTCGAAAAAACCGATTATCACATAATCGATCCTCTAATTTAATGGAAATCTTCAACCATAAAATACTAACTCTGAAAGAAAAATGCCTCTTAGAATTGGACGAAAACAAAAAACCGGACATCAAGTCCGGTCAGGTGGAGGTGACCGGATTCGAACCGGTGTCCAAACATATTCTCCAAAAGCTTTCTACATGCTTATTCCGGAATTATTTGTCGGGAAACAACAGGAACCGGACGAACCAATTGCTTCCTTAGCTGCATAGTCTTAAGCCATCGGCACAGCCTTCGATGGCCGCATTCTGTATTTGTTCTATTAGTCGGCGGCGGAGCGTGGTAACAGAACAACCGGCTCAACGCGGCCCTAATGACTACTTAATCACTGATTAGGCAGCCATGGCATATTGATTATTGCCATTTGTAGTTTGAATATTCAGATTTACGTGCTAATTATCCAACGCACGGCATGCTTACACTTTCAAAGACCTATGCTGTCAAAACCATACACCCCCGTGCAGGTTTGTTTTGCAGTCACCGGCGCACGTTGAAAAGTGCGGCAACGTTAAAACAGCCTGCAAATTTAATACAAATTCAGCAGTTTATGGCAAAATATCGGTAGTGAGGGCGCATTTTACGAAAAGCTTGCAGCAGGCGCCGGCGGTGATTGTGAACATGTTAGAGACCAAACTACAGGCGGGATTTTTGGAGGCATTGCAGGAAGAAGAATATTCCAGCCGGTAAACAAACGATCTTTGTATCCGTTTTGTTCCAACACTTATGACCATCAACGAAGCCAGGGAGCTCATCGCCTCCGCAATTCTTCCCGCTGCCACCCACCAGCTATGGACCGATTTGGGATGCGGCGCGGGCATATTCAGTTATGCATTGGCAGGCCTGCTGCCCAATGGCAGCCGGATCATTTGTGTAGATAAAGAAATACAACAAATAAAACCAACCTATAACGAAATTACACTGGAGTTTAAAAAAGCCGATATACAGGAGATCAGCTTTTTGCCGCACTCGCTTTCAGGTGTGTTGATGGCTAATGCCCTGCATTATATACAGCAACAGCAGGAATTTGTTGAAAGGATATACGGGTATCTTCATCAGCACGCTTCCTGCATCATTGTGGAATATGATACAGATAGTCCAAATCCATGGGTCCCCTACCCGATTTCTTTTGACAGGCTGAAAAAACTGTTTGGTAAATATGGCGAAGTGCAAAAACTGAACGAAAGACCTTCATTGTACAACAGGGCCAGGCTCTATGCCTGCCAGGTGCGTTGGTAACCAGCAAAAAAAATCCCCTGTAAGACTACAGGGGAGATAACCAAAACTAACTGCTATGAGAAACTAGAAACTTAAATATCTTCTACTCTATAAAGATCGTTGTTTATGTTGTAAAGATACCTGGCTATTTAGCGAAGCCCAATGCATCCTTGAGTGAATCGTCATTTTCAAATGATCAACTGTACCATATAGACAACTAACGGCTTGAATTGGTTGTATCCCCCCCGGCAGATAACAGGTTTTTAACAATTTTTAATTGTCATAGCTGCTGCCTAAATAAAAACGCCGCCCTGCATGGGCGGCGCCGTTAAAAATATTTTAAAACAGCTTATTTATTAAACAAATACCTCCAGAAATCCAGGCCCAGGGCGTATGCCATCAGGGCCAGCAATAATATCATACCCACCATTTGCGCATACTCCATGAACTTGTCGCTGGGTTTGCGTCCGGTGATCATTTCGTACAGGGTAAACAATACATGCCCGCCATCCAAAGCCGGTATGGGCAATATATTCATAAAGGCCAGTACAATGCTCAGTAAGGCCGTCATGGTCCAGAAACGCTCCCAGTCCCACTCAGCGCCAAACATATTGCCAATGCTTATAAAACTACCCAGCGATTCGCTGGCTTTTACCTCCTTGCTGGTGAACAACAGTTTAAAATTCTGTACGTTCATCACCAGGGTGCTCCATCCTTTGGCCACTCCGGCAGGCAAGGAGCTCCAGAAGGTATATTTTTTGGTGGCAAACTGCAACAGTTGTTCAGGGTGGCGGGGTTTGAAACCTATATTGCCATCCTTGTCCAATATCACTTTTACCTCGGCGGTATCGCGTTGGTTGCGCAATACGGTCAATGTTACTTCTTTTTCCTTGAAATCTTTTTTGGCTTCGGTCAAGCGGTAAAACGAAGAAATGGGTGTGCCGTTAAATCCAATGATCACATCGTCTATTTGTAGTTCGCCCGATGTAAACCTGGCGTTTTGGGTCACCGAATCCACCACAGCGGGGAATGCGGCATAAGCCAGCGGCTCGCCCTTGCGTTTGATCAGCGAACGAATGGTGCCCTCGGGAATCGGTATATCTACGTTCTCACCATTGCGGATTACCTGAATGGTTTTGGCCTCATTTAATATGATATCGGTGGAAAGCCGGTTGAAGTTCTCCAGCTCCTGCCCGTTTATGGCTACTATCTTGTCGCCATCCTGCAAACCGATCTTTTTACCCAGGCTGTCAACATATACACCATATACGGCATTCTTTGCCGGCAGGTATTTATCGCCCCATACCCACAATATCATGGCAAACAGGAAAAAGCCCAGTATCAGGTTTACGGTAACACCGCCGATCATAATGATCAGGCGTTGCCATGGTTTTTTGCTGCGAAACTCGTACGGCTGGGGCGGCTGTTTCAGCTGGTCCTTATCCATGCTCTCGTCTATCATACCGCTGATTTTTACATAACCACCCAGGGGCAGCCAGCCGATACCATATACGGTTTCGCCGATCTTCTTTTTAAACAGGGAAAACCAGGGATCAAAAAAGAGATAAAATTTTTCTACCCGGCACTTGAACCATTTGGCGGGAAGAAAATGGCCCATTTCATGTAATATGACGAGTATGGATAAGCATAATATCAACTGCCCGGCTTTAATACCTACAATGGCCCAGTCTATTGCTAACAATGTGATCATAAAACGCTAAATACGCGGTGTGTTTGTTTAAAAATACGCTCAAAATATCGAAAATTCGTGCATTTTGGGGAATCGTTCAAGGAAATTCGCTTTTCTTTATAAGAAGGTATAAGGCATAAAGGCACAAAGGCATAAAGTAAAATTATAAAGCTTTCCCTGCTATGCCTTTGTGCCTCCATGTTTTTATGCCTTTCTACAGTTTGATCAATGAAGCCGCAAAATTACGGGCCTCCCCATCGCTTTCAAAATATTCTTCCAGAGTGGGGCTTTCGATCATGGGCACATGCTCCAGGGTGCGCTCTATGAGATCGGTCATATCCAGGAACCCGATGCGATTACGCAAAAACGCATAAACGGCTATTTCATTGGCCGCATTCAATACACAGGGCTGGTTGCCGCCTTTATACAAGGCCTCGGTAGCCAGCACCAGGTTGCGGAATGTTTTGGTGTCGGGGTCCTCAAAAGTGAGCTGACAGGGATTCTTGAAATTGAAGCGGGGAAAATCGTTGGGAATGCGTTGCGGGAATGCCAGCGCATACTGAATGGGCAGCTTCATATCGGGCAGGCCCAACTGCGCTTTGATACTGCCATCATCGAACTGCACCATGCTATGAATAATACTTTGTGGGTGAATGATCACCTGCACCTGCTCGGGCCCCAGGTCAAACAACCAGCGGGCTTCTATCATCTCCAGGCCTTTATTCATGAGAGTGGCCGAATCGACGGTGATTTTGGCGCCCATTTGCCAGTTGGGATGCTGCAGGGCATGATCGCGTTTTACATTCACCAGGTAATTGGGTTTGCGCCCCAGGAAAGGTCCGCCCGATGCGGTGAGTATCACCTTTTCTATCTTGTTCCGCGTTTCGCCCACCAGGCACTGGAATATGGCCGAATGCTCTGAATCCACAGGGATGATGGGCACCCTTTTCTCCACGGCCTTTTTCATTACAATATCGCCGGCCACCACCAGGGTTTCTTTATTGGCCAGGGCAATGGGTTTGCCTATGTCCAGCGCACATAAAACGGGCCGCAATCCGGCAAAACCAACAATAGCGGCCAGCATCATATCATAACAATCCATCGAGGCCACTTCTTCCAGCGATTTGGCGCCGGCAAATACCTTTATATGTGTATGGCTGAGTGCCTGTTTAACGGCTTCGTATTTTCGGTCGTCGCCAATGACCACTATATTCGGCTGGAATTTCAAAGCCTGCTTCACCAGCAGCTCGTCATTGCTTTGAGCAGTCAATATCTCAACTGAGAATTTATCGGGATTGGCAGCAATCACCTCCAGCGCCTGGGTACCTATAGAACCTGTTGAGCCAAAAATGGCTATGCGCCTGTGTACAAAACTATTCGACATGGTCCGGTTTCAATAAATTTAAATTAAGCAAAATCAGATAGCCCCCTTTCAGGCCATAACGCAAAATCATTCTACATATTTTTCAAGAACGGCGGCAATATTCCGGTCGTTGCTTAAACGGGGCACTTTGTTTTGCCCACCCAGCTTGCCGATAGACTTCATATATTCAATAAACCCGTTCTTTTTCACAGGGCGGATGTGCAAGGGCAACAAAATGTTACCGGTGATGAGGTCGTTGTAATAAATATTTTTATCACGCAGGTAATTATCTACTTTCAGTGCAAAACGGCCTATATCTTCAGGTTTGTTCTCAAATTCGATAAACCACTCGTGGTAACTCTTTCCCTTGCCCTGCTGAATCATGGGCGCCACGGTGAACTCGGTTATACGCACCCCCTCTTCCTCGGCAGCTCTTATTAAACTGTGTTCTACCTCCTCACCTATCACATGCTCGCCAAAAGCCGATATAAAATGTTTGATGCGGCCGGTAACCACCAGTCTGTACGGATTTACCGATAAAAACTTCACGGTATCGCCAATATTATAGCCCCATAATCCGGCATTGTTGTTTACGATCAGGGCATAGTTTTCGCCCACTTTTACATCTTTCAGCGATAAACGGGTAGGTTTTGGATTGAATATTTCGGCTGCGGGCACAAACTCAAAAAAGATACCGCTGTTGGTATTGAGCAATAAACCGGGTGTTTCCTGCGAATCCTGGAAGGCAAAAAATCCTTCGGAGGCCGGGAAGGTTTCAATGGTGGCAATAGATTTACCAATGCTTTCGATGAGTTTGTTTTTATAAGGTTCAAAGTTTACACCGCCATGCACCAATACGGAGAATTGCGGGAATATGTCTTTGATCTTTTTTCCTGTTTTTTCATTCAGCCGGTCGAAATACATCTGCACCCATGGCGGAATACCGCTGATAAGCGTCATATCCTGGTTGATGGTTTCGGCTACAATGCTGTCGAGCTTGGTTTCCCAATCGTCAATGCAATTGGTTTCGTAAGTAGGCAGCTGGTTGCGGCGCAAATAGCTGGGCACATGATGGTTTACGATGCCGCTGAGACGGCCGGTGGGTATACCGCCGATGCGTTCCAGTTCGGGACTGCCCGACAAAAATATCATTTTGCCATCGGTGAACTGGGTATTGCCCGATTCGGCGATATAACAAAGCAATGCATTGCGGGCGGTATTAATATGGTTATCGATACTATCCTTGGTAATGGGAATGTATTTGATGCCGCTGGTGGTGCCGGAGGTTTTGGCCAGGTAAATGGGACGGCCTTTCCAAAGCACATTGTGTTTGCCTTCCTTGATCTTTTCGATATAGGGTTTGAACTGTTCGTAATCGCGGATGGGCACGGCCTGCACGAACTCTTCATATACATTTACGTCCTGCAGTTTGTGTTCCCTGCCGAATTCGGTGGCTTTTCCTGTTTTCACCAATTCTTTCAGGATAGATTCCTGGTCCGCCACGGCGGTTGTGATTCCCTTTTTGATACCTTTATATACGTAGTTGGCAAATGGCTTTGCCAGAAATGATTTTATTTTCATAATCAGAAAACTTTCCGGGACCAGTACTGTATTGCAAGCCAATCACAAGATGTCCCCTGGTTCATCGTTAGGAAAAACAAACCTACGTCAATTAGTGTTAAGGACAATGACAGTTTTTTTGGATTATGGGCCGGGCTGTAGAGGTACTATGGGGCGTCTGTTGCGTCGCACTCTTGTGCGTCCGGAACCCTACCCGGCGGTGCCGCGCTCACCCTGCACCCCGGGTTGCACCGGGGGTTACCAATATACCGCCTCTGGCGGGGCGGGAACAATAACCTTACGCGATTCTACCAATATACCGCCCCTAGCGGGGCGGGAACAATAACGTCACGCGATTTTACCGAAATTGGCCCCTGTAGGACAACTACTACGCCCCGTTAGGGGCGAAATATCGGTTACTCAGGCCGCGGAAAAACGGCTCCGCCCCTTTAGGGGCGGTATATTGGTTGCCACCACTGCAAACACCGGTTTCATAACCATTTCACAATCAATACTGCTTATTTTGGGAACAAAAAAAAATTCCTCAAAAACCCCTTCCAATCCCCTCCAAACCCTTACCTTTGCACACCTAATTTTTGGAAAAATGTTTGCAATTGTAAAAATCGCCGGCCAGCAATTTAAGGTTCAAAAGGACCA
>Ga0065721_10052033_pt1 | contig 12872 bp, 10 predicted proteins | sample Mesricmetagenome_FD_59108 | JGI IMG/M metagenome (GOLD analysis project Ga0065721, IMG submission 59108) | Mesophilic microbial community from rice straw/compost enrichment Sample: eDNA_1 v2 (version 2) | ecosystem: Engineered > Solid waste > Grass > Composting > Bioreactor | place: USA: Davis... | reverse complement strand
CCCGCCGTATTTGCGGCTCGTCTTATCGTCGGCTTGTACGAATGGCGTAAATAGCTTGCTTAGCTGCGCCGGAGTCATGCCGATCCCCGTGTCGCTGACAGAGAACGATAGCGTCACCTGATCGTCCGTACGTTCCGCGAGTTTAATCTGCAGCTCGATTAAGCCTTCGTTAGTGAACTTGATCGCGTTGCTTCCTAGGTTCAGCAGCACTTGCTCTAGCCGGGTAGGATCGCCGATCAGCTCGTCCGGGATTTGAGGGTCCACTTGGATCATAAAGTCGACGGGCTTAGGACCGAGCAGCACGGAGAACATGCCGCCTAACCGCATCATGGACTCTTCCAGTCGGAAAGGAACATGCTCCAACGATAATTTATCGGCTTCAAGCTTCGAGAAATCAAGTACTGCGTTCAAAATATGTAGCAGATTGTGCGAAGAATCGGTAATTTGCCTCAGGTAGTCTTGCTGTATCGCCGTCAAATCCGATTTTTGCAGCAGGTAAGTAAGCCCAATGATGCCGTTGAGCGGCGTCCGGATTTCATGACTCATCCGCGCGAGGAACGAGCTCTTCGCTTCGTTCGCCTCGTCGGCGGCTTCCTTCGCTTGCAGAAGCTGGCGTTCGATCGTCTTCCGATCGGTAATATCGCGCACGATCGTCGAGTAGAACGTCTCGCCTCCGTCGCCCGAATGATGGGGGACGACGATCATCGATACCGTCTGAAGCTCGCCATTGACATGAACGAATTCGGTTTCGCTCTGCCAATAGCCCATTCGTTCCGCGATCTGAAGACCGTCGGCGAACTGAAGGGCGTTCGATATCGTCAAGTAGTTCTTGATTTGATTGTTCGATTCGTTAAGCTCGTCGATGCCGAGGAAAGCGAGTCCTGCTTGATTGACGTAGAACATCCGCCCGTGCAGATCGAACGTGCTGATCATATCGTGCGCGCTTTCCATAATTTCGAGCAACCGCGTATTCGTCGCGGCGGTCTGTTTGAGTTCGCTAATATCCCGTACAAGAAGCACATAGCCTTTGATCGATCCGTCCGGATGGCGCATGACGCTCGGAATGCTCGATACGAGAATTTTGCTGCCGTCACGCGCGTGCACGATCCACTCGGAATCCGCTTGGAATTCGTTCAACGTAGAGGCGAATATCACCGATTCGTCTGCTTCCATCGACGAATTCATCTGCTCCGAATACTGCTTGGCGCGCGTCTGGACTTGATTCGGGTCGTACCAGTTCAGGAGCATGCGCTTGCCGATGACCTCGGCTTCCGAATATCCGAGCATCTCTTGGGCACGGGTGTTGAAGGCCGTCACGCGAAAGGCGGCGTCCGTAACGATCATCGCGTATTTATAGTGCTTGATGAACGTCTGGAACGGCTCGAACAGATAGCGAAGCTTCTCCGTCATCGAATTCACGGAGTCGGCGAGCAAGCCGAGCTCGTCCTTGCTTCCGGTCGGGATCGGCGGCGTATAGAAGTCACCGGACGCGACTTGCTGGGTGGCGCCGGCGACTTGCTTCAGTCGCTTCAATATAAATTTGCTTGTGAATAGATACAGGAACACGCCGAGAACGATCTCCGCCGCTCCGATGAAGGTCATGTTATTCCATAGGACGTTCCTTAGCGGCGCTTCGAACTCTTGCTTGGAAACGGTGAAGACGGCGTACCAATCGTGGCCAGTCACTTTCACGTAGAACAGCTTGAGTACCCGACCGAATAGATACACGTCGCCGTTCCCTTGTTCAGTCGTCCTGATCTGCTCCGCGAACGAAGCGGTCGACGGCTCGTCCCGAACGTAGTTTCGTTTGAGAATGAGCTCCGGATCAGATGAATAATGCAGCAGGTTCATCTCGCGATCGATGAGCGTAATGGCGCTGTCTGCGTAGTCGTCCGACTTCACGGAGAGAATGGGATGGAACAAAGAGTATGAATCGACCGCGAGAGCGGCGACTTCGGTAATTCGCCAGTCCGGGCTTCCGAGATCGAACAACGGAACGAACAGCCATACGATCGGATTGCCGGCTTCGTCAAGCACCGGATCGGAAATGCTGCTTATGCCGAGTAAAGCTTGATGGAAAGCGGGCAAGTGACCGACTTGCGTATCGCGTCCTTCCGCTAATTGTAAAGCTCCATTACGTTCGGCGATCCCGAAATACTTATATTGAAGGCCGGACCTCGAGATATGGTACTTCAGCGAGCTGAGCTGCACTTGTCTTGTGCCGCTGCGGATATCTTCGGACTCCGTCAATACTTCGGCTTCATGAAGTCGGAGGGAGAGCATCGTGTTCAAATTCGTGACCGTGTTGCTTAAGTCGATCATGCTCTGATTCTCGAGCTGGGCGTTCATGCGTTTGCTGGAAATCTCGTAGCTAATCACGCTCATTCCGATGAAGGATAAGCCGTTAGCGATGATAAGGAAGACGATTATCTTGAAGCGCAGCGATCGGAACATGCATGACGCACCCCCAACGGACATCTATGAGTTATTTTCATATCCATCTCATAACGATTGTGGAAAGATCCTAACACTTTCTTCTTATCCTAACATGAGACAAAGTCAGACAATAGTAGCGGGAATAGAAAAATGTGATTAGGAGGAAGTCATGCTAACGAATATGCATCATTGGGAGGTCGCAAGCCTCGCCGACACGGAGTCGGGACTCGCGGTAAGTAAGTTCGGGGAACGGTACGGATTGACGGCGAGGGAGACCGAGGTGCTGCGCGCGCTCGTCTTGTTCGGACTTCACAACGAAGAGCTCGGAGCGATGTTCCATATTGCCCTGAAAACGGTCAAAAATCACATGGCCTGCTTGATGGGAAAGACGAGAACGCACTCTTCGCGTGAGCTTCAAGCGCTGTTTCTGCGGTTCATTCTCAATCAGCAGGCCATGAAATAAATCGTTATTAGCGTTTGGCGTTCAGTTGTGCGTGAACGGGGAGCTGGACCGTGAATACGGCGCCTCCGCCGGCGCGATTGCCGGCGAATACGGTGCCTTCGTGCATTTCGACGATTTTACGGACGATCGACAAGCCCAGTCCGCTGCCGTTGCTTTCGCCAATGCGGCTTCGCGATTTATCCGCTTTATAGAACCGTTCGAACAGATGAGGGAGATGCTCCTCCGGAATTCCGCTTCCGCTGTCGGCGACTTCGATGCGGTACCCGCCGTCCGCGGCGATGACGCCAATCGAGATCGTACCGCCGACGGGAGTAAACTTAATGCTGTTGTTCAATAGATTGATCCACACTTGGTCCAGCAGCTCTTCGTCCGCCGTAATCGGCAGAGAAGGGAGATCGATATCGATCTCGATGTTCTTCTCCTGCCACAACGGCTCGCAGGCCAGCACGATTCGGCGAATTTGCCGATCGAGACGATAAGAGCCGGGCTCGAACGGGTGATGCTTCGATTCCAGAGAGGTCAGTTTGAGTAGATTGTCGCTTAGCCGCGATAGCCGGACGCTTTCGAGCTCGATGATATCCAGGTAGTGTTTACGGGTTTCCGGCGGGAGGTCGTTGTTCTGCAACGCTCGCGCGAAACCGCTGATCGACGTTAAAGGCGACTGGAATTCGTGCGAGACGTTGGAGATGAACTCCTGTCGCATTCGTTCCATCTCCCTGAGCGCGTCGACCATCTGATTGAAGTTCTGGACGATGACGCCCATCTGTCCGGTGTACCGGGCATCGAAGTCCAGCTTCACGTCGAAGTCGCCTTTAGACATGCGCCGCATAGCGCCCATCCAGGCGACGAACATGCTGATCTGCGAACGACCGGGGTCGAAGAACAGACGAACGATCGTGATGAAGGAACCTAAGACGATCATCATCAACAGCACGGTCAGCAAGTGGCGGCCTATCGTGTCGTAATAGTCGGGGAACCATTTTTCATAGATCAGGTATACGACGTAGTAGGATAATAAGTAATCAGTTAGCAACGTTCCGAAAAATACGCAGAGGGCGATGAAGACCCACTTTCTGGGCGCGGGAGGCAGCTTAAACTTTACGTCCTGATTAATGACGCCGCCGTGCTTCCGCAGCAACTCCTCGTAATAGGCCGAGTGTTCCGCATTCATTTTCTCGTGACTACGGATGTGCGCCTCCTGGAGGCGTCGGAATAGCTTGAACCGCGATGGTTTGCCATGCAGTCTCATTCAATGGGCCTCCAGTCGGTAGCCGAGTCCGCGAATCGTCGTAATCCGAAATCCGCTTTCCTCTTCCTCGAATCTTTCCCTCAACCGCTTAATGTGAACGTCTACCGTGCGTTCGTCGCCTTCGTAATCGTAACCCCAGATTTGCTCGATCAATTGCTCCCGCGAGAACGTTTTGCCCGGATAGCTTGCCAGCTTGAACAACAGCTCGAACTCTTTGAGCGGCAGCGTAAGCTGGTTATCGCCGAACTTCACCTGGAACGTCAAGCGATCGAGCTGGACGCGTCCGACCGTCACCTGCTGAGACACCGAAATTTTGTAGCGCTTCAGCAGCGCTTTCACGCGAGCGACCAATTCGACGGGCTCGAACGGCTTCACGAGATAATCGTCGGTTCCGAGCGCGAAGCCTTTGACCTTCTGGGTCGTCTCGCCCATGGCGGTCAGCATGAGCAGCGGCATGTCGTACAGCTCCCGCAGCTCGCGGCACAGCTCGAAGCCGTCCATCTGCGGCATCATGATATCAAGCACGACGAGGTCCGCCGGAGACTTCTCCAGCTTCGCAAGCGCATCGAGACCATCGGTCGCTTCCATTACCGTGAAGCCTTCTTGCTTCAGGAACACGCCGACAAGCTCGCGAATGTGCGGATCGTCATCGACGACGAGAATCGTAGTCATAAGGCTCATCTCCTAGCGGCGCGAAATCAACTAGTCGCACCCGGGTATATTCATTATAATGACGCATCGATATGAACGGAATATGAACGGGCAATCGAGCCATGTTACAATGAGTCATATAGGGTTATTATCCGCAAATAACGGAGGAACGCAACAATGACGGAACAGTGGAAGAACGACAGATTAAGCGGACAGATCGCCTTTATCGCCGAGATCGACAAGCTGAAGAACGTTCTGAGAAAGACGTTCATCCTAGACCGTAGCCGCTTCGAGAACACGGCGGAGCACAGCTGGCAAGCTTCGGTGATGGCGATGCTGCTGTACGAGCACGCGAACGAGCCGGGGCTGGACTTGAATCGGATCATCCGCATGCTGTTGCTGCATGATATCGTGGAGATCGACGCCGGCGATACGTTCGCCTATGATACGCAAGGCTATGAAGATAAAGAGGAGCGGGAGCAAGCTGCAGCGAACCGGTTGTTCGGCATGCTGCCGGACGATCAGAAGGTCGAATGGATGCAGCTATGGCGCGAGTTCGAGGACGGCGAGACGATGGAAGCGAAGTACGCCGCCGCGATCGACCGTCTGCATCCGGTCATTAACAACTATTATACGGGCGGCTACAGCTGGCTGAAGAACGGCATCGTCCGGTCTCAAGTGCTCAAGCGGCTTGCTGTCGTCGAGTCCGTATCGGATACGCTATGGCAGTTCACGCAAGACATTCTGCAGCGCTCTATCGATCAGGGGATCTTATTGGACGATCCGATCAAGGAGGATTAATATGCCGCATCTGTACGGTGAGCGAATCAAGCTTCGGGAATTCCGCAAAGAAGATCTGCCGTGGATTCGCCTGTGGGTGAACAATCCGGAGATCGTGAATAACTTATCCGACGTCTTCTTGTATCCGCATACGCAGCAATCGACGGAGGATTTCCTCGATTCGATGCTGGAGGGCAAGCCGGACGAACGCGGCTTCGTCATCTGCGAGCACGGGTCCGAGCAATATATCGGATCGATCAACCTGGATACGATCGATTGGAAGAATCGCGTCGGATCGATCGGGATCGTCATCGGCTTTCCCGAATATTTAGGACTCGGCATCGGGACGGAGGCGCTCAAGCTGCTCGCCAGGTTCGCATTCCAGGAGCTGAACCTCAATCGGCTTGAGCTTCAAGTATACGACTTCAACGTGCGCGCCATCCGATGCTATCAGAAATGCGGGTTCCAAGAAGAAGGACGGCTCCGTCAGCGACTGTACAAGAACGGCCGATACATCGACGTCATTCAGATGGGGTTGCTGCGTACGGAATGGGAGACAAGCGATGAGCAATCAACAACAGCAGGGTAGCAAAGCTGCAGCGATTCCTATCGACGACGTGCTAGAGCAATATTGGCCGAACGGCGAGTGGTTCGTTACCGAAGGAAAGTCGGGCTGGAACAATACGACGCGATACGTTGAAGCGGCTGGGCGCAGGTGGGTGCTGCGGATTTACGAGACGCATCGCGATACTGCCAAGGTCGCGTACGAGCATGCGGTGCTGCGCCAGCTTAGCAAGATGGCGCTGCCGTTCGATGTGCCATGCCCGATCACGGCTCGTAACGGTTCGACTTATGTCGTCACGCGAGATGGCACGGAACGGTTAGCCTGCGTGTTTCCGTACTTGGAAGGGGATCGGCCGCCGGAGAAGGATGTGCAGGTTGCTGCCGCGATCGGAATCGCCGCCGCGCAGCTGAGCATCGCTCTCGCGCAAATACATATCAACATCGAGCCGCAATATCCGCCCTATTACGAGCTGGATCAAGCCCATCCCTTATGTACGCCGGATAAAGTAGCCGCGTTCTGCACGGAGCCGCCTGAAGCGTTCGCCAGGGAAGCGGGACAGCTAGAGGTTATCGGGCAAGCGCTTAGCGACATTCGCCGCTTCCTTCCTAAATTGCGAGTATTGCCGCACCAGCTCGTTCATGGCGATATTAACCATACCAATTTGCTTGGCGGGAAGAACATAACCGCCGTGCTTGATTTCGAATTCTGTACACGGGATTTGCGAGTGATGGAACTGGCTGTCATCGCAGCCGGTTTGTTATCCGAGTCGGAGCAGCAATCGGATTCGGAGGACCTCCCGCTGATCGAGGCGATGTTGGGGGGCTTCGGTGAGAAGCTGCGTTTAAGCCGAGAAGAGGTGGAAGCGATTCCGGTTCTCGTCCGCTTGCGCAAGCTAGACGTCTTTCTGCATTTTCTCGGACGATATTGGGACGGCGTCGATGACGCTTCCGTGCTGCACGCGCAGATTCGTTCGGCCGCCAGCGGTCTGCAGAGGTATCTAACCATCGAGAAATCGATAGAGCGGATGTGCTATAATTATTTAACTATACTAATAAAGTAAGGGGATCTCGATGCGCCTACGAGTACTGGCACTAGGATTATGCGTAGTCATAATCTCCGGCTGCGACTCTAGCGACAACAACGAGAATACGACCTCAGACACCGCTGCCGCGACCGCTGTACAATCTGCCTCAGCAACGACAGACTTAGAAGCAACGCTTGCTCCGACACCCTCCGGCTCCGATGCGAGTCCATCGGATGTTGCTGAACCGAATGCAACCGACACACTTGACTCCATGCAACGCTACATCGATGCGATACCCGGCGACCACTTCAACCAGGAAGTCGTCTTCAGCGCGGAGGAAGATCTGGATCTGGACGGCCGGAAGGAGGTCGTGCTCGGTCTTGGCACCGATGACGGCGACTTCGATTGGGTGAATGAGCTGTACGTGTTACGAGACGTCGATGGGGAAGTGAAGCGTATCGGCGATAACCTTGCCGGCGATGGATACGGCACCAGCACGGTGAAACTCGTTCAACTCGAAGGTAAACCCCAGACGTACATCTACAGCGGCGTCACGAACGGGGCAAGCTTATATGGCTTCGAGCTGTACGAGATGAAAGGCGGCGTTCCGACCTCGATCGTCTATAGCGCTTCAGCGACAGGCGCAGGCGAAGACGACTTAATCGACAAAGACGGGAACGGCAAATTCGACGGCTATCGCCAAGGAAGGTTCAGCTACGACGTATTCTATTACGATGTATTTCGGGAATTCGAATGGTTGCCGGAGCAAGGGGCGTTCGAGCAAGTCGGGACGAGCATCGAGCTGCCTGTCCTTTACCCGGAATCCATAGATGAAGTGATCTATGAATATTTATCGTTGCGCATTATGGACGACGGGTTCTCCGACGAGCTAAGGACACGATTGTCCGAGCTGTGCGCGATGCCGGATCCTTATGCGGTTTCGCTGCCTGATGATCCATGGGGGGTTGCGGTATACGACGCGGCGATGGAGATCGATGGAAGCTATTCGGTTGAGATCGACGAGCAGAACGATGCGGCGACGGCGATCGTAACGGCTACCGGTATCGACAACAAGACGGCTCAATTGACTTTCCGACTTGAGAACCAAATGAGCGATTGGCGGATCGTATCGATCATGGATTAATCCGCATCTATTAATGAGATTAATGACCGGCTGAGAGCCCAATTTAACTTGGGTTCTCGGCTTTTTTGATGCTTACAATCTATCATGTAAGCGCTGTCTAGGACCAATTGACTAGGCCTCGTTTTCGTAGAAAGTGTCTTGACATTCACTATATATTGACGTAGATTTTAGCTTAACAACTACATATCGAACGAACAGGTGATTTTCCATGATCAAGGGAAAAGCTTAATAGGGAAGCCGGTGCAAGGCCGGCGCGGTCCCGCCACTGTAAGGGAAGAGCTTCGTTCCGACGCCACTGGATGACCACAAGTTAACCCGGGAAGGCGAACGACAGCCGTGAAACCCAAGCCAGGAGACCTGCCTGCTCGTATGAACATGCTCCCTACGGATGATGGGGAAGATGCACGCACCGTCTAGATGCCGGCTACTAACGCCGCTTACTGAGACGTGCCGGTTTCTTCTGCTTCCGGCGCGTCTTTTTTTGTCGGATTGTCCTATGGATATTGTCGAATGTAGTCCTATGAAGGGAGAGAACGGAATGTTGATCGCTTATGATTCGCGGACGGGCAACGTTCGCCGTTTCGTGAAAAAACTAGGTCTGCCTGCCGTCCAAATCGAGGCGGATCTGGAGCTAGACCAGCCGTTCATTCTCGTTACATACACGACCGGCTTCGGTCAAGCGCCCGACAAGACGTTATCTTTCCTTAGATCCAACCACAAGCGCATGAGAGGCGTGCTCGCCAGCGGCAATCGCAACTGGGGAGAAGGCTTCGCGCGCAGCGCGGACAAAATTTCGGCGCTATATTCCGTTCCCGTGCTCGGGAAGTTCGAGCTTTCCGGAACGCAGAGGGACGTTGAACATTTTCATCGGGAGGCGAGCTTAGTTGCGGCATATTGAGCTGAACAACTTATTGATGCAGCACGGATCGGACGGTTTCTTCCAAATTGATAAAGACCGCGAAGCCGTGCGCGAGCTCATGATAGAAATCGACGCCAAGAGCGTCAAGTTCGCGACCCACACGGACAAAGTCCGTTATATGATCGAGAACGATTACTACGAGAACATTTACGAATCGTACAGCGAGCCGTTCGTCGACAGCGTCTATCGGCTGACGCACGGCTACAAGTTCGAATTCGCTTCCTATATGGCCGCTTCGAAGTTCTATACCGACTACGCGATGCGCACGAACGATCGCAAGCAATATCTTGAAAGCTATGCGGACCGCGTAGCGATCGTCGCGCTGTATCTGGGCCGCGGGGACGAAGCGACGGCGACGACGCTGGCCGCATCGATGATGGAGCAACGCTTGCAGCCGGCGACGCCGACGTTCCTGAACGCGGGCAAGAGCCGTCGCGGCGAGATGGTATCCTGCTTCCTGCTCGAGATGGACGATTCTCTCAATTCGATCAACTACGTGCTCGGCACATGCATGCAGCTGTCCAAGATCGGCGGCGGCGTAGCCGTCAACCTGTCCAAGCTGCGCGGGCGCGGCGAATCGATCAAAGGCGTCGAAGGCGCGGCCAAAGGCATTATGCCGGTGCTGAAGCTGATGGAGGACGCGTTCAGCTACGCGGACCAGATGGGTCAACGCAAAGGCTCGGGCGCGGCGTACTATAACATTTTCGGCTGGGACGTTATCGAGTTCCTCGACAGCAAGAAGATCAACGCGGATGAGAAGACTCGCCTCAAGACGCTGTCGATCGGCTTGATCGTGCCGAACCTGTTCTACAAGCTGGCGGAAGAGAACAAGCCGCTTCATGTCTTCGCTTCGCATACCGTCCTTAAAGCTTATGGCCAGCATCTGGACGATATGGACATCGACGAGATGTACGAGACGCTGCTGGCGGACGACCGCGTCAAGAAGAAAGTCGTCATGAGCGCGCGCGACATGCTCGTGAAAATCGCGATGACGCAGCTCGAGTCCGGCTATCCGTATATCATGAACAAGACAAATGCTAATAAAGCTCACGCGTTGAAGAACATCGGCTCGGTACGCATGTCCAACCTGTGCACGGAGATTTTCCAGCTGCAGGAGACGTCCGAGATCGGAGACTGGGGCGAGGCGAGCACGATACGCCGCGATATCAGCTGCAACCTGGCGTCGCTTAACATCGCGAACGTCATGGAACGGCGCAAGATCAAACAGTCGGTGCATGAAGGCATTACCGCTCTGACCGCCGTCAGCGACATGAGCCGCATCCACAATGCGCCAGGCGTCGTCAAGGCGAATAAAGAGCTTCATTCCGTAGGTCTCGGCGCGATGAACCTGCACGGCTACCTCGCGAAGAACAAGATTGCGTACGACAGTCCCGAGGCTATCGACTTCGCGCGTACGTTCTTCATGATGATGAATTTCCACTCGATCGAGCGCAGCATGGAGATCGCCCGCGAGAAGGGCGAGACGTTCATGGGCTTCGAGAAGTCCGATTATTCGAGCGGAGAATACTTCGACCGTTATCTGGCTGAGGATTTCCATCCGGTTACAGACAAAGTCAAAGCTTTGTTCGAAGGCATCGATATTCCCGGACCAGCCGATTGGGCATCGCTCAAGCTGGACGTACAAGCCCACGGCTTGTACCACGCTTACCGCCTAGCCATCGCGCCGACGCAGAGCATCTCGTACGTACAGAACGCGACGTCGAGCGTCATGCCGATCGTCGAACCGATCGAGACGCGCACTTACGCGAACTCGACGACGTATTATCCGATGCCGTACTTGAGCAAGGACAACTTCTTCTTCTACAAGTCCGCTTACCGAATGGACCAATTCAAAGTAATCGACTTGATCGCGGAAATCCAGTCGCACGTCGACCAAGGCATCTCAACCGTGCTGCACGTGAATAGCGACATTACGACGCGGCAGCTGGCTAGGTACTACATTTACGCGGCGCGCAAAGGCCTGAAGTCGCTCTATTACACGCGGACGAAGATTCTCGCGGTTGAAGATTGCATTAGCTGCTCCGTGTAACGGGGGACGAACGGGAAGGGGATAGGACGTTGGCTGCGATCAAAGCGGTGAACTGGAATAAGCAAGAAGACGATTTTACGAAGACGTTCTGGGACCAGAACATCATGCAATTCTGGACGGATGATGAAATCCCGTTATCCGACGATAAGATGTCTTGGATGAACCTCACCGATGCGCAGCGTGAGCTATACATGAAAGTGCTGGGCGGATTGACGCTGCTCGATACGATACAAGGCGGCGTCGGCATGCCCCAGATTCTCGAGCACGTCGACGGCTTGCAGCGCAAAGCGGTGCTCGGCTTCATGGCGATGATGGAGCAAATCCACGCGAAGTCGTACAGCAGCATCTTCACGACGGTGTCGACGACCGAAGAGATCGACGCGGTATTCCGCTGGGTCGAGAACAATCCGTACTTGCAGACGAAGGCGGAGACGATCTCCGCATACTATAAATCGATCGACTCGAAGAAGAGTCTCTACTTGGCGATGGCCGCTTCGGTGTTGCTCGAAAGCTACTTGTTCTATAGCGGGTTCTTCTATCCGCTGTACCTAGCCGGCCAGGGGAAAATGACGAGCAGCGGCGAGATCATCGACCTCATTCTGCGCGACGAGAGCATTCACGGCCTGTACGTCGGCGTCTTGGCGCAGGAAGTGTACGCGGAGCTGAGCGCCGACGAGCAGGACGAGGCGTACGAGACGTTCCAAGGGCTGCTGCAGTTCCTTCACGAGAACGAAGAGAGATACGCGGAGCAGCTGTATGCCGACCTCGGGCTTGCCGAAGAGGTGAAGAAGTTCATGCGCTATAACGCCAATAAGGCGCTCATGAACCTCGGTCTCGATCCGGCTTTCCCGGAGGAAGAGATCAATCCGATCGTGTTGAACGGCTTAAGCACGAAGACGAAGCAGCACGATTTCTTCTCCAAGAAAGGCAACGGCTACATCCGTACGCTGAACGTAGAGCCGCTGACCGACGAGGATTTCGTATTCTAAGCTATTCCTTCGGGTGAATCATGAGCTCGGGTTTTACAACTTGATCGAATTGTTCTTCTGTTAACAGGCCGCTCTGTAGAGCGGCTTGTTTTAATGTTAAGCCGTTCTTGTGGGCGGTCTTGGCGATCATGGCGGCATTCTCGTAGCCGATGAGCGGATTCAGAGCGGTGACGAGCATGAGCGAACGGTCTAGGTGATCTTGGATAACCGAGACATTCGCTTCGATTCCGACCGCGCAGTTGTCGTTGAACGAGATCATGGCGTCTGATAGCAAGCGAGCCGACTGAAGGAAGGCGTGCATAATGACCGGCTTGAACACGTTAAGCTCGAAGTTCCCTTGGCTTGCGGCGAAGCCGATCGTGACGTCGTTGCCGAGCACTTGCGCGACGACCATCGTCAGCGCCTCCGACTGGGTCGGATTGACCTTGCCGGGCATGATGGAGCTTCCCGGCTCGTTCGCCGGAATCGTCAGCTCTCCGATACCGCTGCGAGGGCCGCTCGCGAGCCAGCGGACGTCGTTGGCGATCTTCATCAGGTCGGCGGCAAGCGCCTTGAAAGCCCCGTGCACATAGACGATCTCGTCATGGCTCGTCAGCGCATGG
>Ga0065721_10006714_pt1 | contig 12874 bp, 11 predicted proteins | sample Mesricmetagenome_FD_59108 | JGI IMG/M metagenome (GOLD analysis project Ga0065721, IMG submission 59108) | Mesophilic microbial community from rice straw/compost enrichment Sample: eDNA_1 v2 (version 2) | ecosystem: Engineered > Solid waste > Grass > Composting > Bioreactor | place: USA: Davis... | reverse complement strand
AGGCGTCATCTGGAAGCTGACGTGGCGCTCGCCTTACAAGGCCGGCGAAATCACCCCCGGCTACGACGTGCGTATCATTGAAGGTCAGGCGCGCATCGGCAGAGAAGGCGAGCTGATCGCCCGGGCTTTTGATTCAGAGCCGGGAAACGCCGGCTTCCTCGATTTGCAAGCGCCCGCCGGAGAAACCGCCGTCATCTGGCTCGAGGCCGGGACGCGATTTCAGACGGCGAACGATCGGGTGGCTCTGCGAATTATAGCATTTTCAAAAAAATCGTAGCCGAAAAAGCGGCTCCCCGGGAGCGCCGACGTCCCCGTCGGCTGCTTGAGAATCTAGGTGGGCAACACCACAGCCGACGAGGACGTCGGCGCTCCCGGCCCCCGATCATCTAAAGGCTATAGTTTTATTTAAAGTGCTCTAAAGTAATTAAAATAGAGTCATAGCCGGCAATAATCAGGTCAGAAAGGTTCGGGGAGCACACGCGGCCCGCGTGTGATGGCCGGCGGCCCGCCGGCCATGGATCGAGTCTCCGGAGTCGCGGGCGGGCCGCCCGCGACAGCACGCGAGTCGCGTGCGCTCCCCGGAATCCCGACCGGCTCAAAAGCGGATCCTTGCGAATGGCCGCAGATGACCGGCTAGAACTTTATTTAAGATTCTTTAGAGAGCATCGTTCATGACACCTGCTGTCAACAAACAGCCTGAATCCGGGCTATCTATATAGTGGCCTCAGCATTCTGTCGGTTGCCATCTTTGTTTAGCAATGTACCCGCAAATCCAGCGAGGCGCCATAAATGCAGTCTCAACATTTCCTCCAATTTTAATGAAGTATGCCCAAGCGACTTCAGCATGGAGCATGAGTCTGACCTCCAGAGATCAATGCCGACATAGACCGGCTTTGATAAGGTCACCTTCCCGGGCGAATAGCCTGGTTCAAAAAGCCTGTCACACCAGTGCTTATAGCGAGCGCCTCGACAATGAATCACTTCATTGATGTTACCGATATGCCCGTTACTATTTAATTCCTCACCGAATCTCGCCCAGCCACCAGTAAACAGCGAACTGACCTTACGCTTCTTTCCGATTGTCTCGGAGATGCCAATATACAGAGGCTCCACCTGTTTTTCATCATTTCGCCGATAAATAAAGTAGCATATTCCTTCAGGACACCGTTGCTCCAAACACTGCCCTCTGATCTGCTTTTTAATATCAACCAGTTTTCGGGTCAATTCCTCAGAGCGCCGCACGAGCTGCTGTAGATCAACGCTTACATCACAGCTACCCTCAGGATCGGCCTTAAAAAGCAACGTCTCCTCCTTAAGATTTTCAGCGACCCACCTGTTTACTATGCTCAATGCTTCTTCGGTTTTCATAAAAATAAGCATTCGCGCCTTTTTTAATTCACCCACCGCAGCCAGATCATCGCCATCGCGGCGGTGTCGAGCTGGCAGTATTGTAACAAGATCCTTCTTCGGCCCGATAAGCGTGCGGCTGAAGCGTCTTCCGAAAAAATCATTTCTTGATACACCCGGATCGCCCCGGTCCCTTCGCGCACGGCGTCTTCGCCGTACTCATCGTCGCCGAGCGGGAATGCAGGCAATACTTTATAAGGATCGAGCGGCTGGCCGGATTCATCGGCGCGGTAATATTGCCTGAACGCCGGATGCGTCCACAAGCGCTCGTCGGCCAACCAGACCGCCGGAAGCACCACTTTGATCGACGTGCGCCCGCCCATCGACGGATGAAAATAATGGCGCCGCGCCAGTTCGTGCAGGTCGCGGATGCGCGGCGAATGCCGCCTGCCGTTCGCGTCCTCGGGGCCGAGCAGGCGCTCGATCCAACCGGCGAGTTGTTTCAACGCCTCCAGATCGGACAGCCCGGCCAGCCGCGCCGCTTCCGCCGGATCGCGCGCGCTCCAACCGGCGAGTTGTTCAAGCACACGGCGAAGCGTGGACTGCTCGTAATGCGACCAGACGTAAACGGTGCCCGCCTCCCCCAGCCGCTCCCGGAGCGAGCGGACAAAAGCGAAATTGGGAAACTCGCGCCGCGCGTTCAGCCATTCCGCATGGTCGAGCGTGCCGTCGCTCCGCAGCGTGTGACAGCTCCACTGAAAGGCGACGCGCTCGTACGGATGCAGCCCGGCGTGGTGCGGCAGGGCGATGTCGCAGGCTTCGAAATCGACGAAGTACAACGGCCAGCCGGGATCGCGCTGGTGCGACTCGAGTTCCCGCCGCAACGCCGGCGGCAAATGCTCCTTACCGCCTGCACGCATCGCCGACCATTGCATGAACCGGCGCTCCCGCAGCGGCGAATCCTCCGCGCCCAGATCGCCCGCATCCAGATCGAGCAGCGAGGCACGTCCGCGCTTCAACAGCGCCGGCACGGGGTCGGGGCGCTTGCCCGCGCCGATGCGCCCGACTTGATAGAGATCGAGCAGGTGCGGCGTGACGTCGGCAAGCTTGCCCCAGCATTCACGGAAGCCGTTTTTGCCGCCACCTTTGACCCGGTATTCGCAGGTGCGGCACGAACGGTAGCGCCCGGCGATGTCTTCCTGCACGCGGGCGACGCCTTTCTCCGTCAGCAACGCGGCCAGGGTTTCGGCACGCTGGAGCACTTCGGGCATCAGCAAGGCGACTTCGTGTTCGACCGGGCGGAAGGTGAGGAGTTTCGACTTGGCGAGGGCCGCCATGTCGCCGCGATAGACGACTTCCGGGCGGGCTCGGGGATTCGCGGTGTCTTTGATCAGGGCGAAACGGTCCAGGGTTTCAGCGGGCGTGGCCGCGACGGTCTTATCGATCACACAGAGCTGCGGCTTCACCTGAAACTGCGGAAAGGCCAGGCGCATGACATGGGACTGGAAGGCGACATCCAGCAGGTATTCCCGCCAGCGCGAATCGACGGCCCCTTTTTTCGTGAGGAAGGGAGAATGCGGATCGTCCTCCGCGCCGAGCGACGAGGACTTCACTTCAATCAAATGCAGCGTGTCGCCCTCGCGGCGCAGGATGTCGGCGCGAACGTAGTATTTTCCCGCGAGGGCGGCCGCCTCGAACAGGGCCGCGCCGTCGCGCTTCAGCAGGCGTTGGGTTTCAGCGAATGCCGCGCGGGGATCGCGCTCGCCGGCAAGATCCACACCCTGGGGAAACCGCGCCTTGGCGACAAACTCCACCATGAAGCCGCCGTCCGCGAGGAAGCGCAGGTATTCGTTCTCGTCGAGATTCGAGGGGTAGCGGTGCTTCCGATAGAAGAGCTTTGTCCCGCAATCCAGGCAGGCTTTGAAGTCAGACTTGGTGAGGCGGAAGGAGGTCATGGCGGACGACGTACGAATCAGGCCTGTAACGGGCCGCCAGCTTGGCGACGGCTGAGTGAATGCTTTGCACGAGTTCGGATGGTTCCAGCACCTCGGCGTGCGCGCCCCAGCTCAAAATCCATCGCTCGACTTCAGCGAGTGACGAAAGGCGGAGGGTCAACTCCGCGCCGCCATCGGGCAAGTCGGTGAGATGCTGGCTCGGGTGCCAGCGACGTTCGCGGATATAGAAAGCGGCGACCGCGTCGAATCGGATGCAGACGAAATAATCTCCGGTGCCGCCCTCGGCCCCAAAGGCTCCGGTGAAGTATTTTTCCGCCGAGAAATCCGCCGGGACGGCAAAACGTTTCTGGCGCAGCGTGACCTCACCCATACGGGACAGGGCGAATTGTCGCACCGCGTTTTTGTTCACATCGTGACCGATGAGATAGCAAAGGTTGTCGCGGTAGGCGAGGTGGTACGGCCACACGCGACGGCGCTCGGGCGCGGCGGAGCCGGGCTTGCGATAATCGAAGGAAACTTCGCGACGCAGGCTCAAAGCATTGCTCAAGACCTCGAAGGTCCCCAAGTGGGCTTCCGTCTGGCCCACGCTGCCGAAGGAGATGTCCGCCAACCCCGCGCCGGCCTGAAAACTCACCATTTCGTCCAGTCCCGCCGTGAGCTTGTCGAAGGCGGTCTTCAACTGCGCTGCATACGGCGTTCCCCGATATTGCGCGAGCGCGCGGCCCGCCACGAGCAGCGCGAGCACCTCGCCTTCGCTTACCTGCACGGCAGGGAAACTGGCTACCGGCTCCGTATAGTCATAACCGCGGCGCGACGCATCGTAGGCGATGGGCAGCCCGAGCTGGTCGCGCATGAACTCGATATCGCGCTGGATCGTCTTCGTCGTCATTTCCAACTCGCGGGCCAGCGTCGTGCAGTTGGGAAATCTCCCGCGCTGAAGCGCCTCATGAATCTTGAGCATTCGGGCCAGCGGCGGACGCGTGAGTTTCGACTTCATGGCGGGAAGAGTGCGACAGGGGCAAAAAACGCATCGGACGTCCCCGCCGAAACTGAAACCGCGGCGTGCGACGGGATGCACCGCGCGTTCAGCGCGTGTAGCGAAGCACCGGGCTGCGATCCGGCCCCAGGCTGAAAACCTGCACCCGCCCGCTGGCAAGCGCGACCACGAGCGAGTCGCCATTGACCACGGCCGATGTCACCGCCTCCGATCCGCTGTGGACGCTGTGCAGATAATGGCCGTTTTGATCGTAGATCTCGACCGTTCTGGCACGAACGATTTTGGCGGAAATGGCGCGGCGATTCATGAGCCTACGTTAATCATCGACTTGGACATTCGCTGTCCGAGGCACGCACACGGCTCGAAAAAAACGCCCGCGCAACGCACGTCCGCTTGCGACGTTTTTTCCGGCGATTCCTCTCCGCACGCTGCGTCGATTTCGCGCGACAGCGGGCAGGTCTTGCGCCATGCGAAAAGCCCGTCTTCCCCAAGGTTCTTCCCGCGCCTCCATGTTTTCGTTTTCGCCCGCCCGCTTCTCGCGCCGCGTCGCCGCCCGCCTCGCCGCGCTCAGCTTTCTCCTCGCCTGTTTCGTCTCAACGCAAACACGCGCCGCCGATCTGCCGCCGCAGGCCGACATTCTCGCCGGCGACATCGCAGGCCTGCGCTTGCTCGTGGATCGCTCGCTCGACTGGCGCGCGCGTGCGTCCGCGTTCATCGAACAAACCGATACACGTATAAAAAACGACGTGCTCACCGCCGCGGATCTTTCGCGCTTGTACGCGGGCGCACGCGAGTACGTGATGCTGCGTCGTCGCTGGCAGGCGCTCATCGATCTGCAAGGTCCCGAAGCCTGGTCGCGCCCGGCCGAGACGCTGCGTTGGGACGCTCTCGCGCGTCTCCAAACCAAGCTCGCGCTCGCCGCCGCGCTCATGCAACACGACGATTATCGCCTCGGCGTGGACCCGTTTTTCCAACGTCGAAAAATCCGCCGCCTGCTGAAGTCCGATCATCCCGCCGTGGAGGGCGAAGTTCACGCCGCCGTTCTCCACTTCCTCAATCCCGTCACGCGCGCCCGACTCGCACGCGCAGTCGTGTGGCATTGCAACGAAGGTCTCGCCGTCGCCGATCGCTCCGACGAGGAAATCTTTCTCGACGAGATCATCACGCAGAGCGCCGGGTATGCTTTTTTCACGCGCAGTCTCGCCGAACGCGCACTCATCAACACCAGCACGGGCACGCGCGCGGCCATCACATTCGTGACCGATCTGATCGATCAAGTCGGCCGCGGCCTCGTCAACACCACGAGCCTCGTTGTCGGCAACACCGTCGGACTCGTCGAAACGCGCAAAGGTTATCTGCTGTCGTTGTCCGACGACGAACGCACCGCGCTCGCGAGTCGTCTGCGTCCGCTGGATGTGTTGCTCGAGAAAACGCCGTTCCGTCTCACCGACAAATCCATCCCCGGCCACTACGGCCATGTCGCGATCTGGATCGGCACCGAAGAGGAGCTGCGCGAACTCGACCTCTGGGATCATCCGCTCGTTCGCCCGCATCACGAACGCATTCGCAACGGTGCGCACATCGTCGAAGCCCTGCGCCCCGGCGTGCGCCTCAATCCGTTGGAAAGTTTTCTCAACATCGACGACCTGCTCGTGCTCCGCCGACGCGAGCTCACGCTTGAACAAACCCGCGAATCGCTACTGCTCGCCTTCGCGCAAATCGGCAAAGCGTACGACTTCAACTTCGACGTCGAAAGCGACCGCCGCATCGTCTGCTCGGAGCTGGCGTTCATCGTTTTCCCGCACGATCCCTGGCCCACCAGTCGCGTCCTCGGGCGCGCGTCGATCACACCCGATCAAGTCGCCACCAAAGCCCGCCCCGACGGACTCTTCGAACCGGTGATCCTCTTCCACGACGGCGTGGAAATCCAACGCGACCTCCCCGCCACCCTCTGCTGCCTTCTCGACGCCACCCCCAACGCCTTCGCCGGCCTCCACCCGGATTTCAAAGGCCGGTCGAGGTAATGTTCCCGCTGCCAACTAATGTCCCGCACGTTCATACCCCAATGCGGCCCCGAGATGCGCAACGCACTCCTCCGCGTGGGTCATTGCGATCAGGTGTCCACCATCAATCAAATAGTCTACTTCGGCTGGTGGAGGAATCACTCGGTCACGTCGTCCGTGAATCCGTAGCGGTTTCACCTTCGCTGCGGCCAAACCTTGCCACGAAAAAATCGCGCGACACATCGCCCGGATAAACGCCGGCTCACTCCTTTCGAACATTTGTGTAAGCTCCGCCGGCACCTTGCCCGCCAATCGTTGGATAAACGTAATCGGCGCCAGATCTATTAACGGACTCATCAGCCGTAGGAGCGTATTCACCTCCTCTTTGTGAATGGCACTTCCGACCAACACCAACCGCTCCGGCTCTCGCATCTTCGCAATCTCACACGCGACCATTCCGCCAAGCGACGACCCGACGACAATGGCTCCGTCAGTTATATTATATTCACCGACTATTCGTTTTGCGATCTCGTCCAACGTACACTCACCGCGGCAAACCGGCCACTCGACCCTTACGACGTTTGGCAGGGCCTCCCATGCCGCCGGATACATCCGCCCGTCAGCGCCCATGCCTGGTAATAAGTAAGTGATCATTGGAGCTAGCGAAGATCGTTCTCCAACCCGAACGTTGGAGTCTATTGAATTGGAACCTCCCTCAATCCCCAGCGCCACTTCAAATAGATGAGCCGTTCTATGCCCACGACTATAGACGGTCTTTCTATCACTCTCCTCCCAAAAAGCGATCAGCGACCAGCCGTAATCACCTCTCACTCCTCACGCGAGGCAGTGTCGGGGCCACGCTGATCGGTCTCTTCGATTACGCGGCGCACGCGGACGGCGGTCGGTTTGGGTTGAATGTCGTTTCCACGCGCTTCCGTTGCCGCTCGCGTGAGCTCCACGCCAAAAAAGAAAATCGCGCACGAATAATAAACCCAGATCAACAGCGCCACAAGCGAGCCGGCGGCGCCGTACGTCGACGCGACCGATGAATGCGCGAGATAAAACGAAATCCCCAGGCGTCCCACGCCGAATAACAGCGCGGTGATCGCCGCCGAGCCCCATACATCGCGCCAGCGCAGGCGGACATCGGGCAGCAACTTGTACATCAGCGCGAACAGCACCGTCACCACGCCGAGCGCCACGACAAAATCAACCGCCTTCAAAACCTGCGGCGCGATCGTCCAATAACCTTCCGCCAGTTTCACGAACGACGAGATCGCCGTCGTCAACACGAGCGACACAAGCAGGAGAAAGCCCACGGTCAGCACCATCGCAAACGACACGAGGCGTCGCACGAGAAGCACCACGATGCCGTTGCGACTCGGACGCGATTGAACGCTCCAGATCTCGTTGAGCGATTCCTGCAGTTGGCCGAACACCGTCGTCGCGCCGATTAACAACACGACCACGCCCGCGATCATCGCCCACCAGCTGCCCTTCTCATCGGGCTCCGCCGCCGCCACCGCTTGCTGGATCACCTTCGCGCTATCGGGACCAACGAGTCCGGCGATCTGATCCGACAATTGTCCCTGCGCCGCTTCCTGGCCGAAAACCACGCCTGCCAGCCACACAGCGACCAGCGTGATCGGTGCGAGCGAAAACAGGGTATAAAAGCTCACCGACGCCGAATGCTTGAAAGCGTTGTCTTCGCTCCAACTTTTCCCGGCGCGAATCGCGATGCTGGCCCAGCGTGGCATGATCCTCCTCGTGGCGCGACAACGACGACAGTTCCGCACTCGCCGCACTTTCAGGAAATCCTCGGCTGCCGCCTCCGGGCATTTTCCGCATACGTTGCCCATCCTTGCACGCCACCCACGACACCGGCAGGGTGCATTCCTCTCCTATGAAACGATCCCTCGCCCTCGCCGCGCTCATACTGGCCTCGCTCGCTCACGCATCCGATTTCGTGAAGATTTGGGAAACCGAGCCGCTGCTCAAAACGCCCGAGTCCGTCCTCTTCGACGCGAACAGCCGCCAACTCTTCGTCTCCAATGTCGATGGACGCACTCCGTGGACTTCCGACGGCAAGGGTTCGATCGCGCGCGTGGACCTCGACGGAAAAATCCTCGAGGCCGAATGGATCACCGGTCTCGACAACCCCAAGGGACTCGGTCTCCACGCCGGACGTCTCTACGTCGCCGACATGACGAACGTCGTCGTGATCGATGTATTCAAAAAATCAATACTCGAAAAAATCGCCATCGATGGCGCGGAGCGGCTCAACGACATCACCATCGACGAGTCGGGCGTTGCCTATGTTTCCGACTCCAAGACGGGAAAAGTGCACGCCATCCGCGATGGCCGCGTATCCGTTCTCCTCGAACAGCTAAAAGACGTAAACGGTCTGCTCGCGCATCAGGGCATTCTCTATGTGCTCGCCGACGGCGCGTTGTTCGAGCGTTCGCGCGACGGCCGGCTCTCCAAGATAGCCGACGGCATGGAAGGCGGCGTGGACGGCGTGGTGCGCCTCGACAATGGCGACTTTGTCGTTTCGGGCTGGGCAGGTATTGTTTATCACGTCGCCGCCAATGGCGATAAACGCGTGCTGCTCGACACACGTCCCGATGTGCAAACGGCCGACATCGGCGCTGATCCGGCTCAGCGGATCATTTATATCCCCACCTTCTTCGCCAACACCGTCGCCGCGTATCAGCTGAAATGAGCCTCACGGCTCCGACGGTTTGCCGAAGATCGGCATGCCACGATCGTCCCAGCGCAATGTCTTCACGTAGGTGTGGCGATTGGGATCCCACAGCGGATCGCCTTCGATCTCCGTGTAGTTGCGGGCATGATACACGAGGAGGTCGGCGCCATCTTCGCCGATGGTGAAGCTGTTGTGCCCCGGTCCAAAAACCTTCTTCTCCGGATCGCTGCGGAAGACAGGCTCGGGCGATTTTGTCCACGAGGCAGGATCGAGCAGATCGGCCTCTTCGGACGCGTGGAGAAGGCCCATGCAGTAGTTTTCATCCGTCGCACTCGCGGAATACGTGATAAATACACGACCGTTTTTGATAAGCACGGAAGGACCTTCATTGACGGCGAAGCCGCGCGTTTCCCACGGAAATTCAGGAATGGAAAGACGCACGCGTTTCGGCGCGAGTCGGAGCGGCGTTTCCATTTCCGCGATGTATAAATTCGAGTTGCCGGGAATCGTGGGCTCTTTTTGCGCCCACACGTAATACGTTTTTCCTCGGTGCGTGAAGGTCGTGGCATCGAGGCAAAAGGTATCGAAATCCGTTTCGATCTGCCCCGCGAGCCCCCAAGGGCCCGCCAGCGGATCGGACGCAGGCGTCGTGATCGCATACATGCGATGCTGAAACAGACCATCCTTGATCTCCCGAGTGGGCGCGGCGGCGAAATACACATACCACGCTCCATGCACGAAATGAATTTCGGGGGCCCAGATCAGCTCGCTCAGCGGTCCGCTGGCGGGTTTATGCCACACGTCGTGGGGTTGCGCGGTGGCTAGCTCGGCGATGGTGCGCGCACGCCGCAGTTCAATGCGATCGTACGCCGGCACCGATGCGGTGAAATAATACCAGCCATCCGTGTGGCGACGGATGCAGGGATCGGCGCGCTGGAGAATCAACGGTTGCATGACACAGGAGCGGCTGAGGCAGTGATGGGCTGCGCCATCATGCGATGATAATACGCATCGGTGACACGATAGCGGCACATGAGCAGACCGACCGCGACATGGAACACCCCTGGGATAATCGTGACCATCAACGCGAGTCCGGTGAGCGTCGCCGCGGTTTGCTCCTGATTCGCCACGTAGCCGAAATGATCGAGCAGTTTATTGGTGCCTGAACCCGCGATCGCGAGCCCCAGACTTTGGAAAAACGCGATGAGTCCGATCGCGAGTCCGGAAACGCGCAGGCCAGTTTTATGTGCACCATAATCCACCGCTTCCGGAATGATCGACCAAAACACCGGGGCGTGCAGATCGACCACAAACGACAGCACAAAATAAAACGCCAGCGCGTGCCACATCTGGTTGGGTTTCACGAGGAAGAACATCGCGACACCGATCACGCCCACCGCGACCTGGCTCCAACGAAAGAGTTTAATCTTGCAGATATATTTTGTGATCCATGTGGAGGCAATCATCGCTAAAACCGCGGCGCACACACCCGCGCCGATAAAACGCGAGATCATCGTCTCATCTCCGCCGACATAATATTTGGCGTAATAGGCCGCAGTGCCTCCGCGGATCACATAACCGATCATGCCCGTGATACACACCGCGCAGAGAATCCACCACTGGTCGTTACGCACGAGATGCGACGCCTGCAGCTTGATCGGTGTTGTGTCTTGTTCATAGGCCACACGCTCCGTCGTGGTGAAAAAGCAGAACCAAAACATCACGACGCCGATCGTCGCCATCGCCGCCATCGCGAGTTGATAACCACGCGCGAGATTGCCACCGCCCCATTTCTCCGCGAGCAGCGGCACAATAAACGCCACGCAAAAAGCGGCGACCTTCGCGAAGAACAAGCGGTAGCCATTGGCCGAAAGACGGTCCGCCGTGGAATCGGTCAGTACGCCGATCAACGAAATATACGGCACCGTCACGAGACTGAACAAAACCGTGTTCAAAAGATAGGTCGCATACGCCCATATCAATTTTCCCTGATAACTCAGGTCAGGCGTTGTAAACATCAGCACCGTTGAGACCGCGAGTGGCACCGATACCCAAAGGAAATAGGGACGATAGCGTCCCCAGCGTGTCGTGAAACGATCGTTGAACCAACCGATCGCGGGATCGATGAGCCCGTCGATCAGGCGCACGACAAAAAACAACACCACGAGGTCCTTCGGCTGAAGGCCGAACACATCGGTATAAAAATAACCGATGAGCAGCATCATCGTGGAGATGACGACGTTCACGGCGGCGTCGCCTGCGCCGAACCCGATTTTTTCGAGTACGGAAAGTTTTTGGGTTTTCATGGGGGGCAAATCAGTCGAAGCGGCGTCAGCGAGCGGGAGAGTTCTCGGGTACGGGCACGCCGAAGTCGGGAGTGCCGTCGGCATTCCAACGCAGCACTTGCACACGCGTGTGACGATTGGGGTCGTGCAGCGGATCGCCCGGGATTTCTTTGTAGTTGCGGGCGTGATACACGAGCAGGTCGGTGCCATCGGGCAGCGTCACGAATTGGTTATGTCCCGGTCCGTAGATTCCATTTTCTTCGCTTGAGCGGAAAACCGGCTCGGGGGATTTCGTCCACGCCTTCGGATCGAGCAGATCGGCGTCCGCTGACGCGCTCAACAGACCCAGGCAATACTCCGCGCCTGTGCCGCTGGCCGAGTACGTGAGGAACACACGCTCGCCGCGCGTGAGAAACGCCGAACCTTCATTCACGCGAAAGCGGATCACCTCCCACGGCAGCTCGGGTTTCGACAACATCACCGCGGGGCCCGCGAGCGTGACGGGGTCGGCCATCTTCGCGATGTAGAGATTCGTGTTTCCGCCGATGGCCGGATCGTGCTGCGCCCACGAAAGGTAACGCACGCCGCGGTGCTCGAAGGTCGTCGCATCGAGCGCAAACGACTCCCAACCGGTGTTCAGCTGACCTCGCTCGATCCATTCGCCGGTGAGCGGATCGGGCGATGCGTTTTCGAGCACATAGATGCGGATGTCCCAGATTTTTTCCGCATCGCCCGCGGCGAAATAGATATACCATTTGCCGTCGATAAAATGGAGTTCCGGCGCCCAGATGTGCGCCCCCATCGGCCCCGTCGCATGCTTGCGCCAGATCACGTGCGGCTCGGCCTTCGCGAGCCCGGGAATGCTCTGCGCGCGCCGCAGTTCGAGCCGGTCATATTCCGGCACGGTGGCCGTGAAATAATACCAGCCATCCGTATGCCGCACGATGTGCGGATCGGCGCGTTGAGTGATCAGCGGGTTGGGGAAATCGAGAACGGACGTCGCCATAAGTTGGATACAGGCGCTACACGCCAGCAACAGCGCGAACGCCGGACCGGGAAAACGACACTTCATGAAAGGACGGAGAGAGGGGGGATTGGGACATGGGCGAACCGAGGGGAGAACCAAGGCGGTCAGACCACCTCCCCACATGCGCCATTTATCCTCGGAAGCCGACAAGCGCTCTGCACTTTCCCGCAAACCCGTCGATGCTGGCGCCACCCACATCCGCTACAGCTCCGCGCGGTCTAAAAAACTGGCGAGGCCGGCAATCGATCCGCCTGCGAAGCGGGCACCGCGGTAAATGTTCTTTCAATTACTTGTGTCGGGTTTTTCTCACCTTTGGCGCATGTGGAGTCGGAAGCTAACTCACCCGGCTTCAGTTGCCGCCCCTTATGGTGGCCGCCGTGGCCCGGGCACCTACCCTAACAATCCTGTGCTATGACCCCCACCCTGCAACGCCCCAAGTCGGGCGACATCCTGCCCAGTATAAAAAACCGCGGCCTGTCCGCGCGCCTGCTACTCGCGCTGACTGCAGCCTCGGTCCCCGCCTACGCGCAAGTCACCGACAGCTCGGCCATCGTGC